>ERZ778513.59-NODE-59-length-98150-cov-48.050563_pt1 | contig 98150 bp, 90 predicted proteins | sample MGYA00510345_ERZ778513 | MGnify/ENA primary metagenome ERZ778513 (study PRJEB29527, sample SAMN07138966) | mouse gut metagenome | material: feces | host: mouse | place: China:Nanjing | collected 2016-01-25 ... | reverse complement strand
TATCCTCCTGCGTCAATATAGGTGTTGCTTACAGTTAAGATTATGCACCTCACCTCGCAGAACCGTACTCCATGCCATGCCGGAATTTCTTGGCGTTCTTGGCTTTGAAATACACCACAAGGCGGAGCGCAATGCCGCACCCTGCGCCTATCAGTAAATCCTTTGGATAAAAGCTCGGCAGCGGATTTGAAAATAAATCCTCCAGCCCCTCCATGACCGCCATCATCTTTGCGGAAGCATCCTGCCCCGGCGATACGCGCCACAGCCACGCAATTTTATCGCAGAAATATCCGGCAAGCACATAGGGGAGATTCATAAGGAGAAGTTTCTTTTTGTCAACATTCCCCATCTTTGCCTTCAGCTTTTCAGGGAGTGATTTCAGGTCTTTGACAATGCCGTCTATAATCTTACTCATAGCGACTGCCCCCTGTCCTTCTGGTGTTCCCTTGCCCTCTCCCTGTTTTTGGTTTTGCCCAGCAGTTTTCTCAATTCTGCCAGTTTCTCCTTTACGGACACCCGGTTGTGCTTTTTCTCATTAACCTTCACAAACTCCCTGAATGCCTGTGTTATCACGTCGGCATCCTTACCCTTGAAAAATACGGTGTACTTCGGCAGTTCTACGGTTTTGTCCTTTTTCACAGCGAAATCCACGTTATATTTCCTTGCCACCCGCTCAAAGGATTTGATGTTGCTGTCCGTAATCTCGATGCCCGAAGCGCCCATACCCTGACCGACCAAGTCCTTCACTGACATTTTCCCATGAGATGCCTGCTTTCCCTGTTTCCGGTGATCCAGATACATCTTCATCGCCTTTTTCAGCACGTCGGTAGTCAGCCGGGAAGATTTGAACACAAGGGCAATTGTTTTCTGTGTCACTTCCTCCTGCATGGTTTTCCTCCTTCTTTTCTTATTTCTGTACGTCCGTCAGGGTGGAACGTACAGCCTGTGCAATAGATATTTCATAAATCCTCCTCTCTGACCGGATTATGGCAGTTCCGGCACTCTCCCTCTTTCCACCGCTTCAATTATCTTTGCAAAGGTGCTTTCCAAGTCATCAAAACCGATTGGAATATCCCCCTGATTTTTGATATAGGTATCCACAAAACGGTAGGAAATCCGCCCGCCGTCCTTTCCTATGCTGACACAGTAGACAGACGCAAACTCCCCGTTTTCCAGCATCCACATCTCATTTTCAAGGCACATGACAAAATTGTCTGAAAATAATTCCCTTATCCCGCAGCCTATCATGCAGGCTGGACAGCAGAAAAGCTCATCTGTCATGGAAAACGGTTCTTTCCCCGTACCGTCATCACCTTCCATCACCATCACATCCTTCATGTTCTTCTTAAAATAAGGCAATAGCTGCTCTGAATAGTTGTCTGCCGCATATTCCCTCGGTTCGCTTCCGTCACCCAAAAACTCCGCAAGGTCATCAAACTCACTGTCCTCATACAGACGGAACAGCCGCAGCAGATATTCCCTTACCTTTTCTTCTGTCAGCGCTCCCTCATCAGGCACAGGTTCGTCCACTGCCACATCTGTTCCTTTTTTCGTTCTCCCATGCTTCACCGCACAGCAGATTCCACTCCCCGCCGCTGCGACCACTGCAAGTGCAGAAAGCATCGTTCTTACTTTTTTGTTCTTCATTCCCTTTTTCTCCTTTCCACTTCTGGACTTTTTGTCCAAAAGTCGCACAAACGCAAAAAGGGCAGCTACAAACCGCTGTTTTACGGTCTATAACTGCCCTGACGCTGTGTAACAACATATTTAATTTACTTATACCGGATTACCGGACACTGTTTCGTCTTTTTTCCCACTTTCCTGCGTTCCAGAGCAAAGACCATATCCCCGGTACGCTCAAAATACCCTGTGTCCTTTTTCCAGCTTACGCCGCATTTACAGTGCTGCAAGCCGATGAACTGCTGTTTCATTTTCCTTCCGCAGTTCGGGCATACCTTTCTGCCCATGCCCTTTTTCTTTGCTTTCGGATTCCCTGCATCTTCCTTCTTTTTCTCCTTCTTTTCAAGAAGTCCGTTCTCCGCAATCCTTGTTTCATAACGTGGCAGGCGGTAAAGGTACAGACGGTGTATTTCATCGAAGGAAGCCTTTTCTGCTACCGCCCTTACCTTCTGAAAGATTTCCCCCGCAATCTTTTCACTGTCCCCTCCTTCCGGCAGCCTGCCATGCTCCCTGTAATAATCACAGGTCATTTCAAACATACAGTCTGCTATTTTTGCCTTCTGTTTCTGCTTTAAGTCCCTGTATGTCCTGTCTGCCCTTTTCAGACGCTTCTTTTTTCCCAAACGCTTCAACCCCTGTCTTTTATCCTGATAATATCCATTCTATCAGAATTTCTGACGGAATTGTATAAAAATCCGCTTCCTTTTCTCATGTAATGCTATCCCCACACAATGCAAGGAAATAATCCTTTTTCCCCTGTATCTCCTCCTGCCTGTCTTTTGGGAGTGCTTTGAATATCTCGTCATAGTCAAGCTCCGAAAGCGGCGTTCCCAGTACAGGCGTTAAGACTTCATGTTCATACCATATCCGCCACAGTTCCTCAAATAATTCTACACTATCCGAATATACCGCCGCTGAATCGAATCCCTCTCCCTCACTGAACCATTGCAGGCGGACAAAGCCGAACCGCCCCGCATCTGCCACCATCACGTCCGCCAGCTCATACAGTTCCGCAAACGCATCCGCCACTTTCCGGCATTTCTCCCGCTGTTCCTGTGTAATATATTTTTCTGCCATAAATGCTCCTCCTAACCGCTTTTGGACAAAATGTCCAGAAGTTAAATGTTTTCCCTTAAACAGTAAATCGTGCAGAGGTCAGCGCACAAAACGCCTTCCCCGAATTTTATAGTATCAAACAAAAGACACCGGAACAGCACGTCACGCACACCCTCCAGCCGGAAAATCCCCTGTTCTTTTTTCGAAAATCCTTTAACAGTGGTCTGCCTTGCCAAAATACAGTGCTTGTAAAGTCCGCGGATATATCTGTCTGACATGGGGAAAGCGAATGTTTCCTTCCCGTCGTATGTCACCCTGTACTTTTCCTGTTCCTCCTTGGGCAGCTCAAAGACACACTGCACCGTTTCAAGATAAGTATGCCCGTCAAAGTCCGGTTTTAATTTTTTTCCGTATCTGCGAACTGCCGCAAAAATGACTCTGCGGTCAATAAACGAACGGGCGCGCTTAAACACCGTCTTTCTGCCTTTTAAACCCATGTAAACGTTATTCCCCGTCCCTTTTCCGGCAAATCTGCCGTAATCACCAACCCTGAGCAGGTACGACAGCACTTCAAGCAGTTTTTCCCATGATGCAATCTCCTGATAAGGCTGACTGCCAAATTCTATCCTGACAAACTTTAGCGGGCAGCTTCCCCTTGCAGCCTCACGTTCCATTGCCCTGTCAATGTCCCTCATGGACTCCAATCTTATCCATCTCCTTCCGTTTCTGACCGAAACATTCCTTTTTCTTCCCACCCTCCGCCATACATATCATGCTGTACCAACTGCTGGTAGTAGTGGTTCATGGTGTTGGGCGCGTTGTAGAGGGCAGTCACCATGTACGCCCTGATGTTGGTTATCTTGGTTGTGGTATCTTTCATGCAGCCAATGACATACTCCAAATGTGAGCTATCCAGCTTCAGGAACTTTGACTTTACAAGCTCATACGGGTAATCCTCCCCGTTGACCTTTACCGTCTTCCGCCTTATGCACACAATCTCACAGATGACCTCGTAAAGTTCCTCATACAGCCCTTTATCGCTCCAATCACTGCATTTCATGTGATGTTCATACTCAATGTTTTTCTTAATGATTTCCATGTAAGCATTAACATCTTCCATCACATCAATCATATCATTATCCGGCTTTTCCTGTTCTGTTTTTTCTGCTTCCATATCAGATTGATTGATATGATGTGATTCTCTGTCAGAATTATTTGCAGAAATATATGAATTTGTCCCTCCGTTTTGGGACAGACCTGTGTCCGCTTTCGGAAGGAGGGTATTGTCTGTTTTGTCATGACCTGTGCCCAAATCTGTATATACCTGTGTCCCGTTTGGGATACCCCTCCCTCCCAAAATTTTCATAGGGGCATCCGGTTTTGTAGGGAGGCTCCCTCCCGTTTTGTCACCAGATGCGCCCGCACATGAATCCTCCGCTCCGTTCACCGCAGGCATTTCCTCCGGAAATGTCAGGCGGTACAGCATATCCGTTTTCAGTTCCACATACATCACATTATTACAGACAAGCCCCTCTCCATAACTGACTGTGCGAAATTCCCTCCTGATAACCTGTAGTTTTTCCAGCCTGTCCATTGCGGTCTTGACCGTTTTCTTGGACTCCCCGAACAAATCCGCATAATACTGGTAGCTCTGCCTCAGAATATCTTCCGAAAATTTCTTTTTCCAGCCGAGTATATGCCCCGTTCCCTGATCCCGCACCTCGGAGGGGCGATACCAGTAGACAATATCCGCCAGAATGACAATCGCAAGGAGATACGGTTTCCCGTTCTCCTTTGTGACTGTCCTGTACCAAATGGCAGGAATGATGTTTCCTGTTATATTGATAGAACCCATTGCGTCAACGATTGCGTTTCCGCTTGTCAGATACCCCATTATCAAACAGCCCCTTCCTCTTTCCATTTATCAAGGAGCGAAATAATGATGTCCTCAATCTCCTCATTGGAATAGCTGTCTGAAAAATATCTGCCAATCTTGTCCGATTTTATCGTGATTTTTCTTTCCTTCGGCTTTTCCTCTGACAAAACCAGCCTTACCATAGCAAAGGTAAGCTCCCCTGTCTTTCCGCATTCCTTGAGCTGTGCTGACTGCGCCATGCTGACGTTACAGCCCCTTTCCTCAATGACCGCCTGTACCCACTGCTGCGCTTCCCCTGTCAGAAAAGAAATGTCCACACCCTGCGGAAAACCGAGCTTTTTATTATCCACCATGACAAGAAGCCCGTCCGACAGGCGGGAAAGCCATATGTACCGCTGAACCTTTTTGGCGTTTTCCCCGGCAGCTTCCCCGACCTCATCAAGCGTATTTCTGCCCGATTTTTTTCCCTGATGCTTCATCGCCTCATATTTCATCTTATAGGCTCTCGCCTTTTCACTTGGTAAGATGTCCTCCCTCTGAATGTTGGAATCCACCATGATAATCGTAGCTTCATCATCAGTGTAATTACGGACAATCACAGGCATCTCCGTCTTTCCGGCAAGCTCCGAGCCACGCCTGCGGCGGTGTCCGGCTATGATTTCATATCCGCCGCCCTCCCTCGGTCTTGCAATGCCCGGAACAAGCACGCCATACTGACGGATACTTTCTGTCGTTTCCTCCATCTTTTCATCGTCCTGCACCCGGAACGGGTGGTCTTTGAATGTATGAAGCTCTGAAAGCGGCGCATTGATAATCTGCTCTGTACCATTTTCCTGTGCAGCGTTTCCACCGAACAAATCATCAAAACTTCCCATTTTGATTTTTGCAGCGCTTCCCAGTTTTGCATTACCGCCCATTCGAAAGCACCTCCTCTGTCAGAGAATAGTAGGCTGATGCCACCTTTCCCTTTGGATCATGCTTATAGATGCTGACACCTTCCGCAGAAATCTCCGCCGCCCTTACCGATATGGGAATGACATTGGCAAATATCCTTACCCGGCTCCCATAGGCTTCCCGCAGCATGGAAGTGATGTCTTTCGCATAATTTGTCCGGCTGTCCACCATCGTCAGCAGTATTCCCTCAATCTCCAGTTTCGGGTTAATCTGCCGCTTTACCTTGCCGACTGTTCTAATAAGCTGCTGCAATCCTTTAACGGGCAGATACGCCGCCTGAACGGGTATCAGGATACTGTCGGCACAGGCAAGGGCATTTATGGTTATCATTCCAAGCGAAGGCATACAATCTATCAATATATAATCGTAATCCTCCCGCACCATCTCTATGTACGACCTCAATACCGTTTCCCGGCTCATGACATTCACAAGGGAAACCTCCAAGCCTGACAGCTCAATATTCCCCGGTATTAGGTCTATTCCCTCCTCATGATGCAGGATACCCTCTGTCGGCTTTATTTCCATGCCATTTATGGCATTATCATTGATTAGATTACCCATAATTGTTGCAAGCGTAACTTCCAATGTATCCGGCTCTGTATAGCCAAGACTTGCTGTAAGACTTCCCTGTGCATCTGCATCTATTAAAAGTACCTTTTTGCCCTGTTTTGCAAGCCCTATGCCCAAATTTCCCGTTGTGGTGGTCTTGCCGACTCCACCTTTCTGATTTGCGACTGCGATTATTTTACACATGATTTATTCTCCTTTGCTTTCTACTGTTATTCCTTTACATTGCTTTTCCTGACTTCCACATAAGCCCTGTAATACTTCTTTGTCCCTTTGTTTGGAAACAGATCGGAAAACTCCGTCACTTTCATTTTAGGGCTTCTCTGCAAAATTTTCCTGAACCACTTAATATCGTTTCTCGTTCCCATAAGCCTGACTTTTAGTATCAATCCCGTCCTCCGAGCAGGGCATACAGATTTTTATTATATGTTACATATTCCGGATACCGTATCTGTACCGCCTGCCAAAAATAAGGTGCATAGGCACAGCAGAACAATTCTTCCACTGTATAAAGCCTGCACTCGTTTACCTGTTCCTCGGCATAACCGTAATCAAGAACACTCGGCGTGCCATTGCAATAAAGGTTAAACGCCATTCTGATAAACGAATTTATTCGTTTTTTCACGCTCCCGCTGCTCTGCCAGCCTTCATGAAAGGCAATCTTCGATTGCCTTTGCACTTGTGTTTTCACGTTGCCTGTCTTAAAATCATAAATACTGTCAATATTCCTTCTTGTTTCATCACTGATACCAAGACAATATACAAGTGCTTTGTGGTACACGTCCTGATACCTGACCTCTTTCAATTTCTCATAGTAGAATTTTTCATGTGCATCGCTGATAAAAATAATCGCTTTCTTTGCTCCTAACGCTGTACTACTCATGCTTTTCCCTCCATTCTTTTTTGCTTTACTGACCATAACAAAAAGGACATTCCCCTAAAATTTTCTTTTAGAAAAATGTCCTCATAGTACAAAATATTAACTTGAACTGACACGAGTTTAATTTAAAATCGTTTATTTTAACCCTTTAAGAGAGTTTATTTTGTCGTACTCTTGTCGTACCATACTGTTTTAAAGTCCGCAAACCCTTAGTTTTACGTTGATAAGGAAGTATTCACAACAACTTATCATCAACGCTGACAAACAGGGTGCAAAAAAGGCAGAGAGTAGGATATTATCTTGCTCTTTGCCTTTTTCGTTTACTTTCTACGTTTAAAAATATTGTAGCATAATCCAATAAGTGCAACTATGAATATACCAAATTGAAACATGTCCGCATATGTGACCATATAAATTTTCCTCCCTGCTTAACTCTTTTATTTTCTTGAATTTATGATACAATATATTTTAGCTTATAAAAACCCCTAATTTATACTCTATTTCACATTGATAGCGAAAGGATTTAGTATGAATAATAACCTAAAATGTAAAGAAATATTTTCGAGTAGATTTTCTGAGTTAATGAAAGAACATTTTCCACCAATAAATAATCACAAAGAAGAAAAACAGACTAAGCAAACTGCAAGAGAAGATTTTGAACTTTTGCAAAAATTAGATGCTGATAAGGCAAATGACTGCAAAAATTCTATAGATAGAAACAATGCTACTGCTACTATTAGAAAATGGAGAAATCCCTTAAATAAAGAAATGCCAACCTTACAAACAGCACTTAAATTATGTAAAATTTTGGAGTGTGATATTGAATATATTTTTGGACTATCAGAGATAAAAAATAAGAATAACTTTCGTGCTTCTTCATATCTTGGTTTAAATCAAAAAACTATACAGGAAATAAAAAACTATTCAGATATTATTAAAGAATTGATTGATATAATGGTATGTGATGATAGCGATACGCTAAAGTATATTTTATTTAATATCTTACAGTATGTTCGATATTTTAATGTCCCACGAATGACAATACAAAGAATATCAGATGAAAAACCCAGAGAACTATCTTATGATGAAAAACAAAATTATATCAAAAGTGTTACTATGGATGAATTTAGTTTAGCTCTTCATGAAATAAACACTCGCTATGAATCTATCCGCGAAAGTGATTTTGAAAGAGAGAAGAAACTCTTAGAATTGGAAATAAAAGTGGAACAGCTGAAAATAGCAAAGCTGAAAGAATAATATTATTCAAATGTTACGCAATAGAACGCTGTTTTTAAGAGCAGACACATAAAACCCTCACCCCGTCATTTCAACGCCCACAAAGCCGCATAAATCAAGGGGAAAATTACCTCTACTGCGTAACAAACCCCATAATAAAATGAGGGCGAAAGCAGTCTGCTGATTTCGCCCTCTTGACTGCCCAACAGCAAAGACAGGAAAAACTGTCAAGGGCGCGTAGCGCAAAGTTTACCCTTGACAGCTTTTCCTGTCTTTGCTACTTCCTATCGGTCGAAGCGGAATTTCAATATGGCTTCAACCAGTTTTGTTTTTAATCTGTCCTGTGTATCGTCATTGATATACCCCTTATACATAGACAGGTATTTGATGTGTGCGGTGTAGTGCCGCAATACCGCGTCTACCGCTTCCGGTTCTCCGGCTACGGCTCGTTCGATTACCTCAAAAGGTATCAGTTTCTTGTTCCTCATGTTCCAATCTCTCCCATTCTTTCCGTAACTGTTTCAGTGCAACATTTCTCCGACTGTTTATCGTACTTCTGCAACGTCCGTACAATCTGCCGATAGCTTCATCACGATAACCAACAAAGTAATACAATAGCAGGACTTCCTGTCGTAACTGCGGCAATCTCGATAATGCCTTTGCTAACCGTTCATCATCAACGACAACTTCCTTTCCAAACACAAGAAATACAGTCGGCTTATCCTGCTTTTCAAAATAGCTGTCCATAGCAGACGGTTCAAAATATCGTTCTGACATCAGATAGTCAAGGGATATTTCCCGTTCCTCTTTCCGCTTCAAATCCCGCCATGCGTTGATTGCTTCATGGCGCAGGACAATCTTGCAGAACGCATTAAACGCATATTCGATATGTTCCATGAACTGTTCAGAATATCTCATCTTCTCTCACCCCCTTTCTTCCCAGTAGGGGGCTATTACAACAAAAACTCCATGCAGAATATATCCACATTGGTTCTTGGTAATATGAGTTACTAAGACATACTAAATGATATGTGTATTCATATCCATAGGCAGAATATCCCTCTTCACAAGACAAGATTTTTTTGATAATTCACCATAACCCAAACTACCCGCGAAATAAAAAACAGACATAGCAGCACCTCCAATACCGCCATATCCATGAAAGCTGTCTTGCTACATAAAAACGGCGGCTTTGATTGTTATTTCAAAACCGCCGTCTGATGTTATTTTCGATAAATGAGCGCAATAAATCTTCTGCCCGAACAGCGGTTTTTTTCTTTTCTGCCGCCGGACAGATTTTGTTATTTATTCAACAAATGGTGTTATAAGCAATTATTTTTCAAAAAGCATTGCAAGCGTAAATGCCTTATCAGAATACACACTTCCTGCAACATCTGCCCATACTCCACGCAATTTGAATCCAACCTCCTGTGCTTCACTAATCAAAGTTTCTTTTGTAAAGTATGTATTCCAGATATAATACTGGAATACGCCACTGTCTTTAATAATGGAAGCCTGTTCTAAAGTAACATTGGGCGCATACTTATAATTACCATAAAATGCCACATATTTCTCATTGCTCCAAAATCCTCCGTTGTTGCAGACCTCCCATGTCCGCGTTTGTAAAAATGAATTATACTTTTCTACGGAAAATACATCCAATAAGAATTTTCCGCCGGATTTCAAGTGAGAATAAACATTCTGCATAAGCGTTTTTCGGTCATCTGTTGACAATGCTCCATAATCGCAATATATCATTGTTGCAAAATCAAAAGCCGTATTTAATTCCATGTTCAAATAATTTTGACATAAATATGCAATATCCAATCCCTGTTTTAATGCAGAATTTTTCGCATAGTCTATTGACCTCTTAGAAAAATCAATACCTGTAACATAGTAACCTTGTCTTGCAAATTTCTCTGCATATATTCCCGGACCACATCCAATATCAAAGAGTAACGGATAATCTATCGGTGATACAAGTTCCGTTATCCATGCAACAGATTCTTCAATAAATGTATGTTTCCTGCTTGCTCCGTCAAATTCTGGATTGAGATGAGCCTTTAGCATTTGCATGGAGATATGCTCATCATTCCAAAATTCACCCTCCGTTTTTTTGTAAAGGATTGGTTTTTCTAAAACAGTTTCGATATTCTTTAACATTACTTCTCCTTTCTGTGAGCAAAAGAAAAAGCCGTAGATTTTACTCTACGACTAATCGCTCAAATGACGAAGAATAGTTAAGAGTAAAATAAAATCAAACATTAGGCATAAAAACAAAACTGTAATAACAGTTAGTTTTAAGCTATTGAATTGATTTTATCTACTCTTCTCCAGTCATATCCATGCCACCGATTATGTGACATCTGATACGCCGGACATTCATCACCTTTTCTATTTGTTTTTTATATGTTTATCTTACATGAAAGAGTGCCCTTTGTCAATATTGACAAAGGGCATATTCAAAATAGTTTTTAATGGTTTTTAGTAACAACAGAAGCATTTCTTCTGTATTTCTTTGGCATTTTCTAATTTTCACCGTAGTAGGAAACAAGGAAAACTTTTTGAAGAAATTTTTCAAAGCTTCGTCAAAACCGCCCTGTGCGGTGTTGTAGGTAGTGAGAGGACTTTCAAGAGGGTTTGGGATTCTTCCCAACAAGCAAAATCTGTCCGTCAAGCAATAGGCGCGAACGGGCAGATTTAAGGAAAAGGGTACCCTTTTCCTATGCTTGCTCCGAAACTTCTCACTTTAACAAATACGGAAAGGAAGGGAAAAAAGAATGGATTGGGAACTGGAAATCAAGGACAGCGAATTTGTACCTCAAAAGAGAAAGCCAACAGAAGAAACCGTCTGCTACAAAATCGGCGGCACATACTATGAAGTGTCTACCTCCTGCGGCGGCTCGGAACGGCTCCGCGACAAGATGATACGGCTCATAAAATCGGAAACCGTCAAACCGCCCAATGACAAACAGGGATAAGTGCGCTATAATAGGGTTAGCACATACTGTTTGTCGGGCGTTCATTACAGGAGGAATGAACATATGACAGCAAATACATATAAGCCCGGACAGATAACAGCATTATACGCCCGTCTTTCGCAGGAAGATACGTTAGAGGGCGACAGCAACAGCATTGTGAACCAGAAAGCAGTCCTCTCCAAATATGCGGCGGACAACGGCTTTTCCAATCCCGTTTTCTTCATTGACGACGGTGTATCGGGTGTGACGTTTGACAGACCAAATTTTAACCGCATGATTGCAGAGATTGAAGCCGGAAACGTGGCGACGGTCATTGTCAAGGATATGTCAAGATTAGGGCGCGATTATCTGAAAGTCGGCTACTATACGGAAATCTTTTTCGTAGAGCGTGACGTGAGATATATCGCAATCAATGACGGAGTAGACAGCGCAAAGGGCGACAACGATTTTACCCCGTTCCGCAATCTGTTTAACGATTTTTATGCCAAAGACACAAGCAAAAAGGTACGGGCAATCAAACGGGCGCAGGGACAGGCGGGGGAACATCTGACAAAGCCGCCCTATGGCTACATGGTAAGCCCTACGGACAAAAAGCAATGGATTGTGGACGAGGAAGCCGCCGCTGTGGTGAAACGGATTTTTGATTTATGTATCGGTGGGAAAGGTCCCATGCAGATAGCAAAAATCCTCAAAGAAGATAAGGTACTGACTGCCAAAGCCCACTACGCAAAGAAAAAGGGGAAAGCACTTCCCGAAAATCCCTATGACTGGAGGGATAGTACCATTGTCGGTATTTTGGAGCGTATGGACTACTGCGGGCATACGGTGAACTTCAAAAGCTATTCCAAATCCCACAAGCTGAAAAAGCGGATTCCAACCACAAAGGAACAGCAGGCTATCTTCTTCAATACCCATGAAGCGATTGTGGAGGACGCTGTTTTTGAACGGGTGCAGGAATTAAGGGCGAACAAACGCCGCCCCACAAAAGCGGACAGACAGGGATTGTTTTCCGGCTTGGTATATTGTGCAGACTGTGGGAGTAAGCTACATTTCGCTACTTGTAAAAGTTTTAACGGTTCACAAGACCATTACCGCTGTGCAAAGTACAAGAGCAATACGGGAAGCTGTACGGCTCACTTTATCCGCGAGGAAGTGTTGAAGCAGATAGTGTGGGGCAGGATATATGACGTGACCGCCCTTTTCTTTGATGACATCATGGCTTTCCATGAAATGATGTATCAGCAACGCTCCGCTGAAACAGAAAAGGAAATGAAGCGCAGGAAACGTGAAGTCGGACAGGCGAGGAAGCGGATAGCGGAACTTGACCGTATCTTCAAGCGGATTTATGAGGACGACATAAGCGGCGCAATCAGCCACGACAGGTTTTTGAAGCTGTCCGCAGAGTATGAAGCGGAACAGCGGGAACTGGAAGAAAAGGTCAAGGCAGACCAGCAGGAAGTCGATACCTACGAACAGAACAAGAGCGATTTTGACAGCTTCGCCGCGATTATCCGCAAGTATGTGGGGATAAAGGAACTCACCCCCGCAATCGTCAATGAATTTATCAAGAAAATCATAGTCCATGCGCCGGAAAAGGTGGACGGGAAACGGGTACAGAAAGTAGATATTGTTTTCAACTTTGTAGGGGAAATCAATTTTCTTTCTGCCACGCAACCGAAACGGCAAGGCGCATAGGAACTCGAAAAGACGGTACAGCCCTTGTAATTGGGGCTATACCGCCTAATCTGAAATTACTTCCCTCTAACCGTAAACATTTGGTTTTACTGGCTTTTTCAATCAACTGTTCGCATCGTTGGGAAGGCGAGCACATCTCTTATCGAAGGTGAGTTTGTCATCATCATCACCATGCGGTCAATGCCAAATCCAATCCCTCCTGTTGGCGGCATACCGATGCAGAGCGCATTCAAAAAGTCCTCGTCTGTATGGTTTGCCTCTGCGTCCCCTGCTGCCAGTAGCTCTTCCTGCGCTGCAAAGCGTGCTCTCTGGTCAATTGGGTCATTTAGCTCTGAATAGGCATTTGCCATTTCCCAACCGTTCATAAAGAACTCAAAACGCTCCACATACTCGGGATTCTCCCGCTTTTTCTTGGTGAGTGGGGAAATCTCAATCGGATGGTCCATCACAAAGGTCGGCTGAATTAAGTGCTCCTCCACGAACTCCTCAAAGAAGAGATTCAAGATATCCCCCTTCTTATGGTGCTCCTCAAACGCAATATGTTTCTCCTTTGCAATCGCTCTTGCTTCCTCTAATGTATGAATCTCATTGAAATCTACGCCAGAATACTTCTTGACTGCATCCACCATTGTAATGCGCTCAAATGGCTTGGACAAATCCATCTGATGCTCGCCGTAAGTAAGAATCTCCGAACCAGTCACTTCCTTCGCTACATAGCGGTAGAGATTTTCCGTCAAGTCCATCATACCATGATAATCGGTATACGCCTGATAAAGTTCCATCAATGTAAATTCTGGATTGTGCCTTGTGTCAACTCCTTCATTGCGGAACACACGGCCAATCTCGTAAACACGTTCCATGCCGCCCACAATCAATCTCTTTAAATACAGTTCCAGAGAAATACGAAGCTTTAAGTCCTCGTCAAGCGCATTGAAATGCGTCTCAAATGGTCTTGCTGCAGCACCGCCTGCATTTGACACAAGCATTGGTGTCTCCACCTCCATAAAGCCCTGATCGTCAAGGTAACGACGAATGCTAGAAAGCACTTTAGAGCGCTTGACAAATGTCTCCTTCACATCCGCATTCATAATCAGATCGACATACCGCTGTCTGTAACGCATATCTGTATCTGTCAGCCCGTGATACTTTTCAGGCAGAATTTGAAGACTCTTTGACAGCAGTGTGACAGAAGCTGCATGAATGGACTTCTCACCTGTTTTCGTCCTGAAAACCTCGCCGCTAATGCCAAGAATATCTCCCACATCGTATTTCTTAAAATCTGCATAGGATTCCTCACCAATACTATCCCTTGCAACATAACACTGAATATCGCCCTTTAAATCTTGTATATTACAGAAGGAAGCTTTTCCCATAACACGCTTAAACATCATACGTCCCGCAATGGTTACACGTGTTCCTTCCAGCGCGTCAAAGTTATCCTTCACCTCTTGGCTGTGATGGGTAACATCAAATTTTGTAATCTGAAATGGGTCTTTGCCTGCCTCTTGTAATGCCGCGAGCTTTTCCCTGCGCACCTTCAAAAGCTGGTTGATATCTTGCTGTTGATTCTTATTCTGATTATTATTCTCTTGTGCCACAAAAACACTCCTCTCATTCTCTCTGGAATAAAGTTTTAGAATTTCTTAGATGGTATCTTTTATCGCCTTAAAAATTCTCTTAAAACAATTTTGTTATTCCCTATTCTGGCTTGTAAATGTCTAATATTGTATACTCAATCACACCTGCTGGCGCCTCCACAGTGACGACATCACCCCTTCTTGCACCAATCAACGCTTTTCCAAGTGGTGATTCGTTAGAAATTCTTCCCTTTAGACTGTTTGCCTCCGTTGCCCCCACAATCTTAAACTCCATCTCGTCCTCAAACTCATTGTCTTTCACTTTGACTGCAAGTCCAAAGCTCACTTTATCCAGATCATGTCCGTCCTCGTCCATATCTCCAACTTCCACGTTTTTCAGGATTTTCTCAAGCTCCTCAATACGCGCCTCAATATCGCGCTGCTCGTCCTTCGCCGCATCGTACTCTGCGTTCTCTGAAAGGTCGCCTTGTTCCCTTGCTTCCTTAATCTTCTGCGCAACCTCTTTTCGTTTGACTACTTTAAGCTCATGCAGCTCATCCTCATATTTTTTCAATCCTTCACGTGTCAACAAATTCTTCTTTGTCTCCATAGTAACTACTCCCTTTCACTACTTCTATTCATTCATAATTTACATTAAGATAAATTATTAACAATTCTATGCTATAAACTAGCCTATTATAGCTTTTTTTGACTATTGTGTCAAGATTTTACAAACGATTCTGTCACTTCACATAACAGCAGTTAACTTTTAGCTGCGTGTTACTCTTATCATGTCCTACTCATGCTCTGCAAACATATTTTGAACGCCGTCCACCAATTCTGCATAAGTCTGCATCTCATTCACCAATCTGCGCAGCTTCGCGGAATGTGGATATCCAGTAGTGTACCATGCTACATGCTTTCGCATCTCACGCACTGCCACATACTCTCCTTTATATGCGCGTTGCAACTGTGCATGTCTTAAAATGGTATTACAGACTTCTTTCTTCGTCGGACGCTCTGCAAGGATTCCAGTGTCTAAATATTGGTTGATTTCGTGAAATATCCAAGGATTTCCGCGACTTGCCCTACCAATCATAATTCCATCACAGTCCGTTGTCTGAAACATTTGTTGTGCTGACAATGCATCTGTCACATCACCATTTCCAATAACCGGAATGGACACTGCCTGTTTCACCTGACGAATAATATCCCAGTCAGCCTTTCCCGAATAGTATTGTTCTCTCGTTCTGCCGTGCACTGCAATTGCTGATGCACCGTTCTCCTCGGCAATTCTAGCGATTTCAACGGCGTTGACACGTGCACCGTCAAAACCTTTTCTAATTTTAACTGTCACTGGCTTTTTGATTGCGTGAGAAACTGCATAAATAATTTTGCCTGCAAGTTTTGGTTCTAACATCAATGCACTGCCTTCGTGATTGTTGACGACCTTGGGAACTGGACACCCCATATTAATATCCAATATTGCAAATGGACGCTCCTCAATGCGTTTTGCCGTCTCCGCCATAATATCAGGCTCCGATCCAAACAATTGCAATGAGACAGGCAATTCATTCGGATGTATTTCCATCAGAGCTTCTGTATTTTTATTATGAAAATGTACTGCCTTGGCACTCACCATCTCCATACACAAAAGACCAGCACCTTGCTCTTTGCAAATCAGTCGAAATGGCAGGTCTGTAACCCCTGCCATCGGTGCGAGCATAATATTATTTTCCAGTACGACGTTGCCAATTTTCAGCCGCCTGTCCGCTGCGCTATCTGTTGTTCTTTTCATAGATAATCCTTAGTCCCTCCAACGTCAATGCACTATTATACTCCTGTATCACGTCTGTCTCTTCCGCTATAATACGCCCAAGTCCCCCCGTCGCCACTACTTTCAGGTTTTCATAGCCAGTCTCTTTTCGCACACGGTTTACAATGTACTCTGTCTGCCCAATCTGCCCATATACAAGCCCTGCCTGCATACTTGAAATTGTCTCCTGCGCAAGGATTGACGCTGGCTTTTTAATCTCAATCTCTGGAAGTTTTGCCGCGTCCTCCCACAATGCCTTCGCTGAAATACGAATACCTGGCGCAGTAATTCCAGCGCAGAAGCATCCATTTTCATTCACAAGGTCATAGGTCGTCGCTGTACCAAAATCCAAGACGAGCACTGGCCCCCCATATAATTCATATGCCGCCACCGCATCAACAATTCTATCTGGTCCAATTTCTTTTGGATTTTCTGTCACAATTTTTATTCCCGTCTTAACACCAACTCCCACAATCATAAGCTTTTCTGCCACATAGCGCTTAATGCCGCCCGTGAGCGCGTGCATTACATTCGGCACAACACTTGCAATAATCGTACCTTCAATTCCCTTTGTGTTGACGTGATTTTTGGACAACAGTTCTGTAATTAATACGCCATATTCGTCCGAAGTCCGCTGCGTCTTTGCCATCAGGCGAAACGTCGTGACTAGATTTTTTCTGTCATATACACCAAATGTAATATTTGTATTTCCTACATCAACTACTAAAATCATATTCAATCTCCCTCTCGGAAAAACATTTTTGAAAACTTCTTCTGTGACTTTCATTCTCCTTAAAATTTCATCTATAGACTTGTTTCTATTCTTCTCTGATTAGAGTATCGACAGGCTCGTGGAGTGCAAACACCCTGTAGTAAAGACTCAATAGCTCTAACAGTTCCTGCCGTTGCATTCGGATCTCCCTGATTAAAAGCCCGCTGCTAATCTCGTCATATAAAATATCCTCCTCGTAGGCGTCTGTCTCAAGGCTCACACTTCCATTCTCCTCAAAGACAATCGTAAACACACCGCCAACTTCCTCAGTGAACAACACACATATAATATGCAATTCCTCCTTGATAGATTCAGGGATATTGTTAAACTTTTCATTAAAATAATATTTTTGCTCGTAGGCATTTGCCCCACACAAAACGATGCGGTTCCCGCTCTCTTCCATAATATTCCTCCAAGCTGTTTGTCATTCAAAAAATAGCCTATCGAAAAATACTTTCTTTTTCATATCACACATAGCCATAGAGACCGCGCACTGACACCTCACCAGCATAAACCAAAACTATTTCGCCGTCACTTTCCCGCTCGACAAGCAGCTCACCCTTTTCATTAATCCCGCGCGCAATACCTTGAAACGCACCTTTTGGGTCAAGCACACGCACTTCTCTGTCCCGATTGACCAAAAACTGATTGTATTCGTTCACCAAACCAGAAAAATCCCAATTCTGTTCAAAAATAGCATAATATTTTTCAAAATAAAAAAGTACACGCGCCGCCAATGTTGCGCGGTTTATCTGCTGCCCGCTCTCAATGCACAGTGCAGTTGCCGTCTCCTGTATTTCCTCCGCAAGAAACTCTTGATTTACATTAATACCCACCCCGATAACAACGTAGTGAATCCCATCCAGCTCCGCGCTCATCTCGGTCAAAATTCCACAAACCTTTTTCCCGTTGACCACAATGTCATTGGGCCACTTAATACCGCACGCTTGCGGTATCTGCTCTGAAACAGCCTTCACAACAGCAAGCGCCATCACAAGCGTCAACACAGAAGCCTTATCAGGTCTACATTGAGGCCGTAGCAGAATTGTCATATAAATATCTTTTCCAGCCAGAGATACCCAACCTCTGCCGCGCCGTCCACGCCCTGTGGTCTGCATGTCCGCCACTACTACAGTGCCCGCCGCTTCCCCTCTCTCTGCAAGTTCCTTTGCGTCAATGTTTGTCGATCCGGTTTCCTTGTGAAAAATAAGATTTCTTCCGACCCATTTTGTTTCTATTCTGCTTTCAATCTCCACCTTAGAAAACAAATCTGCATTATTGTTTTCTACAAGGCGATAACCTTTATTATTTTGCGCCTCAATCACATACCCATCTTTTTCAAGCTGTCGAACCGCTTTCCAAATGGCAGTGCGTGACACCCCGTAATATTCGCACAGTTCCTGACCGCTCACAAATCCCTTAGCATCGCGTAACTTTTTCAGTATTTCTTCATTTTTCATGCAACAATGCTCCCATGTTGTCCAGTTTCAGCTCATTAATAACATATGTTATATTATGTATTCTTCTACATATCAAACTATCCGAATAGCATTTTTTAAATATCCTATCACACTGCGCCGAGGGTCGCCGCAATCACTGCCTTTATAGTATGCATACGGTTTTCCGCTTCTTCAAACACCAACGACTGTGCCGACTCAAACACTTCGTCTGTCACTTCCAGTTCAGTAAAACCATATTTTTCTCCCTGCTCTTTACCAATCTTTGTTTTTAAATCATGAAATGCAGGCAGGCAATGTAAAAACACAGCCTTTTCCCCTGCGTTATCCATAACAGCTTTTGTCACCTTGTAGGGAGAAAGTTTTGTGATGCGCTCCTCCCAAACTTCCTCTGGTTCGCCCATCGAAACCCATACATCTGTATAAATAACATTTGCTCTTTTTGTCCCTGCATCCACGTCCTCTGTAAGTGTGATGGTCGCACCAGACTGCGCCGCGTATTCCCTGCACTGCGCCACAAGTGTCTCCTCTGGAAAATATTCCTTTGCTGTGCACGCTGTAAAGTGCATTCCCAATTTCGCACATACTATCATCAAGGAATTGCCCATATTATAGCGAGCATCTCCCATATAGGTCAGTCGAATATCTTTGAGATGTCCAAAATGCTCTCTAATCGTAAGCATGTCTGCAAGCATCTGTGTTGGGTGATATTCATTGGTCAGTCCATTCCAAACAGGAACACCTGCATATTTTGCAAGCTCTTCCACTATTGCCTGCTCATATCCACGATACTCAATTCCCTCGTACATTCTGCCAAGTACGCGCGCTGTATCCGCGATAGATTCTTTCTTTCCAATCTGAGACCCTGATGGGTCTAAGTATGTCGTCCCCATGCCAAGGTCATGTGCCGCCACCTCAAAAGAACAGCGCGTGCGTGTGCTCGTCTTCTCAAAGATTAAGGCAATATTCTTGCCGCGAAGCGTGTCGTGCAAAATGCCCTTTTTCTTTTTATCCTTATAATCCGCCGCCAAATCAACCAGATATGTAATCTCCTCCGGCGTAAAATCTTTTAATGTCAAAAAATTCCGTCCCTTTAAATCCATACCACTATTCCCTCCTATGTCAAAATTATTGTAACAGTTCAGATAATCCGCTGAACTGTTACAAATTATCAATTATTTGTATTCTACTACAATTTTTTCAAAGGGGCAAGAAAAAGCGCAGTTCTTTTGCGAACTACGCTTCCTCCTGTTACAATTACACCAACGCCAGACATGGTACGGGTTTGAATTGTAACCTCCTCTTACATTTTTAAAACAAGATGCAATTAGGAACTATTCAGAAATATTCTGCGCAAGCTGTACCTGTTATTTCTGGACAGTTCCTTACCAGAATACATGATTCCCAATCACAAGTCCAGGTCTGCCATTATTTCTTCTGAAATGTAATGCATCACCGACATTACATGCGCCATTGATCGCCTCCTGTGCAGCCTGCACGCAAGAAGCTCTTGTTGTTTTATTCAGAATCAAGGACTCCATACGACCTCCTGACGCAGGCACAAACTGTCCCGACGCATAGATCACCTCTGTAATGCTGTTCGGATAACCGCCGCTTCGCACACGGTTCATCACAACTGCACCTACAGCAACCTGCCCCTCATATGGCTCTCCTCCTGCTTCACACTGAATCAATGCCGCAAGAATCTCAAGCTCTGATGCCGTCGCCATCACAGCCTCTTTCCGCTGTACACGTTTTGCTTCCGCAGCCGCTGCCGCGCGGGCGCGCTCCGCTTCTTCTCTCGCTTTGATCGTCTCCATAGACTCTGCTGTATCAACGCCAAATTCTACGTGAACATACTCCGCAGCAACATATCCAGTCGCACCCTCATAGCTGACTTTTACCCAGTCCCCTTCTTCTGCAATCGCTTCCACAGCCTGACCGTCAGCAAGCAAACCGACTATCCCAGCTTCGAGACTTGGCTCTTTTCTAACTCTCAGTGTCTCTGTATTAGAATACGCTGTCAGAACACCCACTTCTTTTGCGAGTTCCTCCGCCTCTTTTCCAAAATACAGATACTCATTTTTTATCCACCCGGTCACATCACCGGACTTTATCTTTGTCCATTCGTCATTTTTCTCTAAAATATCCCCGCCGCAATCTTTATAGAGCACACCAACCTTTTCAGAATCCTGCGCTGCATCTTTTCTGATATTGGCATACTCATTGACCTTTGCCATCACTAAATTAGACTCTGGCAACAATTCTGGCTGTAAAACCATCATTCCTTTTGCAAATGCGACCAACGCATTACTTTTCTTAGTAATGCCTCTCTCCAAACGTTCTGTCTCTGAAGCACCTGTATCTGCAACAACCGCCCTTGTGACATGGAAATCCTGTTTATCCAGGACATCTGCTGCACCTGCTGTCACCGCAAACACACTTTTGTTTTCTGCTGAATTCATCTTGTCTGATGTGGTTTCCTGTTTTTTGTCCATGTCATCCATAAAGCGCACTTGCATATCTGCCGCCAATGTACTATATGGACTGGACGAAAACGCGGTCATAACTGCCATAGCGCAAAGCAGGTATTTCCACTTTTTACAATTTGTCTTCATAATCTGCTCCATTCCTTGACAATGATGTTTTATTACATCATTACATTTTTGCAACAAAATGTTACGTATTTATTAACACCTATTACGATTTTATATAATAGCAAAGAGTTCGCGACTTGTCAAGTCTCGAACTCCTGTTTTTAATAAATAGTGATTGTTATGTTATTTTATTCCATCTGTTTATTACAAGTTCTTGGATTTTTCAACACATGCTCCGACCGCATCAATCACTGCTGCCCGCAATCCTTTTTCCTCTAACACTTTTACCGCCTCAATCGTTGTTCCAGCAGGAGAACATACCATATCCTTAAGTACACCTGGGTGCATTTTTGTCTCAAGCACCATCTTCGCACTGCCAAGTACTGTCTGCGCTGCAAATTCATACGCCTGATTTCTTGGCAGTCCCGCCATCACAGCCGCATCCGCCATCGCTTCAATAAAAAGAAATACATACGCCGGAGCGCTTCCTGCCACGCCAATGAACCCGTCCATCAAGCGTTCTGGAAGAATGCTCGCCCTACCAAAACTGCTCATGATTTGAAGCACTGTCTCCTTGTCTGATTCCGCCACGTCTTCTTTTGTGCAAATGCAAGTACATGCCTCGCCCACCATTGCAGGAGTATTGGGCATACAACGGATTAAGCGCAGATTTTTGCCAAACGCTTGCTCAATCCAAGAAATGGATTTTCCTGCCACAATCGAAATCACTAGCGTATTATCGTCCACAAAATTTTTAATCCCCGCAATCACCTCCGACAAAAATATTGGCTTGACAGCAAGAATTAAAACATCTGCCTCCTGCGCAGTCAACGCATTATCTGTCCCCGTGGAAATTCCAAATTTTTTCGCTATTCTATCCGCTGTCTCCTGCGTCTTGGCAGAACCAATGATTGCTCCTTGTTCAAACAATCCTGTGTTCAACATTCCTCCAATCATAGCAGAAGCCATATTTCCCAACCCTATAAAACCAATTTTCTTCATATTTCTCCTCACTTTCTATTCTAGAAAAATGCAAATATCCTTTATATTCATTATATCTCTGTAAAGAATGTGTAATAATTATATTTACAGTTAATCAAATTTGCCGTAAGGAACTGTTAAAGAATTAACTTTGCAGATACCGCGGCATAAGAAGATTTAGACAAGTCAGATGTAGAGATTAATTCTTTAACAGTTCCTAAGTATCGCGCCAGCCGCTGTATGCATCATTTTATACTAGCGCTTCTGTCTTGCTGCCTCGTACATTAAAATTGCCGCTGCTATCGCAGCATTGAGCGACTCCACTCGCCCTGCCATAGGAATTTTAATATACTGTGTTGCGCGCTCTGCTGTCTCCCGTTGAAGACCGCTCCCCTCATTTCCAATCAGAAAAGCAGTCGGCTGCGTATAATCCAGCATGTCATACGCCACACTGTCATCGAGATGTGCAGCATAAACTGCCACTCCTTTTTTCTTTAAAAGCTCCACTATTTCAATTAAAGTGTCCACAATAAAAAACGGCACACGATAAATAGAACCCATCGTCGCACGGATTACTTTTGGATTAAAGATGTCTGCTGTCTGTCTAGTCAAAATCACCCCATCTACACCCGCTCCCTCACTTGCTCGCAGTATTGTCCCTAAATTTCCAGGGTCCTGCAAATCCTCAAGAAGCACAAGCAAGGGTGCTTTTTTCCTATCAGCAGTCCATTTCTCAATCCATTCTGTCAGATCATACTGCGGCATGGAAAGAACACAGAGCACCCCCTGCGGTGTCTGCGTATCAGAAACTTTCTGAAACACATTGTCTGTAAACACTTCATACGAATGACGGTTCAGAATACATCTTATCTCTGTGTTTGCTTCGTTCTCACGGCGGTGCAAAAACGATTCTGAGACATAGACCTCCCGAATCCAATCTGCTGGCGCTTCACAAAACATTCGTGTCCCCTCTACTACAAAGCATTGCTCTTCCCTGCGCGCTTTCGCCTTCTGTGTCAACGCCACGAGCCGTTTCACTTTATTGTTTACTGTGCTAGATATCATTGTTTCCTCTCTTCCCTAAAGTCGCTTGTAATCTTCTCGCAACATCAACTACAAAAAATTTGAATCATCAATAAAACGATATTTCGCTATTTGCGCCATGATGGAGTGGCAAACTTATTTCGATTCTGCTTGAGCAAATTCTCTGCAACCTCATTTCCTGCCATCACCATCAAGTGATCTGTCTCCCGAATAATGTAATCTGCGGAAGGCATAACACTCATTTCCTCCTCATGCTTTTTCTTAACACCAAGTATAGAAATCTTATGTTTTGCAGCAATATCAGACTCCCGAATACTCTTGCCAACCCACTCCTTAAGTGGTGGCACCTCGTAGATGCCAAAAGCGCCTGGCAAATCAATGTAATCAAAAAGATTGTCAAGACTATAACGCTCCGCCCATTTTTCCGCAATATCTTTATCAGGATAAATAACCTCATCTGCACCATTTCGCAGCAAAAATTTTGCCTGAATATCCCTGGTCGCTTTGCTGATCACCCGTTTTGCCCCTAACTCTTTCACAAGACTTGTGATTTCCAGACTGCTCTGAAAATTTGTACCAATACATATAAACACCACATCAAAATTCCTAACCCCAATACTCTTTAGCACTTCCTCATTGGTGCAATCCCCAATTCTAGTGCTTGTCGCATAGGGTACCATGTCCTCTAACTTCTCCTCATCCTCATCCACAATCATAACATCATGCTCATGCTCTAAAAAATTTTTTGCCAAATGGTGTCCAAAACGACCCATTCCAATAATCAATATCGATTTCATTTCAATCTCCTTTTATCCCACAATTATTTTTTCCTGCGGCTGACGGACGGACGCAGAAGTATTTTTCTGCGCAAACACCAGTGCGAAAGAAAGGCTTCCCAGTCGCCCACAATACATTAACACAATTATAATAACTCGTGATATTATATTTAAGTCTCTCGTGATACCCACAGTCATTCCAGCAGTTCCAATAGCGGAAAGCACCTCAAACAAAACATCTTCAAAATTCAATAACGGTTGTAATGCCATTATAATAACAGTTGCTATAATTGTCAGTGTAGCATTGATTACTACAACTGCATTTGCTTTTTTTACGACTTCATCTGTCAGACGCCTTCCAAAAAGGTTAATATCCTCCTTATTCAATATCATCGCCACAGCATAAAATAACAGTACCACCATTGAGGTTGTCTTCACTCCACCTGCTGTGGAACCCGGACTTCCACCAATAAACATCATTACCATTGTCAATAATTTTCCTGAGTTTGACAATGCCGCTGTATCTACAGAATTGAACCCTGCCGTTCTTGGTGTGACAGAGGAGAACAAAGCGCCCAAAAATCTTTCCAGTGGATTCATACCTGCAAAAGCCGCATCTTTTTCTGTGATTAAAAACAGAATTGTACCAAGCACAGTCAATAGAAACGTCACAGTAATCACAATTTTACTGTGCAATAGATAACGCCTAAAATGCCACTTGTTGCGCGCCACATCATCCCAAACAATAAAACCAATTCCCCCCACTATAATCAAAGTCACTATCACAAGATTTACTAACACATCTCCCTCAAATGCAACCAGAGAAGAATATGCCTCGTCAGTTCCCATTAAATCAAAACCACCATTACAAAACGCGGATACCGCATGAAACAGGGAAAAATAAATTCCCTTAATTGTTCCAAAGCGCGGTACAAACCGAAGTGCAAGCAGTATCGCCCCCAAAAATTCAATGCAAAGTGCTCCTTGAACAATTTTTTTAACCAGACGGACAACTCCTGCGATTTCCAGCGCGTTAACACTCTCCTGCAACTGTTCCCGCTCCTGCAATCCAATACGCTTCTTAAGAAGCACAGAAATATAAGCACCAATAGTCATAAACCCTAAACCGCCAACCTGTATCATACAAAGTATGACAAGCTGTCCGAAGGTAGTCCAATTCTGATAAGTATCTGCGACAACAAGTCCTGTCACACAAGTCGCAGAAGTCGCTGTAAAAAGTGCATTCAAGAAATTTCCTTGACCGGACTTATTCGCAAAAGGCAGCGTAAGCAACAGTGATCCTATTAGAATAATCATTGCAAAGCCAAATGCAATTAGCCTCGTAGTTGACTTTTTGGCTTTTGGTTTTTTATTATTTAAATCTAACGCCATGATATTTTTTATCCTTTACTTTTTATCTTTTTTAATGTTACAGACCAATGTTAATTATATCACTTTTGCTATATAAAACAAGAGTATCGTCAAATCATTTCTTTTATCATAAAATGTAATAGATTTGCAATAAAATAAAGAAACCTGTATGCATAAAAAGTAAATTTATAGTTTAAGTTTAACCTACAATGTTATTTAATTAAATATAAAGAAAAAGCCAAACACAAAAATATGTTTGACTTTTTTCCTTTCTATATCATTTCTTATCTTGACAACTTCCGGCAGATATCGAACTGATATTCGTCGATACCTTTTTTCATATTCAGTGCTTCCTCAATATCATAATCCACAAAGGAACCATGCTTATATGCTACAACTCTGTTTGATTTGCCATCACAGAGAATGTCTGCCGCATATGCACCCATAATCGACGCATAAAATCTATCTTTACAGGTCGGATTGCCGCCGCGCTGCAAATAGCCAAGAATTGTCGCTCTTGTCTCAATTCCTGTTGCTGCCTCAATTCTCTTTGCCATTGATGTAGAGTGACCAATACCTTCTGCATTGACAATAATATGATGTGTCTTTCCTTTCTTTCTGCTTCTGACAATATTGTTAATCAATTCCTGTTCGTCATAAGTATACTTCTCTGGCATAAGAATATCTTCTGCACCGTTGGCAACGCCTGTCCAGAGAGCAATATAACCAGCATGTCTTCCCATAACCTCAATAATAGAGCAGCGCTCATGAGAAGAAGAAGTATCTCTTACCTTATCAATCGCTTCCATAGCTGTATTGATCGCCGTATCAAATCCAATTGTATACTCTGTACATGCAATGTCAAGGTCAATGGTCCCTGGCACACCAACTGTATTAATGCCATGTCTTGCAAGTCCCTGTGCCCCTCTGTAAGAACCATCACCGCCAATCACAACAAGACCATCAATTCCATGTTTGTGGCAAATTTCTGCAGCCATCTGTTGTATATTCTCTTCCTTAAATTCAAGACATCTTGCTGTGCCAAGAATTGTGCCCCCCTTTTGGATAATATCAGCTACACTGTAAGCTTCCATGTCAACTATCTCTTCATTGAGAAGTCCCATGTAGCCACGCTTGATTCCCTTCACTTTTACACTGTTCGTCAAACCTTTCCTTACCACTGCACGGATTGCAGCATTCATTCCCGGTGCATCCCCCCCACTTGTCAATACACCTATTGTCTTAATTTCACTAGACATCGTTTTACCTCCTGTTATATAAAAATATCCCCTGTTTCGCCCGCCAGCTTAAAACATGTTTGCATGATATAATCCGTATCGTCCACGTAATCATAAATATTTTAAACCTTTTTTTCTTATATTACAATATTTATTGATAATTTTTTATCATATCTTATTTTTAAAAATTATTAAGAAATAATTTGTCAAGAACATTATCCTACCACTTTGACGTTCTCCTCTCCAAACAAATTTCGCAATTTGTCGAGAACTGCTCTGTCCGCCTTTATATTTCGGTTGGGTGGCAGCATCTTCTTTTGACGTGTTTCTTCTATATATATAATAACATTATCTATCCCTTCTGATTCATAGATCGCATCAAACAAAATCGATTCCTTACTCATATAAGTATTCATGTCTGGAAACTTGAGCCAAACCTTTCTTGGAATCTCATCAAATGCAGTAATCTGCTCGCAGATTAATTTGCCGTCCCGCTCATCTTCCACTTTCACTCTGCCTTCAATAAACACCTTATTTTCTTCCAAAAGTTTTGACGAGTACTTTTCATATGCATTGGGAAATACGACAACTTCCACACTGCCCACCAAGTCTTCCAATGTGAGAAATGCCATAATCTTGTTCTGCTTGGTATATTTTATCTTTTTATCCATAATCATACCACCTATCACTGCCTTTGCATTGTCTTCCACATGCGTCTGCCCTGTTTCCTCATCAAGATAAAAATCCGAAGTCTTTGCCGTGATACGCTTTTCCCATAAAGTTTGATATTCTTCCATTGGGTGCCCACTGACATAAAAGCCTAGCACTTCCTTCTCAAAACTAAGCAATAGTTCCTTCTCATATTCCCCAACGTTTGGCATTGGAATTTCAAGTTCCTTCTTGTCCTCCTCCGAAACAATATCAAACAGTGATATCTGTCCTGCCATCACACCACGTTTCGTGTGTACAATGCTGTCAAGAATCTGCGCGTAGACACTCATAAGCTGCTTTCTAGTTGCACCAAAACTGTCAAATGCACCTGCCTTAATAAAATTTTCAATAGCGCGCTTGTTGATATCAACGTCCTGTGTACGCTCTATAAAGTCCTTTAAATCCTGATATTTTCCATGTTCCTTCCGCTCATGGGTAATTCCGTCAATCACTGTTTTTCCAACACTCTTAATTGCATTCAGCGCGTAGCGAATTGCGCCATTTGACACGGAAAACCCGTTTTCCCCCTCATTGATATCCGGTGGCAGAATCTGAATCCCCATGCTTTTACAAGTCATAATATACTCTGACACTTTGGAAGCATTGTCTATCACTGATGTCAAAAGAGCCGCCATAAATTCGACTGGATAATAATATTTCAGATATGCTGTCTGATAAGCGACAACCGCATAGCACGCCGCATGCGATTTGTTAAATGCATACCTGGCAAAATCCATCATGGTTCCATAAATCTGATCGGCCACAGTCTCTGAAATCCCACATGCTACACAACCTGGAACGCCTTCTTCTGCATTGCCATGCACAAAATTTTTGCGCTCCTGCTCCATAACATATTTCTTTTTCTTGCTCATAGCACGCCGCACCAAATCACTACGCCCTAAAGTATATCCACCAAGGTCACGCACAATTTGCATCACCTGTTCCTGATAGACAATACAACCATAGGTAGGTGATAAAATCGGTTCCAACTGTGGACAAGCATATGTAACAGCGTCATGGTTATTTTTCCCTCGGATATATGCTGGGATAAAATCCATTGGTCCAGGGCGATAAAGCGAAATACCAGCAATGATATCCTCTAGGTTCTGGGGCTTTAATTCTTTCATAAAATTTTTCATGCCCTGACTTTCAAGCTGGAATACACCGTCTGTCTTTCCGGTTCCAAGAGAAGCCAGCACTTTTTTGTCATTATAGTCAATATGGTCCACATCAATATGAATGCCTGTGGTTTTCTCCACATTGTCTACTGCATCCTTAATTACGGTCAATGTGCGCAGACCCAAAAAATCCATCTTTAACAGTCCCAGTTCCTCAATTGTAGTCATTGTAAACTGTGTTGTAATAGCACCATCACTTCCACGGGATAGCGGAACGAATTCATCTGCAGGTTTCTGGCAGATAACAACACCTGCCGCGTGCATGGAAGTGTGGCGCGGCAGTCCCTCCAGCCTTTTGCACATATCGATCAGATATCGGACCTGATCGTCTTGTTGATATAGAGTCCGAAACTCTGGATTCATATCCAACGCGCGCGTGATGTTAACTGGTGCATTGTTTTCATTTGGTATCATCTTTGCAATCCCATCCACATAATTATAGGGAAGATCCAGCGCACGCCCAACATCTCGTATCACACCTTTTGCAGCCATTGTACCAAATGTTACAATCTGTACTACCTTATCATGTCCATACTTTTCACTGACGTAATCAATCACTTCCTGCCTGCGCTCATAGCAAAAATCAATATCGATATCTGGCATGGATACACGCTCGGGGTTTAAAAAACGCTCAAACAGAAGACTGTAACGTATCGGATCAATATTTGTGATATGGAGGCAATACGACACAATACTTCCTGCTGCCGATCCACGCCCTGGCCCAACTGGAATATCATGCTCTCTTGCCCAATTAATAAAATCCCATACAATCAAGAAATAATCCACGTATCCCATCTTCTGAATAACATTCAACTCATAGTCTAGCTTTTCCCGAATATCGCCATTATCATTAGGATAACGCTCGTTTAATCCATCTGTGCAGAGCTTATTGAGATAACTCCACGAATTATATCCTTCGGGCACCTCAAATTTTGGCAGCTTCGTCACGCCAAATTCAATCTCCACATTGCAGCGATCTGCTATCAGCGCTGCATTGTCAATCGCCTGCTGTGCATAGGGAAACAATCCACGCATCTCAAGCTCACTCTTTACATAATACTGTCCTCCCTCATAGCGCATTCTATCCTCATCAGAAACCTTTTTTGCAGTCTGAATACAGAGCAAAATATCGTGTGACTGGACGTCCTCCGCATATGTATAATGAATATCATTTGTCGCCACAAGTGGTATGTCCAATTCCTTACTCAAACGCAACAGCGCTGTGTTAACCGTCCGCTGGTCTGGAATTCCATGATCCTGCAACTCAAAGAAATAGTTGCCCTTACCAAAACACTGTTCATACTTGAGCGCGATTTTTTTTGCTTCTTGGTATAATCCTTTCGTCAACAGCTTTGGCACCTCACCTGCAAGACAGGCAGAGAGCGCAATAATGCCCTCATGATATTGTTCTAAAACCTCCATATCCACACGTGGTTTATAATAATATCCCTCCGTAAAGCCTTTGCTTACAATTTTCATTAAATTGGCATAGCCAACATTATTTTCCGCCAACAATACTAAATGATGGTAACGGTCTTCCTTTCCGCCGACTTCCTTGTCAAAACGCGAGTTGGGCGCGACATAAACCTCGCACCCAAGAATTGGCTTAATACCATTTGCCTTTGCTTCCTTATAAAAATCAATCACGCCGTACATAACACCATGGTCTGTGATTGCCGCGCTATCCATACCAAGCTCCTTTACGCGCTTGACATATTCCTTAATTTTGTTGGAGCCGTCAAGCAGACTGTACTCCGTATGCACATGCAAATGTGTAAATGCCATAATATCCTCCCGTTACCAGATGTAACTTTTTGTATCAATCTCCATAAAGTATTTCATTTAAAGCACCATCACCAGCGTTCCAGCACCAATTAAAATACACCCAATCAGCGACTTGGCACTAAACTGCTCATGCAAAAATACAAATCCAAGCACCAGTGTGATGACAACACTCAATTTATCAATTGGAACGACTTTAGAAACCTGCCCAAGCTGCAATGCGCGATAGTAGCACAACCAAGAAGCCCCTGTCGCAATCCCCGATAAAATAAGAAAAATCCAACTTTTTCTTCCTATTTGTGTGATACCGCTCTGCGCATTTGTTAAAAAAACCATACCCCACGCCATCACCACAACAACTACTGTCCTGATAGCAGTCGCAAGATTCGAGTTCACTCCCACAATTCCAACCTTTGCCAAAATAGAAGTCAATGCCGCAAACAGTGCAGACAACAGCGCAAATATAAACCACATAATTAATTCTCTTCTTTCCTATTCTTATTATATATGACGATATATCCAATAGCAAGTTTTCTTTTACTTTGATTCTTCATTTTGGTAGTTACTGGTTACTGTTCACTTGTTCATCAAAATAGTAAAAATCGTGCGCCAAAATGCGCGCCCTTTCGCATTTTGTGTGCAACTATGTTGCTGTTTACGCTTTCAATGAACGAAATTGTACCAAAATCTGACAGGTGAATAAAGTAGCATCCGCGTACATAAAGATGGATTACATCTCTAATATTTTTAGGGGTGCAATCCATTTGCATTAGGAAACACCACACTAAATCGTGTTCCCAATCCTTCTCGACTCACAATATCATAATATCCTTGATGTTTATCAACAATCCATTTTGCAATCGAAAGCCCAAGTCCTGTCCCGCCTGTCTTGCTGTTTCGCACAGAGTCAGCGCGATAAAAGCGGTCAAATGCATGTGCCACATCCTCCTGTGACATGCCAATCCCATTGTCCTGTATTCCATAAAATGGCGCGCCATCCCTCCATGCGCCAACACGAATGAGAATCTCCTCTCCCTGTTTTGTGTACTTTGCAGCATTGTCAATTAATATTCTTGCGGACTGCTTTAGCATATCGCTGTCTCCATAGACTTGAACAACTCCCGACTCCTCAAAGCGATAGCGATGCTTTTCATCTATCATTAAAGACTCCTCATAAACTTCCCGCATAATACTGTTCAATCCATGAATTTTCATATCAAGATTTTGCCGATTAGAATCCCCTCTTGCCAGAAACAAAAGTTGTTCCACCAACTTCTGCATATGATTGGACTCATTTTTAATTGCTTCAATAGACTCCTCAAGAATTGCTGTGTCTTCTTTTCCCCATCGGTCAAGCATATTGACATATCCCTGTATAACAGCAATGGGTGTGCGCAACTCATGTGAAGCGTCTGACACAAACTGTGTCTGCTGCTTGTAGGATACACGAATCCTTTCAAGCAGTCCATTTAAGGCTGTCTCAATTCCTTGTAAATCCTTATCATGCATGTGGATTCCATTTTCCATAGCCTCCACCTTTAAATTCGTTATTGCATCTTCCAAGCTATGGTATTTTGTCTCATCAAATGCTATCTGGCTAAGTTCTTGTGCCCGCGCCGCAATCTGATTTAACGGTCTTAGCTCTCTGCGCACCTGCGCTGTTCCAGAAAAAGCCATCGTAATTAAATCAAATATTTGCGCCACTAAGACAACCACTCCTCCAATGCGCAACAACCCAAGCCAAATCCCAATCGGCACCTGATACAGGATATTATTTGCCGTATCCGAAACAGTGTATCTCACCTTCCACAAATCCCTGTTATAGAAAAACTCTCTGTTATAGGATATCGAAAAATTTCCTGTCATCTGCAAATCCATACCAATCACAAAAATAGCCGCAAGTATCAATAATACCAGCATATCCATTCCAATATATGCAAGGAACATACGCCCCACATTATTCAGATTTATCTTTCTAGCAATGGAAGTCACCCGCACAGTGTCATATGGTTTGTTTTTTTTGCCAAAATTATTTTTACTGTTCCTATTATTATTTTCTTTTTTTTCAGCTTTCATCTTTAATACAATACCCCACTCCACGCACTGTTTGAATAATCTTCACTTGAAACACATCATCAAGTTTACTCCGAAGGTATCGCACATACACATCAATAATATTTGTCTCTCCCATGTAATCATATCCACAAACTTTTTCTAATAAGGTATCTCTCGATATCACTATATTTTTGTTTTCGAGCAACACACGCAAAAGTTCAAATTCTCTGTGCGTCAATTCCACCCGTTTTCCATCATAGGAAACCTCGTAGCGCTGCACATCCATTCTAAGTTTTCCAACACTGAACTGATTTTTGTCCAAACTAATCACACCACCGCGCTTTTTGAGCACCAACCGAATACGGGCTAACAACTCCTCTATCGCAAACGGCTTTGTCATATAATCATCCGCTCCGCCATCCAACCCCGCAACCTTATCCATCACCTCGTCACGTGCTGTAAGCATGATAACGGGAATATCCGAATTCTTTCGCAACCGGCGTAATACCTCGAACCCGTTTAACTCAGGAAGCATTACGTCCAGCACTACCAAATCCACCTTGCCACCCTGCGCTTTTTCCAAACCGTCCCTGCCGTTTACAGCCTTCATAACCTCATAGCCCTCATGCAAAAGCTCCAGCTCTAAAAAACGCCCTATTTTTTCCTCATCCTCCACAATCAATATTGTCCCTGCCATTATTGCCTCCTCAAAATAAAATAGCTTCTCAAAACCTATTATAGAAATTATATGTCTTGCCAAACACCTGTGCATAGTACACAAAGAGACTGGCTAATCTGTTTTAGCCAGCCTCATCCATATCCAATTATTTCTCTTCTTCCTTTGCAGCGCTACCAAACTCATTTTTAATACTCTCTGCTGCATCTGCAGCACTATCCATCGCCTTGTTAATATCAATGTCAACGCTTCTCACATTTGGCCCAGAAAAGTGATATCTCATATCAAAGAACAGCCCAATCACCAGCAATGGAACTACTACCCAAAACGAGAAGAACATCAGTACTATTAACAGGGTAATCGGCACTCGGAAAATCTCTCTATCCTCGCGTTCCACACAGAAACTATTATTGTTTCCCTTATCAATCAATCCTAGACACCAATCGCCAAATCGCTTTAGATTGTCAGAGATAGTTGATTTGCACTCTTTTTCATCCAGCTCAATCTTTACCTTCTCCGCCTGTGTTGTGTAACTCGCCTGCTCTGGACCATGCACTTTGCCGCTCTGCTCTAAGTAAATCATAGCGTCAAGGATATCCCAGTTGCTGTTTTCCAATGCCTGCTTTGCCTCCTCATAAGATACGTTTGCGTGCTCTCTTAGTTTTTCTACCTTTTCAAAATTATCCATTTATTTTCTCTCCTTTTGATTGTTTCTTCCGCAATATTGCCCTCTATCCAAGAGTGCTATTTTTGTGCTCTGTTGATGATACTATCATAAACAATCAAAATTAATCAAAAATGCGTTTTAGATTAAAAATAGATTAATAGTTCAATTACAAAATATTAATTGTGCTAAATCTATGCATAGTTTATAAGAAATAGAGCAAAAATGCAATACTATTTCTCTACAATTCCTTAATATCTGAGGGTTTTTGCACTCCTTCTGGACGCTCTCTCTCCTTGAGCTCTGGATGTTCTGGCATTCCTTCTAGGCGTTCTCCCTCCTTGAAGCTCGGCGGTTCTGACATTCCTTCTGGGCGCTCTCCCTTCCTAAATCCCTGTTTTCCACCACCAAATCCGCTGTATTCCCCATAAATTAATCCATCCATTGTAACTGATGTCGATATCTCGCCGGTTATTATGGCATAAGTTTTGCCTGTCTGAATTTCTGGACAGCTAATTACTACAGAATTATAACTTTTTTGCATTGTCCATGCAATAAGTTCTTTCCCATCACTATCAAGTAAAATAATATCACTGCCCGCCGCATTCTGTTCCTGGGTGTTAACAAGAATCGCCCCCTGTGTCGAGTCCGCACCAAAATTCTGTGCCATGCCACTTTGTCCTGCTGCCACCACAATACCTCCGCTGATAACTGCGGTCATATCATAGTCTAATGCACTGTTTTGACCACTAGCAGGCCCCATCACATAAAGCTCACCGCCACTCACAGAAAGAGTTCCATTTGAATCCACACCATCCCCTTCCGCATCGATATGAATCACACCACCAGAAATATTGATACTGGCTTCTGGATTCGATTTACTCATGCCGCTATGTTCTCCGCGAAGATTTTTCTCTGCGGCACTATTCTCTGCATCTGTTTCTCTCGACCTATCTATGTCCAAATCCGCGCCTGTATCTGTCCGCTTATCCGTCGCATTCAGACCATCATCTTGTGCAGTGATCGTAATCTCACCGCCTGATAGATTGATAACTCTTGCTTCCAATCCCTCATAGGACTGCTCTACTACGATCTCACCGTCTGAAACTTGAATTGTATTGAGTGCATTAATTCCGTTAGTACCTGCCGACAGTGTGTATTTTCCGCCCATAATATAAACATTTCCCATGGTTATATCATCGTCATTGACTGATTTAATTGCTGTTTTCCCAGCCGTAATATAAAAATCCCCGTCCGCAACTGCCACGCTGTCTTTGCCCGTAATTCCGTGTGATGATGCTGAAATCTGATATTTTCCACTTGTGACAACCAAGTCATCTTTGGATACAATCCCGTGACCTACAGGGGATTGTATAGAGAGCGCACCTGTTCCATTCAAGGTTAGGTCATCTTTAGAAAAAATAACAGCGTCAATCTGATTGTCATCCACCGCCTTAAATACATCGCCATTTGCTAGTATATTTTCTGTGCCGTCTGCAAGCGTCACGAACACCTTATCCGCTTTTTTTACATAGATGGCAGCAGAAGTTTTTGAGGTGATATTCACACCGTCTAACACCAACTGAACTTTCTCTGTCTTATCCACATCAACAACAATTTGCCCATCACTCAATACGCCATTTAAAATATAATCCCCCTCCCCTGTAATTGTAATAACACTGCCATCAACCAATACATTTTTAGAATCTGTTTTGCAGCCTTCATCTGAGAGCGTAATGTTGGCGCACTTCGCTGCATCATAATCCCCGCTCAAGTCACGATTGGAAAATAAATTTGACGTATCAATATTGACCTCTGTAGTTATTTTTGTAGTTTCTACATTTTCTTTCTCTATTGACGCAGTGTTTGTACATGCTGTTGTACACAGACTAAGCATACAAATCAAAGCAATCCTATAATATCGATTTTTATTCATCTTTCTTTTCATTCTTACACCTCTCTCACATCATCTCTGCCTCGCCATTTTCCTGGTTGGAAAGTGCAACCTCAAGATTTCCGTTCCTGCAGCGCACCGCATCAATAAAAGCTTTCTCCACGTTGGCCTCTCGAAACGTAATCTGGTAAGTCAATTTAAACAGACTCCCCATATTTGTTGTCTTGACATTGACAAGGCTATGTTTTTCTGTATATTCTGCAAACAGATCGTCAAACACTTCGACATAATCCAAATCCTCTGGAATTGTCACATGTAGCGTCCGTTGTAACGCAGGGTGTTTTTTTATCCCAAAGTCAATCTGTGCGTAGAACAAATCCATGCCCCCCAAAATTACCACAAACAAAAATGCATAAGCAATATATCCCATTCCGGTAATAATGCCCACTCCCATCGCCATAAACAATACGCCAATTTCCTTTGCAGTGCCGGGCGCGGAGCGGAAACGCACAAGACTAAATGCACCCGCTACTGCCACACCTGCACCGACATTTCCATTTACCATCATAATCACCACGCACACAATTGCTGGAATTGTGGCAATCGTCACTATAAAGCTCCTAGAATAAGTATTTTTGTACATATACATTACGGATATCATCCATCCTATAACAAGTGAACTAATGATGCAAATCATAAAATCTGCCACAGATATCACGCTCGCTGTCTCCGCATCAAATAATCCTCGAAAAATCGTCTCCAACATATCTTTATCCTCCAAAAATAATACCAAAAAATTAAGATTCTACGCAATATAACTATGTGTTGCTGTCTCCTGCTGCCCGCCACAGATAAGTTTCTCATACGCAGTCCCATACTTAGAAAAAGAAGTCTTATACAGCTTTTCCTGTGTCAGCACACGCGTCATCCAGAGTGGAATACTTCCTGATGTCTTGATTTCCATCAACACATTATTCTCGTCCATTAACGGCTCGCCCCACACTTCTCTTGAAAGCGAAAGCTCTTCCTGTCTGGCAAGAATGTTTTCATCAAATGTCACACGAAAATCACTGCCATCTAATGCATAAAAAGCTTCTCGCTCATAAGATAAAAATACCTTTGGTTTCAGTGATTCATAGTGTTCAAAAAAATAATCAATCTCATTGCCAATCTGCGTCGCCTTTGGAAATGGTGTCTCCCGTACAATCCATTCGAGTGTCTCAAGCTGAGATAGTGACTCGCGCCGTTTATATACAATATCATTATATTTTTTCTTAAGTTCTATAAAAACTTTATCCTGCGCCGAAACTTGCTTATAACTTCTAATACGAAGTTTTTCTTTGTAGACAGGCTTATCGATAGAATTTCGTACCAACCTGTAACTGTCTGTATCAAAATAAATATTCCTAATTGTTGTGTGTCCATAGTTATCTAGTTTCATATAAGGAAGCATTGCTGCAAGCACTGCCCGCCTCTGCCACCTTGTCATCCTATACTTCATTTCATAACGCTCAAATACTGCCTGATCTGCCATTGTTTTCCTCCTTTTTTGCCATTCGTGCCACAAGCGGCATTTCTGACATCTCTATTATAGTTTTATTGTATTGTTTTTGTTGTATAGACTCTGGAAATCTCTCTAGGCTTAATATTTTACGTGGTTATTTTGAAAGCAGATGCAAGAAAGACTTCTAAAGGCTGTTGGTAAGCATAAGGTAAATATAAAATAGAAAACTTAAATGAAACTTAAATTTGATGTGTAGATTTTGTGAATCCGCACAAGCTGAAAAGTTATAAAATATTGTTTCTAATTGACGAATAGAAAAAAACAGCCGATAATATTAGTATAAATTTTAACAGCAAAGGGCTTTCGCAAAAATCTGATAAAGGAAAGGAAAACTATGAATTTAACAGACGAGAAGCTGAAATATTTGAAACTACTGGCAACAAAATACCCATCAATACCATCAGTATGCCGCGAAATCATCAATCTAAAAGCCATCTTAAATCTCCCCAAGGGGACAGAGCACTTTATGAGCGACATTCATGGCGAGTACGAAGCATTTTACCACATTATGAACAATGCAGCAGGTGTCATTAAAGAAAAGGTCGATATGATCTTTGTTGAGCGTATGACACCAAAAGAACGTCAGGAAATCTGTACGTTAGTGTACTATCCGGTAGAGAAACTAAAGCTTCTAAAAAGGCAGCATTTGTTGACCCCACAATGGTACAAAATAAATCTAAAGAACTTAACAGAACTTGCAAAATTTTTGTCTTCAAAATACACGCGGTCCAAGGTCAGAAAAGCCTTACCTTCGGAATTTAGCTATATTATTGATAAACTTTTGCACGCACAGCAAGACGAGGACAATAATCAGTATGTCTATCATGAAAAAATACTGGATACCATCATTGATATTGACAGCGCTGATGCCTTTATTGAGGCATTGAGCAGGCTAATCAAACGTCTTGCCGTCGACCATCTCCATATTGTGGGTGATATCTATGACCGTGGCCCGAACGCAGACAAAATTATGGATTTGCTGATATCACATCATTCTGTGGATATAGAATGGGGAAATCACGATATTCTGTGGATGGGCGCTGCGTGTGGGAATGAAGCTTGTATTGCAAATGTCCTTAGAAACAATCTTAAATATAACAATATTGAAATTCTTGAAAATACATATGCAATCAGTTTGCGCTCACTGACACTTTTTGCGGAGCAGACTTATCCAGACATGCCGCCAATGGAAGCAGCACTAAAGGCAATCTCTGTCATTTTATTCAAACTCGAGGGACAGATTATACTGCGCCATCCAGAGTATGATATGGCGGACAGGCTTCTGCTTGACAAAATTGACAAAGTACGCAGTATTGTTAAAATTGGTGCGCAAGAATATCAATTAAAAGACAGTTACTTTCCAACGTTAAATGAAACAGATGCATATACACTTTCAATAGAAGAACAACATGTAATAGAAGATCTCAGAGCAGCGTTTATGAATAGCCACATGCTCAGAAAACATGTACGATTCCTATACGAAAATGGCAGCACTTATCTATGTTACAATGGCAATCTTTTATTTCACGGCTGTATTCCCATGACAGAAGATGGCGAGTTTGCAAACATGAACCTTGAGGGCAAAGAATATAAAGGAAAAGAATATATGGACTACGCTGCAAAAGTTGCAAGACGCGCCTTTTTTGGGAATTTTAATCAGTCGGATATCGACTTTATGTGGTATTTATGGTGCGGAAAAAATTCGCCGCTGGCAGGCAGGACAATGAAAACCTTTGAGCGAACCTTTGTAATAGATGAAAACACCTACACTGAACCAAAAAATCCTTACTACCGTTATTATCAGCAGGAAAAATACTGTATCAAAATCCTTCATGAATTTGGACTAGACAATTCGATATCCCATATAATCAACGGGCATACACCAATCAAGGTATCTAAGGGTGAATCACCATTAAAAGCCAATAACCGTCTGATTGTGATAGACGGTGGTTTCTGTCGAGCATATCAAAAAACAACAGGCATCGCAGGATACACGCTGATTTACAATTCTCATGGTATGCGCTTGAAAGCGCACCAGCCATTTGAGAGTATTGCAAAAGTTCTGTCAGAGAATAAGGATATTGAATCAACCTCCAATTTTTTTGAGACAGAGGCAGAGCGCGTAATGGTCAAGGACACAGACAATGGAAAGGAAATCAAGGAGACAATCTATGATTTAGAATTGCTGTTAACTGCATATCGGCAGGGAATTATTGTGACGAAATAATACTGTAACCATTCAGCCACGCAAAACAAAATGTACAAACTGTTGTTTGGCATTGCCCCTATGACACAGTTTGTACATTTCATTTTGTAAAAACCAATCACTTCTTTTATTTTTTAAATTCTATCTCCTGATTTTGATAGCGTTCATTGATTTTTAATACAATTTCATTATAGATATTTTTATCTCCTCGATAATCGTCATAATAGTTTACCAACTCATTTTTTATGTCAATAATCCAATCTACAATATTATCTTCTATAGTTCCATCCAGCAGACCGCTAATCGCTTGACCTATTTTATCCATATTACTATTAGAATCCCTGTCTTTGAGTATCTTATATTGTTTGCTATCTTTTTCTAGTCCCATATACAATGCTGCCAAATAAGTATTCACTGCATTCTCTTTTGATGCACTTTCAACATAAAACCCTGCGACAGACCACATATCCCAAATACGATTCCATGCATCTTCAAAGTTTTGTATATTTCCATAAAATTCTATTGCATTTTAATAGAGCACATCGATTTCAGAATTTGCTTTTTTAAACTCCCTAATTTGAATATATGCCTGAATCAAATCTCCCATCATATTCCAATAATCCCCATTAAATTTGCTAAATTCATATTGATTCAATATTGGCGTTACAATGGATAAAGATTTTTGTAAACACTCAATCTGCATTTCATAATAATCCACATATCTATAGGAATCAGCAGCATCTTTCCAGATTTTTATTTTATTTTCCTCATCTGCTTCTTTCTGCAATTGGTGTTCTGCCAAAACACTATAATCACACTTCTTTTTTAGTTCTAATACCTGATCAGAGTCATAGTCCTTGTCATTTGACAGTATTTCTGCTTTTGTTTCATATAATAAGCTTTGAAGATACTCGTCCTGAAGTCCATATTCTAGGCAAAGTTCTTGTGCTTTCTCACAATACTTTTCCGCTTCTTTTATCCATTCATATGGATATTCATTAAAAAGCTTTGCATATTCTACCATTAAAATCACATGGTACTTATCAAAACCGTCTACAGTTCTATTTTTTGTAATAAAATTTAAAATAAGCTTTTCCTTAATATCTTTTGTATTATAAGAATCAATCCTATCTAAAATTACAAAGATCTCCTCAAAACAAACATCTTCCTTAATTAGATATTCTTCTATAAAGTCAAAAATATCCTCCTCTATTTTATTGTTTTGGAGCATTTTATAATAGTTCCTACACTGCTGCCAGAGCTGTGTTCTTTGATGAAAGTCATTCTCAATGATATATAAATAATAGTACGCTGCAAGAACATAAGTAACTGCATAGGAATGAATTATCTTCCTTGTAAATATCTGGTTCTTCATAGTGTATTAACTCTAATGCATATCTTTTTGCAGTTTTATAATCTTTCAGTTTTATTAGATTTTTTATCAGATCAATACAAATATAGGAAGAATAAGCAAAATAAGCATTAGAATTTTTCTCATTTTCTTTATCGCGATCCAACATTTCTTCCAAATATGCAATTGCCTTTTCTGGTTGATTCATTTTTAAGTAAACATGTGCAATACGCTGCATAAAATTTTCATATTATTCATCGCCATCTTTATATGCCTTTTGGTAATATTCTATCGCCTTTTGATAATTCCCTTCCTCCTCATATTTTTGAGCCAATGCGCTGCAAGATACATCATTTGTATAATCATATGTTGTTACGTCTCTATCCATAGCAAATTCATCTGCACTTTCTGCATTCCTTTTCACTCTTAGCTCATCAATGCGCTCTTGATACCAATATGCCTTCTCAACATTGGAAAAAAACTCACATCGATACATCGCTCCAAAATCTTCACCGGAATAAAAGTCTCTTATTTTTTTATACCAATTTTCTTTTTCGTCTATTGCAAAAGTGGATTTGGGCAGCAATCTTGTGACTGTATCATAGATATCAATAATTTTATTGTAAATTCTATCCATATTTGGATTTCGTTCAGCAGAATACCACCATGCATTGTCTGATAGAATCTTATCTGTTTCATCACAAATTTGAATATATTCTCTAATAATATAATTTGTATCACCTGCGTAACTTCGACAGCACATTATCGCTTTATCCAACAATTCTCCTATGCATTTTAGTTGTTCCGCTAAGGAATTGTAGGAAAATAAGTGATGCAGATTGCATAGGATATTTCTTCGAGGAGGTATGTCAAAAAACGTAGGCGTAGCGGGCTACGGCGAGGCTTTTTGGCATGCATAATCGGAGAAATAGCCAAGTCAAGATGCGTCAGTTATTTTTCTACAGTTCCTAAGTAATCATCCAAATTAAGCTCCGATTCAAACATATCCTCACAATCACTGATAATTTTAATTTTCTTTCTATAGATTTATTGTAAAATATCATAAACCTCTCTATTCTTTTGGCGCAGACATATTTGTTCCGCCTCGTCAAGCCTATCTTTTTTCGCATATAGCAAACATAATTCTGCATAGGCAAGACTTGAACCTGTTATCCTGTTCATAAATACTTCCAATACGCTCTGTTTCATTCTTCTCTCTGTATAGTTGGCAGCATCAGCAGTCATATTACTGGTTCATTCCGCGGACAATATTAGGACAGTTTTCTGCGTTGGGTCTAAGATTCTTGTAGATTAAATCCTGAATTATCTGATGCAGTGAAATTTTATCGGTTTTTTTATTGTATTCAGTCCAGCCTCTCCTTATTAACTGCCCTAGCTTTTCTGAAATATTGTCTATAGGGCACATCTCCTCAAATTTTTGTTTTTTCATGCGAATATTTGCAAAGAATGATAGACTCCCAATCACTTCCTTTTCCACAGCCTCAAATCCCGATACATCAAATAAAGTTGTCAGATGGTTATTGACAGACTCCGAGCGCAGCCTGCGATCTTTTCTCTGTCGAACGGTAATATCCTTCGTGTTGGCAATCCCCTCTTTTTTCATAAAACGGTCAAAAAGTATCACAGGAACCTCACCGGAAACCCGCAAATATTTTGCAGTCAATTCAACTGTCATTGTGTGATAATCAACATATTCGACCAATTTTTCTATTGCGGCTGCATCTTCTGTGTCATATGCAATGTCATTATGACTTGATCCATCTGTTTCCATCTTAGAATAATGGATGCAGACAATGTATTTTTAAAAAAGTTTTCTAATATATGAAAAAGTTTTGGCTGATATTTTTCACTAAAATACCGCATTTCCTGAAAATGAAAACTGCTGGAAATCCTGCACTCCTCTATTGTTGCCTTTCTGCCAAACAATTTAAAAAACAGTAATGCCCCAAGAGAAAAAATATCGGTATGCGTATCTATTTTCTTTATTTTTCCTGAATTTGCTCTGGTGGTGAAAATCCATCTGAAAATGGCAAGCGGTACCTTCCTGTTAATGCCAATTCTTCTTTTGTCATTACAGAATCGAAATCAAACAATAAAATATGCTCCTGTGTTTCAGGAAGAATAAATACATTTTCTGGCTTGATATCAAGATGAAGATATCCTCTGTCATGATACTTTTTTATTAGCTGCGCCAGACTTTTCATATGCACAAGTAATTCTGTCAAAGATGCATCCTCATATTTATTGTAATCGCTTCCCTCACTTAATGCCATAATAATATAGCAAGTATTATTATAGGAAAATATATCTTCGGAATTAATGGTAGAATTGACAAATCCAAGCGTGTTTCCAATCGCCACATTTCTTTGATAAGCTTGTATAAATTGTTCTTTCGCTGCTTTAAAATCCGCTTCATTAGCATCAAATGGCACAAGCGTGCCATCTTTGGTCCGCTTTATAAGCAGATAGTTCGGATAGCATTCCTCGATACGAATATTGTGTATCACTCCTATTGAATCTGTGTATTCTGCATCATATACAATGCAGCTTGCACCACGGTCAATCTCCGTATTGATCTTAATTGTCTTACTGTCAGAGTCTTCTAACCGATATCCAATTTCTAAAGCAACTCTATTATCCCTCATAACTACTCCTCGCTTGCGAATCCTAACTGCAAAGCGGTATATTTTCTATCTGAAAAATTATCATTTATGAACCATCATTCTGGATTTTAAAGGGGTACACAGCCTTTTCTATGGACATGCTATCCGATTTATCTGAAACTTATATTGAGGAGGCAAATGCCTGCTTATATCAGTGTGGTTATGAAGAATTATACGCAGGTAATCCATACGATTGGATTTTCCTGTCCTCTGCGCAAAGCGAAGATCCACTGAAATATTTTAGAGCACTTATAGGAGAGTTCTGTGATGATATTGACAATTGGTAAATAATATTATGGCGCGTTTTGCGCTGCGCAAAACGTGCCAGCAGCAATACTTTTTATGTTTAGAAACTGTTAAGAATTATGAGCCTAATATTCTTCTGTGTGTTGACATATGATTAATTATAATACCCAAATCCTATAATAGTTATTCATAACCTCTTGATAAATCATGCTGATAAGATTTATAAACTATTCAAATCCGTTCATATCAGAATTGTCTCAGAATCTTTTATAAATCCTAAAAGATTCTAAGTTGATATCTTTCTTAACACGAAACTTTCAGCATAATTCTACCTAGAAAATTCTCATTTCATCACTTTTAACATAGAAAGATATCTTAGCCTCTTCGAATGCCTTTTTTCTCTTTGCGTGCAATTTCTCAAACACTAGAACAAGCTTTATATCATCTAAAAAATCACACGCCTGTAAATAATTATTCTTGATATTTTTCAAAGTTTCGTTTTCATCAATTTCTGCAAATATATAATACTTGTCCTCAATATAATTCAATCGCAAATTTTCCATTCCAAACATAATCAGCCTATCTCTAATGCTATTTAGGATATTCTCTTGAATTTTGTCGATTTCACCACTTCCAAGAACACTGTTGACAAGTAACATCTTTAATATTTCTTCAATGTTCTCTAATCGAGATTCAATATTTTCATTTTTCAAGCTCATCACCTCTATAATAGATCTAAATACGCCTTAATTATATATTTATCTGTAAAACAAGGGGATTCACCATGTTGCAAGGAATCCATGCAACCACCTTGGCATTTTGGCAAAAAGACGCATTTTTGACACTCTTTCCTTTTTCCTGACTGCTTTCTTCTGATAGTCGTTATTTCTGTTTTTATATTTCCTATAGATTGTTGTTCATGTCCTAGCATATGCTCACAGATGAACACGTTCCCATTAACATCAATTGAATATGCATTTCTTTGGAAATAATAACATGCCTTTGTTCTTGGTAATCTATACAGAAATTCGTTAACATTAAACTTCCTTTGACTTATTTCAATCATTTTCTTAATAAAATCAATTTTTTCTTTTTCAGTTAACGGTTCATCCGTACCTGTCAAAAAAGCAGGATAGCACTTAACTCTACTATTATCTTTAAAGAGTTCATTTATATCGGTCACTGCATTTAAAATGCTTTCCCGATTATTTCTATCAATATTCATTCTCAACTGAACACTTATACCTTTTCTTGCTAATTTACCAACAATTTGCAAAATTCTATAGTAAATAGCATCATCTTGGTCTACATATGCTTTTCTAGAAGAATACTCCTCATAGCTTCCATCCAATGTAATCTGAACATCTTGTATTTTCCACTTATGAATCATTTTATCAATTGTTGTATCATCAATCTTACTTCCATTGGTAATAATAAAGGCTGAAAATTCGATTCCAGCCTTTTCCAAACTTTCCGAAAAATAATCCATCCACTCTTGATTCATTAAAGGTTCTCCGCCAAACCATGTTAAATCTATTCCTTGACTGCAATCTAGTGTTTTCAAAAATCTTATTATGTCTTCACAGTCTTCCTGTTGCATTTTCCCACATCTCACACCATCTTCATAACAATAGAAACATCTAGCATTACACTCCATAGTTGGGGTAATAGTAAAATGAGGTTTGTTACCAATATAACGATTTGCATAATCAGAATACAGATTATACTGCTCCAATTCATCAACACCCGCATCAACCCACAGTCCCTGCATATACAATTGATTTGCAATTTGGAAACCATCGTCATATTCTGATAAATAAACATCATATTCTTCATCAGACAGCCTTATTAATGAATTATACAGCGTATTGTATATAATATGTCCATTTTTAGAATCACTTACATAATTAAATTGGGACTTTTTGTACTTCCTTTTCATCTTCTATCCCCACTTTTATCATTTTATTGAGCCACTCAGTATATTCTTCCTTCGTCATATTCCGTGAAAGTTTATTATCTTGAGTTATTGCCAATATTTTCTCATTAGCAGAAATAATAATCTCCATATCAAATCTCCATATCTTTTAAGAGCAGCTTTGCGATTATCAATCGATTTACTTCATCCAAAGACAACAAGCCTCTCATTATTTCTTGCATAGCAATACTCATAGTTTCAATGTTTTCAGATACCACTCTATCTTGATTTTCGGACAGCACAGTCATATCTTTGATTGTATATTGAATGCCCTTTAATTCATCAGAAATATCATTGCACTTGCTAGTCGTTTCTTGAATGACTTCATTGCCTGCACCACAAACTATTTTCTCAACTTGTTTAAATTTAGATGTAAGGTCATCTATAATCAATAGACTATTTTTCTCCCCAGCAGTCATTGAACAATCTTTTACCTTTTGAATTTCCTCCTTCAAATGATTTTCACACTGCCCAGCAGAATCTTCTAAGTTTTCACGAAACTTGTCCAAGGATTTTTGAATAGATTCAAGAATCACCTTTGTCTCATTTTGAGAAGAAGATATAATTTGATCATTTACCTTTTGTGTGCTGGATTCAAATTGAGTAACTATATTTCTTTGTAAATCATTTAGCAGTTTATTCATATCCTCAATCAATCTAACAAGTTCAGAATAATTGCTGTTATTTCTTTCCCTATCTTCCAAATTGCGTTTTTCTAAACAATCCATCCTTTCAACCAAGATGGCTATTTGCTTTTGCAGTGTTTCAGCATTTTCCCGCTGCTGTAAAGCTATTTTTTCAAGCTGTACAGCAAAATCTTCCTGATTCTTTTTTATCTCCTTAACAATAGATCTCGTTGTAATCCACAAACAACTTTCACCTACCCTTCCACTTCAGCTAAAAGCAAATCACACAAAGCACTCTGATACATATAATCCACTTGTTTCTTTTTTAGTTCTGATTCGCTTTTTTCTTTTACCTCCATAATTTCAGTCAATTCCCTAATAGACTCCTCCATACGAGCATCTACTTCTTTCTGGCGAGCCTTTATTTCTTTTGAAACTACTTCTGATTGTGCATTTACTGTTTTGTCAATTTCAATCCGCAACTTATTTACAGCTTGTTTTTTTATTTTTTCAACAAATTTTTCAAAGTTTGCCTTTCTTTTCTTCGCATCCCTTTCCTCAAGAATTGTACTTAATTCTTTATCTGTTTGAACCAATCTCGTATTCAAAACAGAACTAATGCATCCTACAACTTGTCTATTAAGCTGTTCGTTCTTCTCTCTAATGACTTTCGTATTAATATTTAACTTCTCTCCAAAAAAATCCTGTTGGTTAATTTTATCGATTTCAATTAAAAATGAATCCATTGAGCAATTAATATTATCCATTATTTTTTGTTCGATTTCACTTGATGACTTTCCAGATTTTTCTTTCATCTCAGCTAATTCTTCAGCAACTTTTTTTGCGTGTTGCTCTGACTCCGATGGTCCTGATGAATTACCAACACAACAACTATCACTACAAAATAGGTCACTCAAAAAATCTAAAATTGGGTGATTACTTACACAACAACTTCCGCCCATGTTCTCACGCATCCTTTCCTTTAAAAAAGCGTCTTACTTTTGCAACAAGTTTTATTTCATCCGAAAATGTTCTTCCAAAAGGTCCATATATAATTTCATTGTCATTTACCGATTTCGATACTATTGTTCGTCCTTTAATTACTGCATTGTTCCCAACAACAAGATTATTTGAAATACCAACTTGTCCATAAATTGTAACATTATTCTTTATGCATACATTTCCTGCAATTCCTGTCTGTGAAACAATCTTACAGTTATCTCCTATTTTCACATCATGCCCTATATCTATAGCATTTCCTATCATATTGTTGATGCCAATTATAGTATCAGAAATTGTTCCTCTTTGAATAATGGTATTACATCCAATACTTGTACCATCTCCAATCCTTACAATTCCACAGCCATCAAATTGCTTAATTTGTTCATCAACATAATAATGATAGAAACTTGGAACCCCAATCTTGCTTCCTGCTCCAATATGTATTTCCTTTCCAAGTACAGTTCCAGTGCCAACCACAACAAAAGGTTCAATAAAACAATCATCTTCAATTGTAACATTATCGCCAATCATTACCCCTGGCTGAATGATTGCATGATCACTTATGTTACAATTTTTTCCCACATAATATCCTCTTTCATGTAACACATATTGTGTTGGAGCTGAATAATCTTCTAGAATTCCATTATCAATCAAAGTCTTGCATACTTTAACAAAAGAACATCCAATGTCTTCAAATGTGATTATTAATGTTTTATCTGTTTGAGCAATTATAGGTCTTGTTAATACAACCTCTGCCAAAGTATTATTCAAATCATTTTTTCTATCTATTACAGCAATATCTTTCTTCCTAGCTGAGTCAAACCATGATATCCCACATACCTCACAATCATCTCCAACCAGTTCGTATCCCAACAAAGTAGTGATTTTAGATACTAACATATCTTTCACCCTAATTTTGATGTGATTTTCTCAAGTCTTTGCTGGGTACTCTTATTAAGACTAGCCAATGCTGCTGTTAATTGTTTCTGAACTTTTTGAATTTCATCTCGGTTCTTCTTTGTTTCTTCAACCTTCTTTTCAATCTCTTTCAAATCTGAATGAGAAATTGTTATTCTCTCATTAACAGTTTTCTTTCTCTCACTGGCTACTCTGCCCACCATATGTTGTATATCCTCATACAGGTTTTTAATGTCACCATATAGTAATTCTTCATATTGATTAACCAATTCAGTTACAATGACTTTATTTACTATCTGAATATTCGTAAGTTCCATTAACCTCTTTATATCTGATGGAGATGGCATTCCTAACTGTGCATTAGCAAGAGCCATCATATTCTCAGGGACAGGTACCTTTTTATCCTGACATTCATCAATATCTATCTGAATCTTCCCCAACAAAAGATTAATCTTTCTTTTGTGTACTGGTTCTAATGAATTATAATCTCTACAGAGATTATAATAATAAGATGCGGCATATAATATATTACTTTTTGCCATAGCCTGCGTTGGGAAGAATGCCTTTCCTGTAAATGAGTTAATCATATAATTGTATCTCTTATTCCAATCAATTATTACATTATTTAACTTATCCCAATTTGTAGCTATAACAAATACCTTGTTTCTCTTATGCCCCGAAAATGAGAATACAGATTCTACTGTTTTAACTTCCTCACCATGCAAATCTTCAGCCTTGATACATACCAAAACCGCATTTGCGCTACGAATATAGTTGATAGAAATCTGCGATCTAAAGGCTACAGGGTCAAATAATCCTGGTGTATCAACAAATACAACTTGCTTTGGAAACTCTTTAGGAAGTGATGATATTCCAACCTCGATCTCTTTGACAAAAAAATGAACCGCACTCTGCGATGATGACCATTTTTTCAATTCATCTTCAATCTCATTATTTGCCAAATCAATACACATTTCATCGTGTTCTACCCACTTTGATTTATACTTCTCAGCTTCTAATTCCTTATATAATTCCAAAAATTTTTCTGCATCTGACTGTACGGATTTCCAAAGCTTATCCCACTCCTTTGCTGAGTAAAATTTAACTTTAACATAATCCTGTTCACTGCTCCGAAATTTCGTCAATACAGCCGTTTCTGGGTTAGGATCTGTTGGTGCATAATTTCTGCCAAGCAATGCATTAATCAGCGTAGATTTTCCAGCCTTAACGGCACCTACAAAGGCGATTTCAAAATCTGGTTTTCTGCATAAATTTAAAAAATGATTTATCTTTTCATTTAATTCAGTGGAATCTATTCCCACATCTTTTATTCTCAGTAAACTTTGAATCCTTTCAATCTTACGAGTATATGCATCTATCGTATCATTCCACAATATATCAATATGTGGATTTTCTTTTAAATTTGTCACTATTCTTGACAGTTTCAATTCTGCTTCACCTGAAACTCCAGCATCCGCGAGATCACTTGTCAACAGAAACTTTCCACACTTTGAACAAAAAAATTTCTTTGAATCATTTTGATTTCCACACACTTGGCATGTTAATGCTCCCATAATTCTTCCTCCTTCATTATAAATCCATCAATTCTGCAACATCATTGCAATGAATTGTGTATCCCAATAAATCAAACTCCCCTTGTACGAGAGTATTATTTTCAAGCTTATATGCACATCCTTCGTAATTGATGCCATAAATGTCAACCATTAACTTTTTATCACGCAACAGTTTTTTCATTATTGTGTTCAATATTTTTTCTAATGAATATACTTTATTTACGTGATCACCAAAAGCTGTAACAATTGCTTTATTCAAATTAATATCTGAACCTTCAAGCACTTCAAACTCCAGCTTTGCAACGGTTCCGAGATTTTTCTCATTTGCTAATATTTCCATATATGCATTTACATCTTCAGAGATATTAGTTGAACTTATTGGAAATAACTCGCGTCCTTCCATAAATTGCGGTTCAAAGCGTTGACCGTCACATTCATATGTATATAACGATCTTCTACCTATAATAATAAAGAATTTCATAGGTCCATCCCCCTTTGTCATATGTCTCTTAAATTTTTTATTTGCTATAAGATAATATTGTTTTGTATTTTACTTCCATATTAATTGAACTATTCATATTTTTTCTCTTTTTCACAAACAGCAATCTCTCTCCTTACAAAAGATATATTGCCAAAGTCCATTTATTTCATGCCTTTATACCCTGCAACTTTATCATAAGCCACATTTTCGCTAATACCCGGTTCAATTATTTGCTCAATGTCCATCAAAATATCTGAAGCAGCATCAACAGTTGTGTGATCCTTCGCAGAATTGGTTATATAGTTAACAACCTTTCCAAATGCATCTGAATCGTTACTAGCCAATTTTCCGATTTCATCCATTCTTTCTATAGTAAAGAATTCTGGGTTTTTCCCAGCAAGGCTAAAGAATTCCTGAATAGGAAGTTCCGGAAAACGCTCTATTGTTATGGCTATTGATACTTCTACACCCTTAAGAACTTTTTTCTCCAAATCCATATCCTTGTTCTTTTCAGGGTCATATCCCCAATCCTCCCTTTCAATGTCCTTAACCCATGCTTCATACGAAGAATACTTGTCCGGTGTTATACCCTTTTCTTCAGCTTGAAATGCTCTATCACCAATTTCCTCAATATCTCTTTCTGGTTTAATGATACCTAATGCTTTTGCTATTGATGCAATTGCATTTCCAATTACTTTTAATCCCTGAATTGCCAGCCCTACTACTGCTAATGCTTTTGAAACGGTAACAGCCGCTGTCATTATCACTCCAATTGCTCCTAAAATTAATCCCATATCCTTTACCTCTTATACAAACCATCTACATTTTTTGTAGTCTAAATCATCATATGTAACAACCTTCTTATTTAATAACCCTAACAAGAATTTTGCTGCATTTTCTGCAACTTCATCATCATAGGCATTACCAATAAGTCTTTCTCTTCTTACAAAAAACCTTTTCACTACTTCTTTTTCCGGTTCTTGTAAAGATGAAAAAAAAGATTGTTCTGCGATCCTCTTTACTATTTTGCTAAACTTGTCTAAGTTCTCGGTTTCTAATTGCCTTGTTCTAATTTGCTCCGCCAAAACAAGATAAAAATCATAATCTTGAATGATTTCCAATTCATCATAAATTGAACCATATTCTTTCCTGTTACGATCAAATTGGTTTTTTATTATAACTTCATCAATCTCATCTTCATTCGTATCGGTTTCTTGTTCAACATACACATGAACTGGCTTGTCTGTATCTTCCGAAAATACTATAGCATGTCCTGGTGCTAAAGCAGATAAAAACTCTTTTTGCTTATCATCCATACGCATTGTATCACCAACTACTTCTTTATCATCCCTCGCTAATATTTTATGAATTATTTTAGTGCTAGTATTCTTTAATACTTCTGGTGCTAGTTTATTTGGAATCTGGTCAACAACTATCAATCCCTCACCATATTTTCTTACTTCAGCAAGTAAATCCGTAAATGTTTCTACGGCAGTCTTTTTTGAGCCACTATCACCATATTCGACTTTTGTAAGCAGCCTATGTGCTTCCTCAATAAGTGTAAGATGTCTATAGCTAAAGTCTCTTTTATGTTCTGCCTTAATCACTGCGGATAATCTTGATAAAATTAATCCCATAAGTAAAGATTTATCTTCTGGTGATTTAAGTTCTTCCATTTCGAGAATTACTTTGTTATAAGCTATAAAGTTGAAGTCAGTTGAATATGGACAATTCAACATTCTTCCTTTTGCACCAACTGTTAAATTTGATAATCTACTAACCAGTGATCCTTCATAATCAGCTTGCATTTGAGCACTGAATCCCTTTTCTTTAACAATCTTTTTCATTTCTTCCAATAGTTCTGACATTATTGGAAAACTTTTTTCCTTATCTCTATCAAATGGATCATCATAAAGGCTGTTCAAATTAGTATCAATACTCCATCCTTTATTTTCATAACACTTAACAATTGCCTCTTCCAAAATCTGTGGCATAGAGGCTTCCATTGGAAATGCTGATGTAAATGTAGCTTTGACCATATCTATGTGGGCAGATATAACTTCGCCCTTAACTAATTCAAATGGGTTTATCCTAAACGGTGCAATACTCTCATTACCTAATGTAAATACATATACATCACCATATTTCTTTCTATTCTTTTCCTGTACTAAAGTTCTATATTCTGTTTTTGCAGGTTCTATTACAAGAAAAGGAGTTGCCGAAGCAGCCAAAAGCTTATGACATGTTGTAGTCTTACCTGTTCCTGTAACTCCAGCTATAAAAGTATGCTTCATCATTGAATCTTTCTTCAATGAAAATCTAATATTTAATTTTCTTCCCTTTTGAACAAGAACACCCATATCAATTGCATCTTGATTTGCAATAGGATGCTCATTTAACCCAAAGTCAACAGACTCATCAAGAACAATTCCTGGAACTTCCTTCTGTGGCAATCCAGCAAGAATACTAGCCTCTCCCGCTGTTAGATAGGCAGATATCCCTAATCCAAACTGAGAATCAACGGGCTTACTTAATAGTGTGGCTGCATCAAGAGAATATTCTTTCCAATCATAAAAAACATTTTGATATGAAATTAAGGTCTTTGCACTAATACACTCTTTTAAGTTCAATTCTTGAGCAATCAGCGGGCTAAAATTCGACTTATTTCCTTGGAAAAGTGACATAATTGATAACTTTAACCTATTAGCAGTCGTTACCTTGTCAGCCATGTAAAACATTGATGTCTTAAACATGCCTTTTCCATATCCCACTTTAATCCTAGGCAACAATTCATCATCAATATACTGCATCAAATCCTGTGCATGTTTATTTGCCATTTCAATTGTAACTGCTTTTGATGTACCTCTGTTTTGATTATAACTCCAATTTTCGCCTTCACTATGTCCTTGGCTGCTTCCTCCTCCTTTTCCAAATTGATGTGATGACCCAGAATTCTTTGTTCCGTTATTATTTGCTTTTCCCTTAGATTCTGTATCACTTTCGCTCCAATTTGTGCTTTTATCACGAGAATTTGAAACATTTCTTCCAAACGAAACACCAGTGCCCGTATTTGAGGACTTTTGTATGGTTGCCTTAGAATATACCGATAAGCGGTTATACAACTCATATATGTCATCTTTCATTCGTAGTATCTCAGACTGACTAACAGGTTCACAGATAACTACAATTCTCCATGTTTGTCCAAGCATGCTATTAATCAACCTATCAATTCCCTGAAAGTCAAATTCCTTGCCAGCATCACTTTCGTTTATTGAAGGTATTCCAGATATTATTCCAGCGCTCTTATAGATTTTGGCCTGCTTTATAATCTTCTCTTGCAATTCATCGGAATCTAACCTTTTCAGTGAGCTACCACTAAAATTTCCCTCAAATGCATTTTGAATGATATCACCATAATTAACTGTGGACAGTGTTCTTCTATTATTCCTATGATTCTTCACAATTCCTATGTGTAACTCAACACCCGAGTTGTTTCCAGAAAGTATATAAACAAAATTGAAGGCCTCATTATCAAGCGAATCCAATACGTTTTCAAAAGCTTCTCTTCTTGGATACTTCTCATCATATGACAGCTTTTCAACTTTATAAAAACACATACCATTACTTGTGTTTAAACCGTCATCTTCCGGGTATCCTATATCGGCAATTTGCTCAAAAGAAGCGTCCAAATCCATCTTTTGAACAAAGTGAAACAAATCAAATAACTCACTTGTATTTATTTGCAATCCAACCATGTCGTTCTGATTTGTCATAACGCCCTCCTACATTTTTTCTTATTGTATCTTAAGCAGATGATACTATTGTTCACTCACCCCCATTTTATTTGATTTCCAGTTCTTATTCTTTCATCTTTTAGTTTCTCTGCTCCTTTTAAAATAACTAAAGTATTGCCAAATTCGATAGCACATAACTTTCTAAAGTGCTTTTTTGTAAATCAGCATTTCATACAATTAGCTTATATCTATGCATTTTCATTCTTCTTTCTAAAATAAAATGTCGCCAAAATAACAATATTTTCTCAAATGCTTCCAATATCATATTATCTTTGTAATTCTAACACCACTTTACAATTTTTTGAAAAAAATAATAACGCACAAAGCACTTTTTATTATACAACCAAGATAATTTAATTGCTAGATTATATCGTTATTTTTATATCTATAATTGAGCAAATACAGAAAACTGCACAAAAAATTCTGTGTTTTGTATTTCATTCAAGGACAAAACAAATACAAAATCTCAGATCTGTCGTTGTATGGCGGACAAATTTGTGCATAATTTTAAATTTACTCATTTATAGCTCTATTTCTATTAGCATTATCAATTTTACTATAGAATTTGATAATTCTATTCGCTCTCTATAGGAAATGCAATATCTAATTCTGTTATGTGATTTTACAACATCTGCTAATCAATAAATTAACCTTCTGCCCCCAACACCATGATATAATTATAGTTGCATATGTATTCAGAAGTTCAGATATGCCTCTCGTTTCCCTTTTGGCATCTGTATATCCCAAAATATAATGCGTCCATCTTTTCCCCAAGAACAACTCAGATTATAAAAACTTTCACTCCGATATATATTACTTTCTTCTATTTTTTCAAAAGATTATTATATTGTGGAATGTAAACGTCTTGACAGAACATAATCTTTAAATCAAAAATATGTCGATGAAGGCGTCTGTAGATTTGTTGGAGATTCTCCCAAATATTCATCATATAATAGCCAGAACATTATGCTTGGCTTTGTTGTGAAAGAAATTGATTGTTCTGTTATTATCAGTGCAATATCCGATATACATATTAAAAGAATAGGCAGCCTTATTCATAAAAATATAACCATCATTGAGCGTTCTAAGGATTATTATCTTTGTGAAAGCATTTATACAAACCAATTGTATTTGAGTCATATTTTCTATAATATTTCAAGTGCAGTATCTTCATAATACACAGAAGAGAATGAAAAAGTCCCCCCTGCTCTCTACCAATCACTAGAGAACAAGGGGATACCCATCATGCCTTTTTACTTTCTTTCACTTTGGCAAATATCGCCTGCAGCAGAATAAAGAAGCACAACAATATCGCCGTAATAATATTCGCCCATGAACTGACAAGCTTTCCATTTGACTTTACAAGCGTTGAAATCGTACCGTTAATCAGCACGCCGACCAGGGAGCCGAGAACATTTCCCACGCCACCTGTCAAGAGCGTTCCACCGATAACAGAAGACGAAATTGCATCCATCTCTAAACCTGTTGCCTGTGTGGTCGTGCCACACATCGTATTCAAGCAATAGCAGATGCCACCAATCGACGTCAGCAGACTGCACAATGTATAAGTCAGCAATTTTGTTTTCTTAACATTTAATCCCATCAGCGTCGCAGAAACCTGATTGCCGCCTACCGCGTAGATACTTCTGCCAAATTTCGTATATTTCAACATCAGGAAAACAAGAATGACTACCAAGAGTGCTACGATAACTGTTGGACGTACAAACGGAGTCTGATAGATGCCCTTTTTATTTGTATATCCTCCAAATGGAATATTAATTTTCGTGTTGGAAATCGCCGTAAACAACTTATCCGAAACAATACTCACCTGATCTTTGCAGATAACCGCGGTCATACCTCTGGCAAAAAACATACCCGCCATGGTAACAATAAACGGCTGAATCTCAAGATACGCCACACAGTACCCCTGCACCATTCCAAATACAACACCGATGACTAATACCATGAGCATCAGCACTGGACTGCTCATACCCCAATGTTCCATACCGACAGCAAGGAACATACAATCCATAGCAATCAGAGAACCAACCGAAATGTCAATACCACCTGTTAGCATTACACAGGTCATGCCGGCTGCAACGGCAATCAATCCTGCATTATTGATAAGTACATTCAGAAAAGTCTGAAGATGTGTAAATCCTTTGTTCGCATAAATAATACAGCCGCCCACATACATGACAACGAACAGGATTACGGTAATTGCCAATAAAATATTATTGCCTCGAAGCTTTAATTTTTTCATGCTTATGCCGCCTCCTTTGCTCCTGCCTTCTTTGCGGACAGTTTTTTGAAATAATCCTTTACAGGCTGCGACTGAATTACTACAATCAGAATAACCACGATTGCTTTAAACACTGGTGCTTGTGCAGAGGAAACACCCAGCGCATACAGAGTTGTCGTGATCGCCTGAATTGTGTAGGCACCTATGATGGAGCCAGCCAGATTAAATTTACCACCGCCAAGACTGTTGCCGCCCAACGCAACTGCAAGGATTGCGTCAAGTTCCATATTCAGACCAATGTTATTTGTATCTGCGGAATAAATTCTACAGGTTGCAACCAAACCGGCAATCCCTGCGCACAAACCGCAGATAACATAGCACAACAGAATAATCTTTGCGGAATTAAATCCTGAAATTCTGGAAGCTCTTTTGTTAATGCCGACACTTTGAATGTATGTTCCAAGCGCTGTCGATTTCAATACAATAGACGCAATGACAACACAGATTGCTGCGATTAAAATTGGAGTTGGAATAATACCACAGTATGCGCCAAAAAATTGAAATGAAGGAACACGCACATACACAATATTGCTGTTGCACAAAAGCAATCCAATTGCCCTGCCCGCAGACCACAAAATCAGAGTGGCAACCATAGGTTGTATGTTCATATAAGCCACCAAAAAGCCATTAAACAAACCACAGACACAAGCGATTGCAATTCCTGCAAGCATTCCTACCCAAAGTGGAACTGCATACTCGCTCACATTGGTCACACCATACCCTGCAAGTAACATACAGCAAAGACCGCCGGACAAGCTCATTACAGAACCAACAGAAATATCTGTACCTGCTGACGCTGATACCACCAATGTCATACCGATTGCTAGAATCGCAACCTCACTACCGCGATTTAACACGTCAATTAGACGCCCATATAAAATACCATTGTTGATACTTATTGAAAAGAAGCCAAACGGAGGGTTCCCGCTTGCAATATCGTAAATCACATTGATCATCATAACAAGAAGCATACTGAAAATTGGCAGGAACAGCTTCATCTTTGTAATTTTTTTGACTTTATCCATTATTTTCCACCTCCTGCAATTGCTTTCATAACACCTTCCTGCGTCAGGTCATCACCGCTAATTTCTCCGACTTTGGCGCCATCTCTGAGCACTGCCATACGGTTGCAGGTCCGAAGCATCTCTTCTATTTCTGAGGAAATAAACATCACACTCTTCCCCTCGTCAGCAAGTTTGAGCACCAACTTCTGAATCTCAGTCTTGGTTCCAATATCAATACCGCGTGTCGGTTCATCCAGAATTAGAAAATCAGGATTGGTTGCAAGCCACCTTGCCAGAATCGCCTTCTGCTGATTTCCACCGGAAAGCTGCTTGATCAATGTCTCCCTACTCGCCGTCTTTATCTGCAGCATCTCGATAAATTTGTCTGCAATCTCAATCTGTTTCGCCATAGGTATTTTCTTGAAAATGCCAAGTTTTGCCTGCATGGCAAGAATAATATTTTCACGGACAGACAGGTCCCCAATAATGCCCTCTGCCTTTCTGTCATCTGGCAATAATCCCATTCCCAGATTCATAGCATCAATCGGATTTTTAATCGATACTTCCTGTCCCTTTACTTTCAAAGTGCCTGTTTGCGCTCTATCCGCACCGTAGATCGCACGTGCCAGTTCACTTCGACCGCTTCCAAGCAGTCCGGTCAAGCCAATTACCTCGCCTTTATGTATCTCCAAATCAAATGGTTTAATTGTTCCGGCATGACTGAGTCCTTTTGCATCAATAACAAGCGGTTCTTTCGACTTATCACCATTGCCCTCCTGTTTGATGCTAGCAAGATCATCAAAATCCTTTCCCATCATGGCAGCAACCAGCTTGACGCGAGGCAGCTCGTCAATAGTGTACTCGCCTACCAACGTGCCGTTTCTAAGCACTGTAATTCCGTCGCAAATCTCATAAACCTGCTCAAGGAAGTGCGTCACAAACATAATGCCAACGCCTTTTTCACGAAGCCTTCTCATCATGACAAATAGTTTTGCAACCTCGTTGTCGTCCAGTGAGGAGGTCGGCTCATCCAGAATTAAAACCTTGCAGTCCATATCCACTGCGCGGGCTATCGCGATCATCTGCTGCAATGCAAGTGAGTACTCCTCCAAATTCTGTGTCACATCAACATCAAGTTCCAGCTCCTGCATCAGTTTTGCAGCCATCTCATTCATTTTCCTTCTGTTTACCGTGTGAAATTTTGTCATCGGTTCTCTGCCAATAAACAGGTTTTCTGCCACAGACAAGTTGGGACAAAGATTGACTTCCTGATACACAGTGGAAATCCCCTTTCGCTGTGCATCCAGAGTGTCCCTGTTCACAACTGGACCGTCGATGCCATCCAGATGGATTTCTCCGGCTTCAAACTTATTAACCCCAGTAAGACATTTGATCAGTGTAGATTTTCCAGCGCCATTCTCACCCATAAGTGCACGAATCTCGCCCTTTCTCAAGTTAAAATCTACATTTTGTAACGCTTTTACACCGGGGAAGGTCATACAGATTCCTTTCGCACTTAAAACAATATTTTTATCCATATCGCCATCTCCTCTCCAGAGTTTTTTGTATCATAGCAGGCTTTGTATACACGCCCGACTGTGCACATAAACGGAGCATAGAAATTGTAAAAAAATAATGGATACAGATGCGTCACTTATTTTCCTACAGTTCCTAAATATATGAGGGGAGAAAAACAAGTCCTCCCCTCAACCACCACATCTTTTATTAAAACATAGTACAAAACCAATTAATAAGCACGGTCATCCAGTACTTCCTGGCTCATCGTTACTGCAAAATTGCTTGTAATGCCAGGTGCTACAAACGCTTCATCCTTAACCAGTGTCCACGCGTCAACAGCTTCGCCAGCCTGCAATTTCTTAATAACCTCCTCTGCAAAGCCAGCCTGAAGAGGATTGCACTCTACATTACAGGTAATCTTTCCATCAAGTGTATACTGAAGACCATCATGTGTTGCATCGAAAGAGATAATGGTCACATCACCGTCAACGCCATATGTAATACCTGCTGCATCCATCGCATCCATTGCACCATATGCCTCATTGTCATTCTGGCAAACTACAACGTTAAAATCACTGTAAGACTTGATGAAGGACTCCATAACTTCCTGTCCACCTGCCTGTGTAAAGTCACCAGACTGGGAATCAAGAACTTTCCAGTTAGAATTCTGTGCAACAATATTGTTAAAGCCTTCTGTACGTCCAAGTGTTGCTGATGCGCCTACAGAGCCTTCGATTACAAGAATGTTTGCATCCTCGCCATTTAAATACTCAGCAAGCCAGTTTCCTGCTGCCTCGCCCTCTGCAACCATGTCGCAGCCAAGCGCTGTTGTATAGAGAGATGGATCTGCATCTACTGCACGGTCTACAATGAGAACCGGAATCCCTGCATCTTTTGCTTCCTGAAGAACAGTATCCCATCCTGCGGACTGAATCGGCGCGATACAGATATAGTCCAACTCCTGCTCGATAAATCCCCGAACCGTCTCAATCTGAACTGCATGGTCATTGTCGCAGTCCACAAAAGATAATTCATAGCCATTTGCCGCGCTGAATGTATCTTGATAATTCTTTGTGTTTGCTGCACGCCAGTCAGACTCATGACCAACCTGTGCAAAACCTACACTGATAACTTCACCGTCTGCTGCTGGAGCAGGTGTTTCCGCTTGGCTCTCCGCCGGTGCCTCCCTCTCCGTCGGTGCTGGTGCTGGTTCTGCCTCCTGCTTCTCTGCTGGCGCTGATGCTGGTTCTGGATTTGACGCTGGTGTGTCAGAGCCTCCGCAAGCTGTAAGGCTGGCAACCGTCATTGCTGCAACAAGTAATGATACGACTTTTTTCTTCATTCTAAATTCCTCCCTAAATTATCTTTGTCAGAAGTCTTTTTGACTTCCACAAGATAATTTTAACGCAAATTATTTTATGAATCAACCTTGTTTTGTGCATTTTATATAATTTCGTGCAAGTAAACAATACAAATTTATATAATTATTATCCATTTTAGATATAAATTTTGTGATTAATGTTAAATATTTTTAGATTTTGTTGGATATTTTAATATTTTAGAAAAAATTAGGGTATTTTGAAACAGCATCTGTCTGATCAATTCATGATAATCTGTTAAAAATTTTAACAAAATATAAAGAAACTTTGAATATTTTAAGCAATGTGTGAACAAAATGGGAAAATTTTCACTATTTTTACGGAATATAAAACCGAAAAAATAATTCTAGAAAACTGTATTAAATGGAAAATTTCTCCATTTTTATGGTATCTTCTTTCATATTCTTAATGGACAAACACAATAAAGAAAAAGGACTGTAGGCAAATAACCGATTGACAGTCCTTCCAACCAATATGTATTTTCTAGTGTCTCTTCAGGTACTCTCGAAGAAATATGCTGCGCAATCTGTATCTCCTATTATTGATTATGAAAATTGTATCCATATCTTACGCTACAGTCTTGTATCGTGTATACACATACTCATAAATTTTCTGACGGTAATCTGAAATGCTAACTTCGTCATAGCATACTGGTAATTCTGTCCAGAGCGTATCACGAATTAGATTCTCAACTTCCGCTCTTGTTTCTTGCTTATCCGTCCAATGATCAAATTCAGAAATTTTAGCTTTTATTTTTTGAAGCAGTGTGACTGCAACTACTTTCAGTTTCTGAATGTCATTTTTATTTAAATCAGTGCGAAACAGCATATCATACAGAGAAAGTTCTTCATCACTTGTAAAACCCTCTCGCGCATAACGCTGTTCTTCCTCATTCATTTGCTTTGCCAAATTCATCAAATCCATAAAGGTTTTTTCTATTGTCGCTCTATCCTGCTCACTATTGTAGTCATCAATAATCTGCTGATATCGCTCATAATAATTAATGCGATCCGGATTCGTAAACAGCATTTTATCCAACTTCTGTTGAAGGACTTCTTCCAAATCCTTCATTATCAAATTCTTTTTCTGAACTTTCGCAAACTCTCTGCAAAGCAAGTCAAAGTCAATCGCACTAATATCAAACCGACGCGATTCTTCCCGAAGCATCATTGGTATCTGCTCAATCTCTACGTAAGAACTGATAATACTGTTAATTTCTATCATTAAATCCGTGGTATCAATTTTCTTACGCTTTTTTTGCAGTTCTGCATAAATGGCAGCAATCGCTTCACACTGTTTGCGTGTGTGTCCGGTTATTTCCTCTCTATTCGTGTATTTCATAAGCCGGCTTAATTCAGAAGCATAGGTCGTAAAAGTCTTCTTATCTTGGATAGAACCACATACTGCATTGGCCGCATTCTGTAAATGAGAAAGTTTTTTGAAGTCCATCCCATCAATTAACATTTCCAAATCAAAATTTTTCTCTAATAAAAAAGTTTCTGCTTTGCCAATGGTTTCTATAATTCGGGCAATCAACTTATCTTTATCTACGGTAGGATCTGCACTACAATTGCCATTCGCGTTTGCTGTGTAATCTGCAAGCGCTTTCCTAAGTGCCTTGACAATGCCGATATAATCAATAATCAACCCATTGCTTTTTCCTTCATTCACACGATTTGCACGCGCGATAGTCTGCATAAGTGTATGCGCTTTTAAGGGCTTGTCCAGATACAGGCAAGACAGACATTTCACATCAAAACCAGTGAGCCACATTGCACAGACAAATACGATGCGAAGCGGATTCTTACTATCCTTAAATTCTTTATCCAGCTTACGTTTCTCCATCTTTTCCCGATGATATTTGATATCAAAACCCCATTTCTTAAAGGTCTGAATTTCATTCTGTTCTTGACTGATAACAACAGCCATCTCCGTTTGCTGCATCCATTTTAACTTACGCTTAATCTCCTGCTCCTCTTGCTGTGTAGCTTTCTTTACTGTTGACTTTAAATTGTTAATTTCTTCTTTCCAGTACTCCTGAACAAAATTATACATACGAACACAAGTTACTTTATTTAAGCAGACAAACATTGCCTTCCCGCTTGTCCACAAATCAGAGTAATGCTGGGCAAAATCCTTTGCAATGGAGCGAAGTCTTGGTTCCGCGGTAAGCAAATGAATCTCTTTTGCAAATTCCCGTTCTAATTTCTCCTGCTGATCTACATTAATGTCTGCATTTTCAATCGCCTCCAAAATCTGATTTGTAATTTCTGGATTTTGCAAATCAAGAATTTTCTCACCACGGTTTTCATAGTAAAGCGGTACGGTTGCACCATCTTCAACCGCTCTTTTAAAGTCATATATGGAGACATAACCGCCAAAAGTACGCGCAGTAATATTATCATTGGAAAGCAATGGTGTTCCTGTAAAGCCGATACGTGCTGCTGTTGGCAGCAGATGCATCATGTTATTGGCATAGATACCATTTTGGCTGCGATGCGCTTCGTCGGATATGATAATCACATCATGATCTGGATAAATCGGTTCTGCATTTGGTTTGTTAAATTTTTGTATTAAAGTAAAAATAAAACTTGGATTGCCATGTAGTTTCTGTACAAGGTCATCACCGCTTGTAGCAATATACTGAGAAGCCTTTATATCTTTCCCAAGCAAACCGCAATTTTCAAACGTATCACTAATTTGTGTATTTAATTCATCGCGATCTGTAAGAATAACAAATGTAGGAGCGCCTTCTACTTTTCTGCGCACTTTTTTTGCAAAAAATACCATAGAGTAACTCTTTCCCGAACCTTGTGTATGCCAGAACACTCCTAGCTTTCCATCATTCAACTTTCTTGCAGCATAAGCTTTCATTGCTTCATTCACACCAAGATATTGATGGTTACGAGCAAGGATCTTTGCTGTGTATCCATCAGAGTGATCGTAGAGAATAAAATTCTCAAATAGATCAAGAAAGTTTTCCTTTTTACAAATGCCGCGCAACATTGTTTCAAGCGCTACACTTCCTTGGTCCGCTTCGGCTAGACGTTTCCATTCATGAAAAAACTCATACTTGCTTCCAAGCGTACCTATCTTAGCCTCCAATCCATTAGAAAGCATTACAAAAGCATTATAATAAAATAGTTGCGGAATGGTATCCTGATAATCTGTGTAGTTCTCATCATACGCACTCTGTACATCTATTGTGTTCTTTTTTAATTCTACAAACAGCAGCGGAATCCCATTGACAAAACCGACAATATCCGTTCTGCGGCGATATAGATCACCTTCAATTTTCAGCTCTTTAATTGCAAGGAAATCATTGTTCTCTGGATTCTGGAAATCAATCACAGCAGCTTTTTTTGTCTCTGTCTGACCATTTGGCTTTTTTACGGTGACAGGAATCCCATCGCGAATTAAAAAATACTTTTCCTCGTTTATCTGCAAAAGAGAGGATGTTGAAATCCTGTTCTCTAAAAGATTCTGTGCCTCTAAAATCTGGTTTTCATTTATCCAAGGATTGAACTTTTTCAATGCCTTGCGAAAATAGCGAAACAAAAGGACTTCATTATAATTTTCTCTGCCAAAAGTTCCGTCTTTACCTAAAATCTCTGCATTATAGGCAAGCTGGACATTCCACCCCAATTCATTATGGAGTAGATTGCCGGCACTCTCCTGGATAAGAATATTTTCGGAATAATCGTTACTCATATGGTCACCTCTCTTTAAATTAAATCAGGTATTCTCTTATCACATCTCTTTGCATTGGTATGTGCTAACACTTTTCCGACACTTGTTATTGAAAAGCCTCTTGAAATATCTTCCCACCAAACTCTAACAGTTCTTAAAGCCTCAAAAGAATCCCACATATCCATAAATTTTTTATTTACTTCATCTTGAAGTTGATCACCAGTATCATACATATCCCATATTGAATATAAAACATCAAGTTCTTTCTTTTCCAAAGTTCTTGTTCCATTTGAATTAATGAGTTCTATATTTTGAATACCATCTTTATTATACACTGGCAAGCATACATATCCCTCTAAAAATGGATTATCAATTAAAGCGCGCTGATTCAGATTAATATTTGCCAATAAGTCAAGTGCCCTCTTATAATTATCTGACTGCTTTTCTATCCCAATACAAGCGTATCCATTTAATGTTTTCGTATAATATTCTGAAATTTTTTTCATACTACCAAACGCATTAATTCTGATAGTACCTAAAACGTCTAAATGATCAATCCAATCTACTCCTTCTGGTAATTTTTCATAAATAAGCCTTGTAAAAAGTTGATTCAAATTTTGAAGCCCTTCTTTTGCTGTTCCTTGCATTGGTGCAAATGAGCCGATTGCATGCGCTACTGTAAGGGCACAAAGAGCATCATTATCAATCATCCCTACAATTTCTGTCGCTTTTTGAATCCCTGTTCTATTTTTCCTATTAGCTCCTTTTTCAACATGTGCAATTATTAATTCTGTTAATAGTTCATAGTCCTCTTTCCTATCAGAAACTGCAGCCGAGCGCTGTGCATTTTTTAATTGTACTTGAAACACAGGATCAGCGAACATTGGAATGGCATTTTCTATTTCCTCAATTCTAGGTAACAACTTATTTTCAAAACATGTTATTCTTTCTTCAGCAATCCTATATGCTTCTTTTGTATAATCCTGAATTGACATAGGAACTAATGCCTTAAAAATATTGGCAACATCATTTGCTGAAAATCCATTATTCACTGTTACTGACTCAGCCTGAATCTGTTGCGCATCATCTCCTGCTTTTTGTATCTGCTTGCTATTTTCCATTTCTAACACCCCCAACCTGCGTTTGTTCTGCCCTATCTCCTGCTTTTTGCGTCTGCTTTATGGTATTTCTAATTTTATTCTCTCCCTTAATATTTTTATCTTGCAATCTAAATTCCTGTTGCTGTTTTGCATCATCTCCCGCCTTCTGTCGTTGCTTTCCTTTATTATGAATACCAATCTGATATCCGCCAATTCCTCCTATAATCACTCCTACAATTCCTGATAAGATTGTTGTCCCAATTCCACTAAATATCCATTCATACCACATACTTAAACCTCAATCCTTCCATCCATAAGTTTGGGTAAAAGTCTATTTCTTGCTTCTTTTATTAATTGTATTTGAGCATTCAATGTCTCTATTTTCTTATGATAACTCTCACTATACATATTAAAATATAGTTTTATATTCTTAGTAGGAATATAAACTTGTATTTCTTCAAGCATCCGCTTTGTAAGAAATTTAATTGTAGAACCACTTGCTCCTTGAAATAAACTTTTCATATTTGCTCTAACCGCATAATACAACAAAAATAAATTACTTTTATTAATTGGAGAAAATATATATGTTCTCTGATAAGCTTCAAATTTCCCTCTATAAAGTTTAACATTAAAATCTCCATTACCCGCTAAGATTACAGCATCACAATCAAATGAATATGATGGAGCTTTTATTGGTTCTTGTGCACAAGTAAAAAATAAATATTCTCCATCATTCGTTCCATAATTAGCATCTTTTTTACCTGTTAATATTGGTGCAATATCTACTAACCCAACCTTTTTCCACCCCTCCGGCACACCATTAACAATTTTCACTTTCTCATACCCCGGAAAACGCAAATCAACAAACCATTCCTTATATAAGCGCTGTGCTGCTTCCTCTAACAATTTGATTTGCTTTTGGTTGTTTTCAATAAGGTCATCAAAAGGCTTTAATATTTTAACAATTTTTTCCTGTACATTATATGGCGGAACTTCCATTTCCATTTTCCGAAGTGCTGTGAGACTAATTGTTCTTTGTGCTGCTCCAAGTGCAACTGTATCAGCCTTCATATAAAAATCTCTACTAAGCATCATATAATATAAGAATCTAGGTACTATTTTTTGGGGATCAGGACGCAATATCGCGATATGTCTTTGAAATACAAATTTTTGTTCTTTATCTATAAATACGGGGATTCCAAATGACCCCACAACAGAATAAAGAATGTCTCCTGTATGCGCCCTTCTTTTATCATTCAAATTATCATAATACTCTTGTGAAACAAACATTGTATCAGTAAAATCAAGTTTGTTTGTATTTGTGATATTTGAAATCGTTACAAACGGAATCCCATTATCAGATTTAGGAGGCGGTTGATGATCTCCATCTGCAATGGAAATACAAATATCTTCTAATGTTATTTTTCTCCAACTCATAACCCCATCTCCTTCATATTCTTTGAGATGATATCCATCAAGTCATTTGATTCTGCCTGCAATGCTAATAGTTCTTGGTGAATTTCTGCCATGCGTTCTCCAAAATCCACACCATCCTCCTCCACAGGTGCTACACCGACATACGCTCCTGGTGTCAGAGACCAGCCTTTTGCTGCAATCTCTGCAATATCAGCAACTTTACATAAACCGAGAACGTCCGTATATAAGCCATCACCAAATTTTTCATACAGCCAGTTGGCTTCCTTGGCAATTGTAAGTCGTTCAGAAAGTTCTGCAAGCTTACCATCATATTCTTCCTGTGTCTTTTTCCTTTCACGCTTTTGTGCAGCTTCCACTGCTTTTTTTGCTTCAACTGTCAGCTCTTTTGATTTTTCTGAAAGTGCTTGTACCTGCTCGGCAAATGGTTTCTCACTGCCAAGAATCGTGTGATATTCTTCTATAAGCCTAGAATATTTATCTATTTCACCACGATAGAGCCATACAATGGCATTCATATTTTTAAGCTGCCAATCGGACCACTCATTTAAGGTGCGGTCAACCACGGTGTAATAATTTCTTGCATCAATGAAAAGTATCTTATCTTTTTTCGCTTCGTCTTTCCCTTTATCAAAAAACCAGAGGGAACAAGGAAGTGATTTTGTGTAGAAGAAATTATTACCAACGCTAATCATAATGTCCACATGACCTGTCTTAATCAGCTTTTCTCGAATGTCCTTATCCTTGCCCTGACTATCTGTGGAGGAAGAAGCCATAACAAATCCAGCGCGCCCATGTGCATTCAAATAGCTGTAAAAGTAGGAAATCCAGAGATAATTTGCGTTTCCAACTTCTTTATTTTTGTTAACACTTGGCATACCAAACGGCAATCTGCCTGCACTTTCACAGGATTCTGATTTTACTTTATCCACATTAAAAGGCGGATTTGCCATAACATAATCACAACGACCATTCAGATTATGCGAATCGTGATAAAAACTATTTGCTTCATCACCCGATTGAATAACCCCAGTAAGTCCATGAACCGCCATGTTCATCAGACAAAGTTGTGCATTGTATTCCACCTTTTCCTGACCATAGAAAGTCATAGTGCTGTTTGCATTCATACCAGTTTGATTGACAAAATCTCCAGACTGAATAAACATTCCACCGGAACCACAAGCAGGATCGAAAAGAATACCACTAAACGGTTCAATAACATTTACAATCATTTTTACCAATGATTTCGGGGTGAAAAATACACCATCATCAGAGGCAATATTTTTTGCAAACTTGTTCAGAAAATACTCATAAATACGTCCAATAATATCGCCGCCTACTTCATCCAGCGCACTGTTATTAAAAATGCGGAGAAGTTCTGACAAAATTTCATCAGAAAAATTGGTATAGCTCTTTGGAAGAACACCCATAAGTTGTTCGCTCTGGTCTTCAATAAGCTGCATTGCATTATTGACTACTTCGCCTAGACTTGTCATTGTATGACCATCTTTATTTACAAATTCCATAGCAGATATATTATCAGGAAGATTTAAGAGATAATCATACTGCGCTTCCTTCGGAAGATACAATGCACTTTTCGCTGTAAAGTCACTTGCTTCGACTGGCAAAATACGTCCCCCACGAGAAGGACGTCCTTTTAAGATTTCCGCCTCTACCATTTTAAATCTGCTGTATGCATAGCGCAGAAAGATAAGACCAAGTACTGGCATACAATACTGATTTGATGTAAGTTTTGAACCAGAACGCAATAAATCTGCGGACTCCCACAGTTCACTTTCTAATTTTCGTATATTTACCATTTTGTTTTTTCCTCCATTGTATTTTTATAGCCTCTTAAAATCTGTTAAGTTTATCTTAACACACATATATTGGTTTCAAAATACTTTTATTATGAATTTGCATTATTCAGTTTCAGGCGATGCTACGTTACTTCTTATAGGTAGAGAAACCGTTCAATAAAACTTTACACCTTTTCCATAATCTGTTATGGTTAAGATATAACAGTCAGTATGGATTAAAAGAACGATAGGCAAAACTTTATACCTTTTGGTACTGTTTTGGTAGGTGAGAAAATGGAACATTGGAGAGAACATTTAAAAGATAAACCTGTGCGATATTGGATTCGGATTGAAATTGAAGAAATAATAAAGGAAAAATCAATTGACAGAAAACTATTTTATGAATATTCAAAGACAAAATACCAAAAAGTTATAAATAGATTTTATTATGCATTTGCAGATTATAAGAAATATCCAAAAGTTGAACTAAATTATTGCTGGTTGCATTTTAGACAGGAATTGAAAGAAATAGATTGTGTTAGTGAAACAATTGGTTGGAAATGTATGCTTGCAAAAATAAAAGAACAGTTATCTTATGATTGGAATAAAAAAATTTATTTAATTCTTTCCGATGGCTGGGTTTATGAAGGATATATCGATAGTATAATTGATGTGCTTAATGAAGTTGATGGACTGTTGGAGGATTTTTATATTGTTACTCCACAATTTGATAAATTTGCGGCATATTCCGATGATGGTCAGTGCTTAGTTTTTTATAAAAAATGATATTGTGTATCAAAATTCATTTCAGCTATTCTATTTTGGATAATATTTACTTTTCAGCATTCTATTGATCATAATGGTCAAACAAAATTGGAGTTGACAGACTCATATCATTCTATTGGAGGTAAGCAATGAAAGAAAAATTACTGATTGTTGATGATGAGGCGGATATTGTCACAATGCTAAAAAATTTCTTTGAGATAAATGGCTATGATGTTCTTACAGCCACAAATGGTTTGGACGCGATTGCACACGCAGGAAAACAGCCAGATTTGATTTTGCTCGACATCAATATGCCAGATATTGACGGAATAGAAGTTTGTTCACGCATACGAGATTTCGTCTGCTGCCCAATCTTGTTTTTGACCGCAAGAATTGATGACGCAGACAAAATCAAAGGCTTTGGCGTTGGCGGGGACGATTATATTGTAAAACCTTTTTCTATGGACGAACTTGGCGCGCGGGTCGCAGCACATCTACGGCGGGAACATCGCCAACGGGAGGCGGCAAAAGTCCGCTTTGACGACAATTTGGCAATTGACTATACAGAGCGTTGTCTCTATTACAATGGCAGTCCGATTTCTCTTGCCAAAAAGGAATTTGACATTATTGAACTGCTGTCGCAACACAGAGGACAAGTTTTTAGCAAGGAACGCATCTATGAACTGGTTTGGGACTACGACAGCGAGGGTGATGCTTCTGTAGTCGCTGAACATATCCGACGCATCCGCATAAAATTTAAAGATGCCGAAATGAAACCATACATTGAAACAGTCTGGGGGATTGGTTACAAATGGGCAAAAAATTAAGAAAAAAATCTTTTCACAAATCTATTAAGAAGGATTTTGCATTTTATATTATTCTATATATTTTTTCATCCCTGTTGTTAGGTTTTGTCTGTTCCCAACTTTTTCTGTATGGGCAGAATCAAATTCGCGAAAAATATTATGATGAATATAAGAAGAAAATAGAATACATCGAAGGAAAACCTAACACAGCATATCATTTTTATAATGATAATGACGTTAAAATAGAAATCCATTACTCATTGGATCTTTTTACTCTTTTTACGTCTCGTGATAAGATAAAATACGACATTTTAGGCATTGCAAGCGGAGCTGTATATCCACTGAGTTTTATTGTATGTCTTGGCTTGATCAGCATTCTTTTTTACAGAAAAATATTGCAAAAACCGCTGGAACTGCTTGGCGCAGCAGCAGACAAAATTACAGACAACAACCTAGACTTTACAATTCATTATGACCGGCCAGACGAGTTTGGTCGTCTATGTCAATCTTTTGAAAAGATGCGCAGTGCGCTGCGTGACAATAATCTGGAATTGTGGCGACAGATTGAAGAACGCAGACGACTCAATGCCGCTTTTGCACATGACTTGAGAACACCACTTACTGTGCTTAAGGGACAGAGTGAAATGCTTGTAAAATACACTCCAGAATTATCTGAGGAAAAAATCATTGAGACTGCAAAGATGATGCAGCGCCATATTGCGCGCCTTGAAAACTATGTCAATACAATGAATACCTTGCAACGTCTCGAAGATATCGAAATTCAAAAATCTCCTGTTAACATAGAAATATTATTTCATCAGCTTCAAGCAACTGGCGCCTCCGTCTGTGCAGATAAAACATTTTTATTAAAACAGATGATGATAGAACCTTGCGAAAAGACCATTTCCTTATCAAAGGAAACAATCTATTCTAAAAAGATAAACTTAGATGCCTCTGTCATTATGCAAGTATATGAAAATCTACTGTCAAATGCTATGCGTTATGCACAAAATACTATTATTGTATCCCCTTTTATAAAAGACAACTATTTTTATATCACTGTATCAGACGACGGTCCTGGTTTTTCTGCAAAAGACCTTTCTGAAGCCACAAAACCCTTTTATAAAGCAGCGGAAAAAACAGAGCAGGAACACTTTGGTATGGGATTAAATATCTGCAAAATACTTTGTGAAAAACATGGCGGTTTTCTAAAACTAGATAATAAAAATGGCGCTATTGTCACCGCAAGGTTTCTAATCGCGTAGAGAAGGCTTCTCTTCCCACCTATCAGCTTTGCTGACATACTTCCTCTCTGTGTCTGTATGCATAAAAAGTGCGCCAAAAATAAGCAGTCCTCCTGTCATTCCCAGCCATAGTTTCGGGGTAAAATGAGAAATATGCATTGAAAATAAATAGTAATTTCCTAATTTATCTCCCGCGCCATAATTAATCGCATAGTAGACCAGTGGTATCATATAGCCAATGACCGTGTTGTTTGTGAGCGCAGCAGTCATCATTCCAAGCGCTCCCAGAAACACTGCATTTGCCACCGTTCCAAGATACAGCCAAACAGTCACATTACATTGCTGTATTTGTAGATAGACAACAAACAACCCCGTTAATAAAATTATCATTATGGCTGCACAAGCTGTTCTAATAAAATATACCAAACTTGTACTGATATATTTGGAAGACACCAAATCGCGGATTGCATCGTCCTGTTCCGGCTGAAAAATAGGCGTAAGCAGGACAATCCCAATCAGAGAGACAAACATTTCTAGCGGAACTGCGGATTCTGTTAAATCTAACTGCGCAGTTCCAAACAGCATTGGTGTAATAATTAGTATTGTGACAGAAACAAAAATTGACAGCGCTGCATGATGTTTCATATGAAAGATTGCAATTGATTTTATTTTTTCCATAAAAAGTTCCCTTTTCGTTTTGCTTTATAAATGAATATGGTTCCAAAAACAAGCATGATAGACAGACCTGTAAATAACAGACGATTGGCGATAAGCTGCGGAAAATGTTCTATATAATCCTGTGTTCTAAAATAAGAGAGCGGGCCAGAATTGTGCCTTGGTGCCAGACGAAACAGCGCGTATGACGCAGAGACAGATTTCATGCCAAGATTGACATCAATAAACCACCAAAGCGCACACACCGCAACAGCAATCGGTGTATCTGTCAGTTCTGTCAAGCAAATGCCCACAGCAGCCGTAATCATTGCCGATGGCATTATCCAACCGAAATCATATTTGAGCGGCGCTAGATAATCCAATTGCATTCCCGGGTACATGTTCCACATACTAATATTGGAAATATAGGATAAAATAATAACAGGCAGCATCACAGCGGCAAGAATTGCAAGGTAACGCACAACAATAATCTTTGCACTTGATGTTTTTCGGATATAGATAAGCTCTGACATTTTCGCCTGCTTATCTTTTAAGCTCATAATCACCGCCAGAAAGACAGGGAGTATGGAAACTGTCATTGCGACGGTATAATCACTAAAAAGTCGTGCATAACCACCTGTAAATTGATCTTGATTTTTGACAAGTTCGTATTGACAAACTGCTTCGTCATATGTGATAGGAACGCGCCCATAACCAATTAAGGACTCCACCGCATATTTTGAACCACCTCCTAGAATAGCATCTGCATTCTGCATCAACTCTTTAAATTCAGAGTAGGAGATATCCTTCCTGACAGAAAGCTCCAAATCTTTCTGCATTTCCTCTTCTGTGACATCATTTTCTAGTGAAATAGCAAATCCGCCTTTTCCGTCAGACTGAATATTTGCATTGTCTCCAACAACAATAAAGTCGTCGCCGCTATCACTGTCAGAAAACTGCGAAGCATAAATTTTTTCTATATCTATATTTGTGATTGTAGCAATAATTTCTGCAATTTTTCTCTGCTTATCCTCATTTAATTTCACATATTTTACAAAACCAATCGGGTAAGTTTGATATTTATTTTCCAGAAATTCTGCATATAGCACCTCTGTTGCAGCAGGCATAATCAGTTCTGGAATCTCTTCACTTTTTGTTCCATAATTTTGATTTGCAGTCGGGTTCGGCTCAATCACAATATCATCACTAAAGTTCAGTACATCTTGTGAATTGAGCGCCACAACGACAACAGCGACAAACAGAAAATATGATATGCCGAGAACCATTTTTTTCAATTCACTCCAAAATAGCATTTCCATTCACCTCCAACTCCGCTCCGTTTTTCTTTAGATAAAACATATATGCGTCCTCAATATTGGGCGCACAAGCTTCCGCGTTGGCTGCGGTGTGTTCCGAGAGAAAACGGACGGCTACATTTCTGCCCTGCGTGTGCATACTTGTAATTATCAAGTCTTTTTTTAGTGTCGAAAGCTCCTTTCTATCTGCAATTTTTGTAAACACTTTGCCTTCAGCCGCTGCCAGCAAATTATTGACAGTGCCTTGATACAAAACCTTTCCACCGTCCAAAATTGCAATCTTTTCACAAGTGGCTTCAATATCTCCGACAATGTGCGTCGATAAAATAACAATGCGATCCTCTGCAACTTCCGATAATAGATTGCGGAACCGAATTCGCTCTTCAGGGTCAAGCCCCGCAGTCGGTTCATCAACAATCAACACTTTTGGATTATTAAGCAATGCCTGCGCAATTCCAAGCCTGCGTTTCATACCGCCGGACAGTGCCTTAATCTTTTTCTTTCTGTGCTCCGTCAAATTGACTTTCTGCAACAGCAATTCCGTGCGTTCCCGCCGCTCCTGCTTATTTAAACCAGACAGAAGCGCCAGATAATCCATTGCTTCCATAACATTTATAGACGGATATATCGAAAATTCCTGCGGCAGATAACCAATAATCTTACGAATTTCTTTCTCATTTTCGATGGGAATACCGCAGACAGTCACAGAACCGCTCTTTTTCTGTAAAAGTGCAGCGAGCGTTCGCATCAGTGTTGTTTTTCCCGCGCCATTTCTGCCCAGCAGTCCAAACATTCCTGGCTGAATGCTAAGATTGACATCATAGAGCGCTTGTTTTTTTCCATAGAATTTATTTAGATTTTTAATCTCAATTGTATTGTTCACTTGAAATTCCCCTTTCTCGTTTTTCTTGATGACTATAGAGTAATAGAGAAATTTCAACTTTTTATCAAATTCTAAGAAAATTCTTTGCGCAAGCTGTACACTCGCTAACCACCATTTAAAATAAATGTGGTAAACAGTCAATTACGAAAAGGTTGAGCTGTCGTTGGAAGGGTAAGAAATATGGGCGTCGCCACTGCTATACCCTATATTTTTGTGGTAAATAGTATATGAAAGTGATATAATTGAGAAAAGGAAAATTGACGGAGGATGTTATTATGCAGTATGCAATAGAATTATATTTTGACAAAGAGACAGAAAAGAAACTTTATTATTTAGCCAAAAGAATTGCTGATGAAAAAATCAGTACAAAGTTTTTAGAATGGAAAACAAAACCACATCTTACATTAGCTTGTTTTAATGATGTAGATGAATCTCGGTGTATTGAACAATTAAAGGGATTTGCGCAAAACCACAAAACCATGCCTGCCTATATTGGCTCTGTTGGAATGTTTAATGATACGAAAACAATATTTGTATCACCTATAATGAATAATAGTATGTATCAATTCCAGCGAGAATTACACGAGTGCTTAAAGGATTTTGATATAAATGGTTGGGAGTGGTATTGTCCGAATCGATGGGTGCCACATTGTACGATAGCACTTACTGGTGAGGATGACAATGAAGCATTTTTTAAGGCAAGTGATTTACTGTTACGTGAATTTAAAAAGATGAAGGGTGAATTTATTGCAATAGGATTGGTAAAAATAACTTTTCCGGTAGAGGAGATTTTTACAATAGATTTGAATGGCTTGCATTTATGATTGTGTCAGTATATAATAATCGAAAAATAGAAAGGGAACTCCCCAATGTCCGCAAAATATATCCAGCTCGCCAACCAACTTAAAATCTTGATTGAAAAAAATCTGGAAAAAAATCAACGCTCAAATTCGTACACAAGTAATCATAACACCGTCTATCAGCTTCCGACAGAAGCCATGCTTTGCCAGATGTACAATGTCAGCCGTCAAACTGTCAGAAAAGCGCTCTCTGTCTTGGAAGAAGAACATCTGATACAAAAGCGGCAGGGCAGCGGGTCATATGCTATTGGAAATCAGAAGCAAAGTGGAACGCTCCAGATTGCTATTTTAGTTCACTCTAACACAGAATATATCTACCCGCGACTCCTTGCGGATTTGTGCGACACATTACAAAAACATGGATTTTCATGGATAATCTATGTGACAGAAAACCAAATTTCTAAGGAGCGGGAAATTCTGCAATTCTTACTGGAAAATCAGGAAGCTGCCGTGTGCGGAATTGTAAGCGAGGGCTGCAAGACCAGTTTTCCAACGCCCAATCAGGACTTATATCAGCGACTGGCACAAAAAGGAATCGCTATTTTATTTTTTCGCGGAAACTACAGCAATCTTCCCGACTTTCCTTTTATTAAAGATGACAACTACAATGGCGGCTACGCTCTGGGAAAATACTTAGTCTCACTGGGACACCAAAACATTGGCGGCATTTTTCAAAGTGATGATATACAGAGCGTTGAGCAGGGCTATGGACTTTTATCTGCTCTGCGGGAAGCAAAACTTTTGTCCTGCGAGGACAATCTTTGTGGTTTTGACACTTATCAATTTACCGCATTACAAAAAAATCAGGACACGACAATTCTATCAAATTTTCTTTCCAGACAGCTTAAAATGGTCACTGCCATTGTCTGCTGCAACGACGAAATTGCTTACTGGCTCATAAAAGAGCTTCGCTATCGAAATGTGCGGGTTCCCCAAGATATGAGCGTTGTTTGTTTTGACTGCTCTTACCTCAGTGATCTGTCGTCTGTACAGATTACGCATTACTCCCAAGAAGAGCATGATATGGGTATCGTGGTTGCGGAATCTGTTATCAACTTAATTCGGGAAAATTTTGTCTCTCCACAAAAAAGGATTCCTTGGCAGCTTGTGATAAAACGCAGTTCTGCTCCGCCAACCACCTAAACTTATATTAATTTTTACTTCCCATTGCGGTATTCTCTGGGTGTACACCCTACGGTTTTCTTGAAAACAAAACTGAAATAATGTGGGTCTTTATAGCCCACTTCCCCCGCAATTTCGCTGGAATGCAACTGTGTCTGGCTAAGAAGTTTCTTTGCCTTTTCCATACGCTTTTTTGTGACATATTCAATAAATGTTATCTGCATTTCCTGACTAAATATGCTGCTAAAATAGTTGCTGCTAACACCGATGGCACCCGCCACACTGTTTAACGAGAATGACTCCTCACTAAAATTTTCTTCAATATATTTCAAACCTTTTTTCAGCACATGTTTGCCTTGGTTTTCGTTCTCCCTGTCGCGCAGTGCCAATGCGCGCTCCAGCAACTCCAACATATAGGCATCAATATTTCCCCCACTTCCAGACGCCTCTCGCACTTTCTGGTCATCATCTTCTGGCAGAAAATCCTGCTGATTTACGCCGATCCTTTCCATATAATTGACAGTTGTAAAGCGCACATTCAAAAGCAAGTAATCGCGAAACAAACGCGATTCAAGCGCATCTTTTACCCCCGCAAGATACCCATTTACAAAGTCCTTAATTTCCTCCTGCTTTCCCTCCCGCAAAAATCCTTCAATAATATCTGGATTGACTTTTGCACTGTCTACCGATGCAAAGCTCTTCAAATCCTTTCCTGGCAGAAGCTCCTCCGCATCTTTTTCTGTTAAAATATGACGTTGTGGGTTAAAAAAGCGGTGCGCAAGGATATGATTGACTTTTGCATAACACTCTGGCAGCAGCGAAAGCCGTTCCACTGGCTCTCCCACTGCCACGCACCACTCCAATGAAAATACTTGTTGAGAGCAGATTTTTTCAATATTATAAATACATTGCTCTTTTAGTTCTTCCATCTGATCTGCTTCCCCTTTGATTAAAACGCCATACAAACTAATGTTCCATTGGAAGATAAGATATTTTGGAAACCGCAAAAAGTATCGAAACAGCGCCTCCCGCACTTCCCCCACGCCTTCTGGCTCCTGCATTGCATATTCTGGATTTTGGCGTTTGACCTGTAAGTTTAGCAGTGCAAGATTATAGCAGGGTCCATCTAAGTCCAACGAGATTTTTGCCGCTTCCTCATAAATCTGCTGAACAGAAAACACACCACTAAACACTTTTTCCAGAAAGCTTCTGCGGGCATAATTCTCATACTCTTTCATCTCGTTCTGAAAAGTTTCCAGATAGCTTCTCTGCTCCTGTTCACTCTCAATCTTTTCTCTTATTTCAAGAAGCACCTTGCGCAGCGTATTTTTTGTGATAGGTTTGAGCAGATACTGCTCCACACCGACGCGGATTGCCTGCTGCGCATACTCAAACTCATCATAACCGCTGATAATAACAATCTTAATATCTGGGATTTCCTGTGTTACAATTCGGCTGAGTGCAAGCCCGTCCATAAACGGCATCTTAATGTCCGTGATTAGAACATCTGGACGGATTTTGCGAATCATTGGCAATGCCATCTCCCCGTCGCTGGCTTCTCCTGTAAATTGATATCCATATTCATGCCAAGGAATATTGTTTTTTAACCCTTCCCTGACAATGCTTTCATCCTCCACCAAAAAAACTTTTAACATTTGTTTTCCCTCTTTTTAATACGTTCTGTCTTCCAGAAATTCGGCAGCATTTTCTTTGGTAAATACTTTCTCTTCCACCACATAGCGCTTCTCCACTGGCTCTCCATGTTCTAGCTTCTGTATAATATCATTGACGTAGGCTCCCTGCACTGGATTGCATTCCACATCGACATTGATGCGCCCCTCTTTTACCAACTCCAACGCATCACGCGTCGCATCAAACGATATAATTGTCACATCACCCCCCTCTCCAAAATGAATGCCAGCCTCCTGCATCGCCTCAATTGCACCCATAGTCATATCGTCGTTCTGCGATACGAGCACATCTATCTTGGGATAGCGCCGCAGCATTTTGCGCATTACTTCCTTTGCCTTGTTCGCTGTAAATTCTGCTGTGACAGAATCAATAATATGCCAATTTTCGTGCTGTACAGCAATCTCGTCAAAACCTTTCGTCCTTCCAATTTCCGCCGTGGAACCAATGGTTCCTTTTAGCACAATAATGTTAATTTCCTCTGTCTGCCGCTGCTCCTGTTCCAGATATTCTTCCAGCCATCTACCCGCTTTTTTTCCTTCTTCTCTAGCGTCCATTCCTATCCATGTCGTATAGAGTGAATCGTCCTGCACATTGACCATGCGGTCTGTGACAATCACTGGAATCCCCGCATCTTTCGCTTCCTGCAGCACAGTATTCCAACCGTCCTCAATCACAGGCGCAAACACAATATAATCCACCCGCTGGGAAATAAAACTGCGAATTGCTTTTATCTGATTGTCTTGCATCTGTCTGGCATTGTTAAATATTAAAAAGTAACCTGCATCTTTTGTCAGTGCTTGCTGTATCGAAGTCGTGTGTGCTGTCCGCCAACCGGATTCACTGCCAAGCTGAGAAAAACCCACCACAATTAAGTCTTCATCCTCGGACTCTATTGGCATCTGCTCTATTTTAATCTCAAATCCCCGATAGAGTCTATGCCCAATAAAAAGAACGGGTGCAATACACAACAAAATAATGCAGGCACCCACATGACCAAAAATAATCTTTTTTATTGTCTTTGCTGCCCATTTCATGTCTTATCACTCCCTATCATATTCTCCTGTGATAATTCTGACAACGGTGGTTCGTTTAGTCTAACCGCTGGTATAACAATACTGACTTTTGTACCCACACCTTTTTCCGATTCAATTGTCATGCCATATTCCATACCAAAATTCATACGAATCCGCTCATTGACATTGGCAAGTCCAAACCCTTTTTCTGTCTCTTTGCAAGGCTTTGCAATCTCTGCCTGCAATCGCTTTACTTCCTCTGCGTTCATTCCAATTCCGCTGTCTTCCACACACAACAAAATGGTATCCTCTTCCGACGAAACACCCCGCTGTAACTTTCCAGTCACACAAATTTTGCCTTTTTCCCGCTTACATTTAATTCCATGATACAGAGAATTTTCAACAAGCGGCTGCAAAGTTAGTTTCAGAATTTTATAAGGATACAATTCTGGTGCAATTGCAATTTCAAAGTCCAAAATATCCTGATAGCGCACTTGCTGAATTTCAAGATAACCGCGAATGTGCTCTTTCTCTTCCCGAATCGAAATATATTCTTTTCCCTTACTTAGCACCAACCGGAAAAACTCTGAGAGTGCCACAACAACATCCACTGCCTTGTCAGGATCATCTCCCTCAATCAGCCAGACAATTGTGTCAAGCGTATTGTACAGAAAGTGCGGGTTAATCTGCTCCTGCAAAAGCCGCAGTTCCGCATGGCGCATCTTGCGCTCATCCTCTTTAATCTGATTGACTAAGACTTCCAGATTTTCAGACATGTCATTCACACTGTCTGAAAGCACTTCTAACTCATCTTCTGTCTGTACGCGTACACGGTCTGAAAAATTTCCCTCCGCAATCCTGCTCGTAATCCCACATAGTTCCTGAATTGGCTTTGTGATGCTGTTTAAGATAGCACTGGTAATTAAAATCACTGCAATCACAATGCAACCGCCCAGCAAAATACTGACAATAATAACACGCTCCACTTCTTTGTTAAGTTGTATTTTTAACTGTTCAATACTTTTGGTCTGATAATAGATATAGTACTGAATATCGTCCTGTATTAGCTCCGTTAAAATATAAATATCATTGTACAGCATATCAATATTTTTCTCATACTGCCCATCTGCTTCTTGATTCGCCTTAATGTCATCCACGCGGTCTTTTAAAGTGTCAACATTGCGCAACAGACTTTGCAGCCATACACGGCTCTCCCTATCCGTTGTCATAGCGAAAAGATTGTCGCTCTCAGTGCGCAGTTCATAAATTAATTTGTAAGGATTTTTGAATGTTCCGTCTTCCTCAATTGTATCAAATGTAATATTGCTGACCACCAATTTATAGAGACTTTCATCCATCTCCTCCTTAAAGTTAATATTGTAATCGTTGGCAAGCAACATACTGTTTACTATCTGGTCATAAGCACGACTATAGTTTACCAATGCCAAAATCAAATAGATTGCCACATAAAGAATCGGTACCATTGCGACCAGCACTAAAACGATTAATTTATTTTTTAGGGGATATTTTATCTTTTCTGCTGCCATTGCTTATCCTCGTCTCTTTATAGTTCGGAACTGTCCGCTCGCTTTATACTATATACCATAAACTATATTTTTTCAACAATGCCTCTCTGCGCAGACCATGCATCATGTAATGGCATATTTCCTCTGCATCAACGTGTACATAAAGAAAGACCATGATCTCCATTGCGGATCTCATAGTCTTTTATTTGCATTCCAACTATATGATTTTATTTCCTTGATAATTCTGTCTATTTTATTGCAGCCGCCATCCTGCATACAATGTCATAGATTCTGTAACAATATCATTCTTTAAATTCCAAGGTCTTGTAGTATTCTGATCCAGATACCAGCCATCAAACAAATAGCCTTCCCGCGTGGGTGGATCAGGGGTTGTAACCAATTCTCCATACATATGTTTCTGGCTCTCCACTGTCGTTCCGCCTAGAGAATCAAATTGGACCGTAAATCCTGCGTTGGATACACCAATTATCATACAGGCAACAAGCGCCACTGCCAACACAATAATAATGATATTTAGTGACTTAACTGATATATTAACCTTGGAATATAATCCCCTCAATTGACGCTGTGGAATTGAATTGTTTTGTTCCAAATTTTGCTTGTTCTGTTTTGCCATAACTTACTTGCGCACCAGATACTTGCGCATGTCAATCGCGCAGGCAATCAAGATAATCAAGCCTTTTATAATATAGAGCATATTGGCGTCTACTGCCAGAAAGTTTAATCCCGTAAAGATAATCTGCAAAAGCAACACGCCTACCACAATACCGCTGATGCGTCCAATACCACCGACAAAAGAAACACCGCCAATTACGCACGCTGCAATTGCATCACACTCATAGTTAAGACCCGTGTTTGCATTTGCAGAAGCGATACGCGCACCATCCAGAAATCCAGTAATGCCATACATCATTCCAGCGAGCATAAACACCATAATAATTGTGCGCATAACATTGACACCAGACACGTTCGCCGCCTCCTCGTTTGATCCAACCGCAAACATATTTTTTCCAAAAGTCGTCTTGTTCCAGATAATCCACATAATAATTGTCAAAATCAAGGAGTAAAGCACATATTTAGGAACTGCTACACCGCCGATAGTAAATAACGTTCCGGTGACAAAGGAGCGATAGTTGTCTGCCAGTCCGCTCAGAGTCTGCCCGTTGTTGACGCCGCGCATCAAATACATCAAGATAACACCATATACAATTAGCTGCGTTGATAGCGTCACAATAAATGGGTGCAACTTAAATTTCGCCACGCTGAAGCCATTTACAAATCCAACAAGCGCGCCCACACCAATAACCAGCAAGAGCACAAGCGGCAGCGGCGCTGCACTTGTCATGCCCGGAAATACTTTAAATACTGTTGTCAGCAAAGACGCGGAAATACATGCTGTCAAACCGACAACACGACCTGCGGAAATATCGGTTCCAGTTAACACAATACAGCCTCCAATGCCCAACGCAATTGGTAACTTTGCCGCTGTCAGGGACAATATGTTCACAATTGAGGGAAGTTTTATGAAAGTGGGGCGCATAATTGCTATGTATACGACTGCCACCGCTATAATAATATACATGGCATTATTGAGCAAAATATCCCCAACTTTTTTTAATTTTTCTTTTTCAGCCACAGTTCATACCTCCAATCTGTAGAATAGCCTCTCGGAGTCTATTAGAAGAATTTATTGCGATATTCATCACGCGTATTTTGCCGCCAGAGTCATAATCTCCTCTTGCGTCGTTGTCCTTGCATCCACCTCTCCAGCGAGCTGTCCGCCGGACATCACCAATATCCGGTCACATACCCCCAAAAGCTCTGGCATCTCAGAAGAAACCATAATAACAGTTTTCCCTTCCTTTGCCAGATTCAAAATAAGCTGGTAAATCTCGTATTTCGCACCCACATCAATACCGCGCGTTGGTTCATCGAGCAACAAGACCTCTGGGTCGGTCAGCAGCCAGCGTGCCAGAATTACTTTCTGCTGGTTGCCACCAGACAGCGAACGAATCTGCGTTTTCTGATTTGGCGTCTTAGTGCGCATGGCATTAATCCCCCATTCTGTAACTTCTGCAAGCTTCTTGTCACTCAGAAGCGGAATACCCTTGTAGTGGTACTTACGCAGACTGGATATCGTCGTGTTTGCCTGGATATCACGAATAGCGAAAATTCCAGTCGCGCGGCGCTCCTCTGTCAACATTGCAAATTTATTTGCAATGGATTCCCGAGCACTGCGATTCATCACTCGCTTTCCATGGAGATAGATTTCGCCGCTCTTGCGGGTCGCAATGCCAAAGATATTTTCGAGCAGCTCTGTTCGCCCTGAGCTGTCCAGACCTGCAACCCCCAAAACTTCGCCCTTTTTAGCGACAAAAGACACATCCTTTAGTTTGGAATACATCGCTGTGAGTGACTTGACCTCCAAAAGCGGATCTCCTACCACATTATCTTTTTCTGGATAACGATTTGTCAGCTCACGGCCAACCATCAGCTTAATAATCTCGTTCATAGTGAGTGACTTTGCCGGACGGGTTGCAATCCACTGCCCATCACGCATAATGGTCACTTCATCAGAAATGCGCAGAATCTCTTCCATTTTATGCGAAATATAGATAATTCCGCAGCCGCGATCCCGTAGCATATTAATAATACGAAATAGATGCTCTACTTCTTCCTCTGTCAAAGAAGAGGTTGGTTCATCAAACACAATAATCTTAGACTGATAGGAAACTGCCTTGGCAATCTCCACCATCTGCCGTTGCGATACTGGCATTGTACTCATCACACGCTTGGGGTCCACATTAATTTCTAAATCCGCAAATAGTTTTTTTGTCTCATCGTACATCTTTTTCTCACTGGTGAGCGGACACCAGCTTGATATTCGCGGGAAACGCCCCAGCCACATATTATCCATAACATTGCGTTTTAATGCTTGGTTCAACTCCTGATGCACCATTGCCACACCGTTCTCCAACGCTTCCTTGGAGTTTTTGAACTCCACCTTTCTTCCCTCCAGAAAAATGTCACCACTGTCTTTAGAATACACGCCGAACAGACATTTCATTAGCGTAGATTTTCCAGCACCATTCTCTCCCATCAGCGCATGAACGGTTCCCGCCTTCACGGTCAGAGAGACATTGTCAAGCGCTTTGACACCGGGAAATTCCTTGCAGATTCCCTCCATTTTCAGAAGGATATTCTGGTTGCCGCCTTTTGCGGAAGCATTTGTTTCCTGCATCGTCATTCTCACCTCCTGATATCTTTTCATTGATGCACACGACCTGACTTGTTATGTCAGATTCTATATGCAGAAACACAGCCGCACCGAAGTGCGGCCGCATCGTCGATGACCTATTTTAATCGAGCAGGGAAGGATTTTCTCCCTACTCGTCGCGCCGCCGATGCGCCACTTTTAGTGGCATATTTCCTCTGCATCGGCGTATGCATAATAAACGACCAAAGTATTTGCCATTTACTATAATCAATGCACACGACCACATAAGGAATTTTACCGCCTTGCAGCATGCAGTCGGCGCGGGGAAACGCAAATATTATTTGTGTTTCCTATAATTAGTTATTTGTATACGTAGCGTAAGGAATATTAACACGCCATGTACCAACTACATTTGCGGAATCCACACCGTCAAATGCTTCCTTGCCATCCATAAAGTTTGCTGTGATATTTGCGATAGTATTTGCCATACCATCTGCATCCTGTTTGATTGTTCCAATCATGGAGCCTGCTGCAATTGCATCTTTCGCCGCGTCTGTTGCATCTACACCGAACACAGGTATCACTGTAGCACCCTCCTTATTGTAGCCTGCATTCTGAAGTGCTGTGATAGCACCAATTGCCATCTCGTCATTATTTGCAATAACAAGCTCTACCATGTTATTGTTCGCCTCGCTATACTGAGACATAATTGTCTGCATGTACTCTGTCGCTGCCGCAGAAGACCATGCACCAGCCTGATCTACCAGATATTTGTTGCTGTTTGCGCTATCATAAAAGCTAAGAGCTGGCTTGCCTGCTCCTGTCAAAATCGCGTCTGCATCCTCTTGCCCATACTTTGTACGCGCATCTGCCTCTGCGTTGCCCTCCTGACCCTTAAACATAACATAAGAGATAGTGCCGTCTCCGTTCAAATCCAATGTATCATAATTCTCTAACAGATAATTTCCAATCATCTCGCCCTGCATATGACCAGCCATCTCATAGTCTGTGCCGACAAACACGCACTTATCTGAACTTGTGACTGCTTCCTCGCTTACAGAACGATTAAAGAAAATCACTGGAACACCATTCGCCTGTGAAATAATGTTCTTCGCTGCGTCGTCCGATCCAGTATCAACCAGATTGACCACCAAAACAGTTGCACCCTGCGCAATCGCTGTTGTCACCTGCTCAGACTGCGTTGTCTGGCTGTTGTTACTGTCATAATCCTGATACTTAATTCCCGCTGCGTCTAGTGCGGAATCCAACGCTGCACGCACACTTGAAATATAGGTATCACCGTAAGTGTAGTAGAATACTGCCACGCTGCCGTCCTTGGAAGCTGGCGCTGTGGTTTCTGCGGGAGCCGAAGAAGCAGTATCTGTGTTTGCCGCTGCATTGGTGTCTGTGTTTGCCGCTGTATTGGTGTCTGTGTTTGTCGCTGCTGCCTTGCTGTCCGCATTGCTTGCACTGTTGTCCTTGCCGCCGCAGGCTGTCAAAACTGCCAACAGGCTCACAGAAAGCAGAGTGCATAAAAATTTTTTGTGTAACTTTTTCATACTTTGTGTACCTCCCTTTGTTTGATAGGCTCTCGAAATCTCTTTGCGCCAGATTTTGCCGTATTTTTTGTTAGGTATGTACAAATTTAAAGGCGAGCATAAAATAAATTCATGCGTATAGAACAAAAAATTAACTGCAAAAGCAAGTGTAAGGATTCCAAAAGACTATTCTTTGAGTTAATTTGTTAAAGTTGTATAAATGAATTATAACTTATATTTTCTTGTTTGTAAAGTATTACTGAATATTTTATGAAATTATTTTTCATTTTTTTCTTCTAAGAAATTATTTCACAAAAATTATCTTTTTAACCAAGAAACTGTTAAGAAATAACTTATGACTATAACAAAAAATCATATTCTCACAGAATGCGCAATTTATGCGCATTCCTGACCCATGAAAAGCAACAATAAATGTTATAATTCACACCCACGCCAGATTTCGTATTCATTTATGATGATTTGATGTGAATTGCAACAATTGATGCACACAAAATGCCACAAAGCAGACATTTTGGTGCTGGCTCTGACACATGCAGCAAGTGCATGGTGCGGGTGTAAAAAGTAACCAATAACTGTTCATTAACAGTAAGATATTTAGAATCTTGATGAATTTGTAAAATGCGCTATAATAAAATAGACTTTCACTCTATCATGCACGAAAGGACTTCGCAGGTCCTTTCTATATTAAAAAAAGAAACCGTAGTTACAATTCAGCCTCAGAACTTTGCATTTACTGCAAAGTCCGTGAAATAACGTAGTGGTTGAGATGCATCAAGCCACCACGAAGTGGTTTTGCATGGCTTGATGCTTGTAACAGGAAGCCGAAGGCTGAACTGTAACAAACTGTAGAAAGACAAAATTACATGAAATTACACAAAATCTATCACCCTATCACTGCCACTCCATATAAATATACCAGCGATTATATGGAATTTGAGCCCTGTGCGCCGCTAAAGCCTTATATTCGATGTTTTTGGGGTTCTCGTAATATTGTACTGCAAAAACAAAACACTGCGGAAACATATGGAATTGTCATACCTGACACCTGTATGGATATTATTTTTACAGCAGATTTTACAAACAATAGTTTAGAAAGCAGATTCTGCGGAATCGATGACCGAACTTTTATCGACTATCAGAATTATAGAGAGAAAAAAATGTATTTTGTATTTGCAATTCGTTTTTATGCTTGGAGTGTGTCTTTGTTTGCACAAGAATCTATGCGCTCCACCAAAAACGCTTTTTTTGATGCAGGCTACCATTTTCCAAAAATCAAAAAGGAAATTGAACGCCAGTTATTTGATACCACAAATATCAACCAGCTCATTCCAACTGTGGAAAAAATACTGCTCAACCTTTATTATGAAAAGAAGGAAACCAACCTTTTATTTCAGGCGACATCAAAAGTATTACAAACTAGAGGAACCCTGTCAATGACAGACTTAACACAAGATGTCCTTGTTAGCAGCCGACAGCTAGAAAGACTTTTCTTGGAGTATATTGGGGTATCACCCAAAAGTTTTGCATCCATGGTGCGATATCAATATTTATGGAATGAACTTCTATATCGAAACGATTTTAACATCGCGGATGCCGTCTACAAATATGGGTATTCAGATCAGGCACACTTATGCCATGATTTCAAGAAATATCATTCTATGAATATGTCAGATGCCAAAAAATTTGCTTTGCAGAATGTCGGAAATATACAAGACAACTCCCTTTTAGTGCAATATAATGGACAGCGAAAACAATAAAGATCTGTAGGAAAACAACTTACACAGATCCTTATGCCGCAAAAGCAAGTACAAAAAAATGGCTGTTGTGCCATGAAGGAGGTAGCACTTATGAAATACTGTAATACATTAATCGCTGTAAAAAATATGGAACAGTCTTTGCAGTTCTACAAGGATTTGTTTAACCAGGACGTCACACTTGATTTGGGTTGGTGCAAAACATTGACCTGTGGATTAACTTTACAGGAACATTTTGACAAACTTGTGGGATTGTATCCCGACACAATGCACTACCGCTCCAACACAATGGAGCTATACTTTGAGACAGAGGATTTTGAGGCATTCCTCACTCTTTTGAATCAACACCCTGATGTAGAACGTCTTCATGAGCCACAGACTTTTCCATGGCTACAGAGAGGAATCCGCATCTTTGACCCAGACGGACACTTAATTGAAGTATCAGAAAACATGTATTCGGTAGCTTGTAAGCAATTTGCCAAGGGACATGACACAGCAGAAACAGCTCGACTGATACAACACCCACTCGAAATGGTCGAGGAATGGTTCCAGTGCTACCGCCGCTCCAACATAAGTCCTTGCGGCTCAGACTGTAGTGCATGTGACTGCTACAAGACAATGTGTAATGGGTGCAATCTCTGCGAGGGCAAAGTATTTCATTCTCTCGAGGGATGTGCTATTTATAACTGTGCGGTCCACGAAAAGAGTCTAAAAGACTGCGGTAGCTGTAAAGAACTACCCTGCACTATCTGGAAAGCAACAAGAGATCCCCGATATTCTGACGAGAAATTTGAGCACAATGTGGCGGAACGCGTGCAGACATTAATGCAGCTTACAAAACTGTAAGCTAAAATTCACCTTTCTGTAAGTTGGAACTGTCATGATATTCTTACACCATCAAATAATAAGTTAGGCTTTTAGTAAGGTAAGAATAAAGTATAGGAAAAATACTTTCAGAAAGGAGTCGTAATTAACATCACAATGAAAATCTTACAAGCAAACAATTACGCACAACAATAGACTGCGCGCCATTGGAATGAGCGACAGGCAACTTGAAAAAATGATTGTCGCTGAGGCAGTTTCCTATGCGGTGACTGGTGGACTCCTTAGAACAATACTAGTACATTGTTTTTTTAATCCTCGTATACAAAGTGCTTGATATTTGTATCAGTGCAAGGCGGAGGAAGGAGGCGATGCGGTGGCATCGTTGACTGACGACAACGCGGCAATGATGCAAATAGCGAGTGCTTGGTATATGAGGAATTAAAAAACAGTGTACTAGGACTTTTTCTAAGCAAAAAGCTCTATGAATGTAAGAGGGCAGCAGCACTTTTTGCTGTCGCCCCTTGATTACCAACCAGCAAGGGCAGACGAAACTGCGGGCTATGGACGCAGCCCATTTACTTGCCTTTGGCTGGCTCGGCTGGATTTGCTATTTATCAACTCTTCGCAACAGAATATTGCACGTAACAGCAGCTAAGACAAAAATCAAAAGGAATGGTAAAAGGCTTTCAAACTTAAAAACACTCTCTGTCATCAGTTTATATCCCCATGAAGCTGGAAATAGTTTTCCTATTGTTTCAAACGCTTTTGGAAGTAGTTCCATAGGGAACATAATTCCAGAAAGCATGGTAGAAGGTATAAAAATAATAATAGAAAACATAGAAGTTTTTGCTTGGTCTTTTACCGCCAAACCAATGATACTGGCAATGCTAAGAGATACCGCAATAAAAACAGCAAGGCTGATAAAGTACATCCCCGGATCTTCTGGTACTTCAGCATGAAAAACAAGCGGTGCGGCAATATATAAAATAATACTCATAAGGAACAAATGGATATATGCTGAAATATTGGTTAAAGCAAGACCTAAGATTATTGGAACACCATTCGCTTTGTAAACCTTTTTAATATCGCTGCTGTAAATTTCAACAAGAGAGGGCGGCAGACCAATCAACGCCCCCATTGTCACACCAAATACAGTCATGGACTGAATAAGCGTATATCTCGCTTCCGGCATGACTGATGTAAATATACCGCCCATAATTACAAAGAACAAAAGAGGTACGATATAGCAGGTTATAAGTAATGTCTTACTCCTTATGTCTAACTTCCATTGTAAAGAAACTCCGTATAAAAAAGCTCCCATTGTTACTCCCCCTTTGCAATTTTTATAAAGTGCTGTTCCAGTGAACCACGGTCTATCTTAATATCTGTGATAGTTTCTCCTTTTTCCTTGTACTGCATGAGCAGCGAAAGCAGAGAATTACCGATATTTTCTGATTCATATTTTTCAGTTCCATTTTCAGTTTGGATTGTGATATTATAATGCTTCCCGATTGTTTCAGCCAGTTGTTCTACAGTCCCGATAAAGGCAATTTTGCCGCCGGAAAGAATAGCAATTCGGTCACACAAATTTTCAACCTCTGCCATATCATGGCTTGCTAATATGATTGTCTTTCCGATTGCTTTTAACTGGCGGATTTCTTCATGTAAAGATATTTGTCCCTCAACGTCAAGTCCTGCGGTTGGTTCATCAAGAAACAGAATATCTGGATTTCGTGTTAAAGCAAGTGCCAGATGGAGCCGCCGCTTTTGCCCGGTCGATAATTGATAATACGGCTTTTTTGCAAGTTCATAAATACCGAGAGCGTCAAGCGTCGCCCTGTCAAGAGACGTCTTATTCCATTTAGCAAACAGCTTTACAGCTTCCAGTGCTTTAATGTATTTCGGCAAAGAAGCCGATTGTAATTGAATGCCCATGATTCCATTTATGGTAATGTTTCCGCTGTCATATTTTCTTAAACCCTCGATACATTCAAGGGATGTGGTCTTACCTGCACCATTTATACCGGCATCTCATGTTTCTATTAATCCATTCTATATCTTTGGCGCGCGCCGACGGGAGTGAATTTCAATACATCTCATGTTTCTATTAATCTTCTTCACTCCAATTTTACGCTTCCAAATTTTATATTTCAATACATCTCATGTTTCTATTAATCGTATCCTGCGTCCAACGGCGTTGATAGTTAGTAACCATTTCAATACATCTCATGTTTCTATTAATCTTATTTGCAGCCGCTCCAATATTATTAATAGCATCTATTTCAATACATCTCATGTTTCTATTAATCTATCAAATTGTAACACGTGTCGGAAAGGAGTTCAGGATTTCAATACATCTCATGTTTCTATTAATCAACAGAAATACGACCACGAGAGGAAGCAATTTCCAACTTTCAATACATCTCATGTTTCTATTAATCTTGGAGCTCTATTACTGATGTTTTTTCTAAACTTGAATTTCAATACATCTCATGTTTCTATTAATCGGTTGTTTCCAACATATCCTTAAATCCGGATTTTTTATTTCAATACATCTCATGTTTCTATTAATCAAAACGGGGAACACGGTGTAACCCCATTTGTTACAGCATTTCAATACATCTCATGTTTCTATTAATCTTTAAGAGTTGGAAACTTATTCGCTGTTACCTCAATTTCAATACATCTCATGTTTCTATTAATCCCCCGGCGATTTTGGAATACCATTTCCATTCGGGATATTTCAATACATCTCATGTTTCTATTAATCGGTTTCTACATCAGTAATCCGTCCGTCAAACGCGCATTTCAATACATCTCATGTTTCTATTAATCTCTAACGTATCTAATCGCTCATCAGCGGCATCTGCAATTTCAATACATCTCATGTTTCTATTAATCAATGGAAGCAGACATTATGAACATGATTAAACAAGAATTTCAATACATCTCATGTTTCTATTAATCGTCTTAGTCGATTAAAAGCTGCTTCACTTCTCTGATTTCAATACATCTCATGTTTCTATTAATCGGTGTAAATAAGCGTGCAGGTGCCCAAGAATTGGAATTTCAATACATCTCATGTTTCTATTAATCTTTCGTAGAGGGAATCAAAGAGGACTTGGAAGAGCATTTCAATACATCTCATGTTTCTATTAATCGAATATGGCATTCTTTGTAAAGCTGTGCAAAATCATTTCAATACATCTCATGTTTCTATTAATCTATAGGTATTTCGGATTCTGCAAATAGAAGTGTTGATTTCAATACATCTCATGTTTCTATTAATCATATCCGCAGCGTTTTCTGTAATGTCTGTAACTAAATTTCAATACATCTCATGTTTCTATTAATCTAGGCGCAACAAACAATACGAAAATTTTCATTAATGGATTTCAATACATCTCATGTTTCTATTAATCTATTTTTGATTCTTTAAAGTCTGTTAAACAGGTTCGATTTCAATACATCTCATGTTTCTATTAATCCCCCCTGCCATGCGCTACGCGCACAAATTTGATTATATTTCAATACATCTCATGTTTCTATTAATCTTCCCAGCCAGAGGGTGGGGTTGGTTCCGCAGCGATTTCAATACATCTCATGTTTCTATTAATCTATTTTGACCGGAATTTCTATGAGTTTATACGGGCATTTCAATACATCTCATGTTTCTATTAATCTGAATAAGGATAACAATAAAAGCCGCCTACATCACGATTTCAATACATCTCATGTTTCTATTAATCGGGAACTTGTTCTCGCAATTCTGAGCGCGAAGAGATTTCAATACATCTCATGTTTCTATTAATCAATTAACAGCTTTTCGGACTATGAAAAAGGCAGTGATTTCAATACATCTCATGTTTCTATTAATCCGATTATTACTGCCGAAAACTGGCAGAATATTACAAATTTCAATACATCTCATGTTTCTATTAATCTATTGTAGATAAAGATAAAAAATTACATGTTTCACGATTTCAATACATCTCATGTTTCTATTAATCGTTGGTTTTAGCTACAATCCGGACACGGGTTGTCTATTTCAATACATCTCATGTTTCTATTAATCCAATGGAGCTTGATTTTCAAATACCTTTTATTGTAGATTTCAATACATCTCATGTTTCTATTAATCACCGCGATCTAAGGTAACGCCTCTTACGCCTATGTTATTTCAATACATCTCATGTTTCTATTAATCCAATTCCGATATCGACGAGATTTTCCAGTATGGATAATTTCAATACATCTCATGTTTCTATTAATCTTCAAAACTATAATTTAGCAAATTATATGTGTTATAATTTCAATACATCTCATGTTTCTATTAATCACCGCGATCTAAGGTAACGCCTCTTACGCCTATGTTATTTCAATACATCTCATGTTTCTATTAATCCTTTACCGATGTTTTTGCAAACTCCTCCATTTTGTAATTTCAATACATCTCATGTTTCTATTAATCATGTTTTTCCTCAATACTGCCTTCTTTTACAATCGCATTTCAATACATCTCATGTTTCTATTAATCGTCCATGGCTTTGAGATAGCTGGCTAACTCACCTAAATTTCAATACATCTCATGTTTCTATTAATCCCCTATTGTCAATTACGTCAATGGATACGTCCATCATTTCAATACATCTCATGTTTCTATTAATCCAGCGCGAGAATTTTGAGTTTTCTGACGCTTTTTCATTTCAATACATCTCATGTTTCTATTAATCACGTAGCACAAGTGTATCGCGTGTCATGCGGCAGAATTTCAATACATCTCATGTTTCTATTAATCGTGTTATTGTAGATAAAAATAAAAAAGTTTCACGATTTCAATACATCTCATGTTTCTATTAATCAAACATACGCTTGCCATATCCTTTACGTATGCCTGATTTCAATACATCTCATGTTTCTATTAATCTTGCTTCGTGCGGTTACGGGAAGGGGGTTGTCATTTATTTCAATACATCTCATGTTTCTATTAATCGATTCCCTTGTTTTCGCCGCCGAGACTCGTGCCGCATTTCAATACATCTCATGTTTCTATTAATCTTCTTTGCGCATTTCTTACATTGTTAGCCCGATACAATTTCAATACATCTCATGTTTCTATTAATCGAGTGTAACTAGGAAAAGTTATGGTGGTACCGCCATTTCAATACATCTCATGTTTCTATTAATCTCATAGTAATCATAATCTCCCTTGCGGTTAGATATTTCAATACATCTCATGTTTCTATTAATCACTCTTGGCTAACAAAAGCAACATAATCCTGCCAAATTTCAATACATCTCATGTTTCTATTAATCTGAAATTATATCCATATTGGAGAACCTTGTGAATATATTTCAATACATCTCATGTTTCTATTAATCCCCGGATTTCGCTAAGCAATGGTTGCAATTTAGGAAATTTCAATACATCTCATGTTTCTATTAATCATTTGCGCAGCAAAGACAAAAAATTCACGGAGCTGATTTCAATACATCTCATGTTTCTATTAATCATTAAATAGCTTACTTAACATATACAGATTATCTACATTTCAATACATCTCATGTTTCTATTAATCGCCAACAAAACTAGGGTCCAAAAGGTCATGAAGAATTTCAATACATCTCATGTTTCTATTAATCTTGCGCGCTGTTACGGGAAGGGGGTTGTCTTTTTAAATTTCAATACATCTCATGTTTCTATTAATCTAGGAGCTAATTCGGTCTTAATATCGTCCTCATAATTTCAATACATCTCATGTTTCTATTAATCGTTCTTAATCTTAAATTATGGGATAGCTACACCTTATTTCAATACATCTCATGTTTCTATTAATCCTTTACCCGTATTTGCTGTAGAGCCTCGTGCCGTATTTCAATACATCTCATGTTTCTATTAATCTTTAAAGAGTGTAAAGGATTCCTTTCCGGTTCTGTTATTTCAATACATCTCATGTTTCTATTAATCTTCGTAGGAAACATTTTTAGCAGAAAAAACACGCTGATTTCAATACATCTCATGTTTCTATTAATCGACTACCTCCGCCTTCTACGCCCGGAATTAATGGAAATTTCAATACATCTCATGTTTCTATTAATCTGTCGGAAAGGAGTTTAAATGATTACTAATTTCTTATTTCAATACATCTCATGTTTCTATTAATCTTAAAAAACCTCATTGGCATGTTGTACTTGTTTTATTTCAATACATCTCATGTTTCTATTAATCACTTTCTGATGCTTTCGACGATGTTTCATCTCAAGTATTTCAATACATCTCATGTTTCTATTAATCATCACCGAAACTCCTTTCCAACACGCGTAACAACTATTTCAATACATCTCATGTTTCTATTAATCTTCACGTGAAACTGTGGATTCTAAAACTTCCTTGATTTCAATACATCTCATGTTTCTATTAATCACCAAAGAAAAACAAAGACAATTCCAGCAGTCAATTTCAATACATCTCATGTTTCTATTAATCAACGAATCTTTAACGCTCTTTAAATCAAATGTATAATTTCAATACATCTCATGTTTCTATTAATCTATTTTGGTCAAGAATTTGCTGCGTATTTTTGTCTATTTCAATACATCTCATGTTTCTATTAATCTGCAACGCGTCTAATATTTACCTGCCATTTTCTTAATTTCAATACATCTCATGTTTCTATTAATCAGTTAAAAAGTCCCATTGGCACGTTGTTCTTGTCTTATTTCAATACATCTCATGTTTCTATTAATCGTGTCTTTGCCTGTACTGGTTTCTCGGATTTCTGAGATTTCAATACATCTCATGTTTCTATTAATCTTCGCGTATTGTGCGATAACTCTTTTACGATACGATTTCAATACATCTCATGTTTCTATTAATCAAGATTGCAACGTTTTCCAGCTTTAGAAATAAAAGAAATTTCAATACATCTCATGTTTCTATTAATCCTATTTTGGTCAAGGACCTTCTGTGTATTTTGGTCCATTTCAATACATCTCATGTTTCTATTAATCTTGTATTGGTTTTTAGGGTTTTTGTCCGATAAGTTATTTCAATACATCTCATGTTTCTATTAATCACCAATACCTTCAGCCTCGGCGCGGTCTTCATCGATTTCAATACATCTCATGTTTCTATTAATCCCAGATTTCGCTGGCCAATGGGTTCAGTTTGAAAAATTTCAATACATCTCATGTTTCTATTAATCACAACAGCCACAAACATATGTAAGCGTGGAGGAAGATTTCAATACATCTCATGTTTCTATTAATCAGAAATTGAACAAAATATACTTAAGATAGAACACAATTTCAATACATCTCATGTTTCTATTAATCAATGCAGTTGTCTGCTAAGAACGTGCTTGGACAATAATTTCAATACATCTCATGTTTCTATTAATCAACATGCTCTCAGAAGGACTGGAAGATGCTGCTGGATTTCAATACATCTCATGTTTCTATTAATCGTTTGCAGAAGAGGGACCAGAAGCGGCGGTGCCGCTATTTCAATACATCTCATGTTTCTATTAATCGATAGTATTGATACGAAGGTATTAAACTTTTTCAGATTTCAATACATCTCATGTTTCTATTAATCGTTATCTAAATACCAGCCGGCAAGTCTTGTCATGTATTTCAATACATCTCATGTTTCTATTAATCGTACAAATGCATCGTAATTGCCTCCTGGGTGTTTATTTCAATACATCTCATGTTTCTATTAATCTAATTCTCTGGCTGGCCGCTCTGTCCATGTTTCACGATTTCAATACATCTCATGTTTCTATTAATCGCTACTGTATTGCTACACGCAAGGCAAAGTGACAAATTTCAATACATCTCATGTTTCTATTAATCTTTTCATAGGTTCATCTGCGCAGCAGGTGGAGCTAATTTCAATACATCTCATGTTTCTATTAATCTTGCAACACGCCTTATTTGTACCTGCCGTTTTCTTAATTTCAATACATCTCATGTTTCTATTAATCTCAGGTAGAAGCGTATGGTTTGGATTATTCTGGGCATTTCAATACATCTCATGTTTCTATTAATCGCAGCAGATTACGCAAAATCAGGACGAAAATACACATTTCAATACATCTCATGTTTCTATTAATCCGAGATAGTCGTTGCTGGATACTTCCAATTCATAGCGATTTCAATACATCTCATGTTTCTATTAATCGGTTATTTTTCCCCAAAGCAATTTTTCTTCCATGCAATTTCAATACATCTCATGTTTCTATTAATCATTCTGGACGTAGAAGGCGGAGGTAGTTTTATGCGATTTCAATACATCTCATGTTTCTATTAATCTATAATTCTACTAGAATCAAAAAAATTTGGGTTTAAATTTCAATACATCTCATGTTTCTATTAATCAAGTATAATAAAGAAACGGGTTGTTTAGACCCTGATTTCAATACATCTCATGTTTCTATTAATCGCGCATGGCAGGGGTATGCCGGTAGTACTTAGACTTATTTCAATACATCTCATGTTTCTATTAATCAGTAAAAAGTATTCTATCTTTCAAGGACATTGAACAATTTCAATACATCTCATGTTTCTATTAATCTAATTCTCTGGCTGGCCGCCGCAGCTATGTTTCACGATTTCAATACATCTCATGTTTCTATTAATCTGGAAAGAGTACCATTTTTAACAGCCCCCATGATATTTCAATACATCTCATGTTTCTATTAATCACTCTCTAATTGTAAAAGAGTTATCGCAAAGCACAATTTCAATACATCTCATGTTTCTATTAATCCTCCTTTCTTCTATGACGAGTTAAACGTTTCACGATTTCAATACATCTCATGTTTCTATTAATCTTTAATAGAACTATTAATAGTAGTCAAGTTGCCGTATTTCAATACATCTCATGTTTCTATTAATCATTGTCCATATTGACCGGAAAAATCCGGTTTAACTATTTCAATACATCTCATGTTTCTATTAATCATTAATAATGGCGCTGAGGGGGTTATTATCTTACTATTTCAATACATCTCATGTTTCTATTAATCTCCCAAAGAGTTTTTTCTGCGCGTAATGTTTCCTAATTTCAATACATCTCATGTTTCTATTAATCTTTAATCCTACTAGGGCTATTCCTTTAGATTTCTTATTTCAATACATCTCATGTTTCTATTAATCCCAACATAACTCCGCCATTCCGCTTGTCCTATTATACCACCAATCCTTGGAAAGTCACTCCTTTTGCCACTTTTTTACCAAGTAAACTGCGCATATTTCTTTTCTATAAAGAAAATGCAAAAATTCCTTATATTTACAAGCGTTTCTCCTACTTCCCTCCATTTGCACCTGGTAAAAATTCACAAAATCAAATCCTCACCAGTCGCTTTATCTCGCTTTCCTATAATATCCTCACCGAACACATTGTCATTCATCAATTTAATAATACATATAAAATCTTCTTCTACGTCGATTACCTTTTGCAATGCATTTTTCAGTTCGATTAATTTGGATGGGGTAATGTCACCCCGAAATACAGAAAACTGAAAATGGGAAAGATATTTCTTGCAAACCTTAAAAACCTTTTGAACTCTTTTCTCGTTAACATCATAAAAGACGAATGCATAGTTGTAATTGATTTTCTTCTTTCCCTTGTCCATATTGCCTCCTAAACATTAGTTTTAATAGAAAATGGAATAAACTGTTTTCTCTCCAAGATAAATTTAATCAATTTATAGCAGTCTAATTTAATGGCTGTCCGGTAAGTAATTTTGCGTTTAAGACGCTCATGATAAAATACAGATTCTAACCGCTGTTCAAAAGCTTCAATAAAAATCTTTCGCCCTTCTTCGTTAAGTAGACAGTAGTTGACTTTTCTGTCAAAGTGCTTTTCCACCTGCAATCTCCTGTTATTTACCAATTCAAAAATTGTTCTATATACGATAATCGGCTTAAACACTTCACACAAATCGAGGCTTAACGAAAAACGTCCCTCTGATGGTTCATGCAAAAAGCTAATACGCTGATCTAAATGTGTTCTGTAAATCGATGAGATTGTCTTGGTATAAAGAAGCGTATTTCCAAAGGAAACCAATGCATTCATCGGATTATCCGGTGGACGCTTCACGCGCTTATTCATAGTAAAATCCTCTGGTAGAAAATATTTAAAATTAGCATAAAACCTTGCCCACACCTCACCTTCGACAGACATCAATTCGGTTATTTTGTCTGATGAATCCACATTCTTGTAAAATTCCTTTCTAATCCAATCGACAGTCGGCTTTACTTCCTTTTTATCATGCTTGTAATAGTGATATAGAATCTCATAGATATTTTCTCCAATTCCATGTACAATTGCCTTTGCTATTTCCATACGTTGATTTTCATAGGCATGAACTTGTTTTATTAATAGTTTTCCACTACAATACTGTTCTCTTGGATAATAAGTACCACTATATCCACCATAATAGTTAAAAAAATGTATCACAACATGATTTGAGGCCAAAAAGTCTAACAGCTTTGTGTTAATGCTCACTTCATTTAAGCAATAAATTTCCTTGGTATTCTCTATTGGTATGTAAACATTTTTTCCATCTCTGCGAAAACATAAGGAATTATCTTTGCGGGTCAACTCTCCCTGAGACATGATATATCGTGTACTTCCCATCTCTTTTCACCCCCTTGTTTATAAGGAACTGGTGAACTACCCATTGTCTAAAGCCAATGGGCTTCCTGCTTCATCAACCTCGTA
>ERZ778513.55-NODE-55-length-102880-cov-51.227853_pt1 | contig 102880 bp, 90 predicted proteins | sample MGYA00510345_ERZ778513 | MGnify/ENA primary metagenome ERZ778513 (study PRJEB29527, sample SAMN07138966) | mouse gut metagenome | material: feces | host: mouse | place: China:Nanjing | collected 2016-01-25 ... | reverse complement strand
ATCGGAGAAATAGCCAAGTCAAGATGCGTCAGTTATTTTTCTATAGTTCCTAAGTCATTTGTATTCATAAATTTCACCCCGTTTCGTATAACATAAAATTTATGAATATGCAAAAGTTAGTGCTTATGGGGGAACACCGTCCTTGTGGTTTCCGGCTATTTCAAACAGGACACTACCGCCGCCGACAAGATGATGAAAGTGCTGGAAGCCGAAAGCGCATCCGGACATAAGCCGCCTTTTACCGCATAAACCGGGCATGACTGCTGATTGCGCTTAAACTGTTTATCCCAAAACAAGCTCATAAAGATGAAATGGCATGGGAATACCTATATCGACATAAGTAATATCCACAGTATCCACATATTTAAAACCGTATGACTGATACATTTTGACAGGTATATCATTCCCTTTCAGACAGTCTAACCGTATTGCCTTCCAACCTCTGCTTCTTGCTGTCTGGATTGCATGTTCGACAAGCTGCTTTGAATATCCACGCCCGCCATAATCCGGCAGAACACGAAGTGCGTGCATAATGACTACTTCATTTTTTTCGGCGTTGATTTGCCAGTGAACTGTATTATATGCACTGTCGCAATCATGATTTAGAATATATGCTGCAACGATTTTATTATCTTCTATGCCAATAAATTGACATCTGCCTTTGATAGATTCCTCCACCATTGCTTGCGAGGGAAAACCACCTTTATCCCCGTTTGGAAGGAAACTTTTTTCACCAAGGACATCACACATTACACTGTAAAAAGACATTAGCTCTGTCAAATTGTCATTTGTAGCCTGTACAATTTTCATTTATTATACCACCTTAGTATACAGATTTTGATGAAAATAGTTTACCACAGAAAAATTAAAATTTCCATCATCAACTTGAACGATAAGCCTGATATAAAAGTAAAAATATTATCTTCTATAAAGAAGCGGAAAAGACTGTACAGCCAGCCCCGCCCTAAGGTATAATAAACCTACGGAATAGTGGGGCTGGCTGTCGGAGACGGAGGACATTATGTTAAGACAGACCACCCAACAACTCATTACCGCCCTTTATTCGAGATTGTCGCACGAGGACGAGCTTTCCGGGAAATCCAATTCCATAAGCAACCAGAAGCGAATCCTTGAAAACTACGCAAAACAGAACGGCTTTTCCAACCTCAAATGGTACACGGAAATGTAAACCGCTTAATTGATACAAAGGGATTGAACAGAATATTGGGAAAACCGCTGAAAACAAGGGGTTCCGGCACATTGGTTGTTGCTGGAATCCCTTGTTTGCTTTTGGAGCCGGTTTGAAAATGTGCAGCGGTCGGCAGAGGGGGTGTTCACTTTTGAACCCTTCCCAAAGAGCATTTGAACCCCGTGGTCAGAGAAAATGAACACTCTGTGGTCGTTTTGAACCCAGTGGTCAAAAAAGTGCTCGTGTGAAGTGGTTGAGGTGGTCTGTATTTGCTCCTCCTCTTGTACGATTTGACATCTTTTGATATTATAATGATTAAAATATCAGATGTTTCTTATGGAATCACAGTGAGCATAGGGGTTTAACTAATGGAATATGACGAAACGCAAAGATTACAAAGATAGAGATGGTAGAATACTATAGGGTGGAATATTAAAAATGAGAATAGTGAGTGCTTTTTTTGATTTTCTTGTTGAGTAAAAGAGGCAGATAGAGTTGATATTGGTGTTGAGTTCTTTTATGTTTTATATGTAAGAGTTTGGCATACCGCAGTAGATTGACATTGTTTCCTAAAACGAACTATGGAGAATCCATTATTTACAGGATGTTTACTGACTTCATATAACGTCTGTCTTGTAGAAAGAATTATGTTCCAGGAACAACTGATAAACTATAAATTAAAGGTAATAGACATGAACTGGAAATTTTTGTTAAATCAATGGGTTAGAATACTGCATTGCAATATTTATGTTGTAAACAGAGATTATGAAATTGAAAAAGTTTATGGGGATTTGATTGCAGAGAGCAGCCCTTTGTATATGGATCCTGAATTTTTTATGATGCTTGTGGATAGAAAAGTGAAAGAATACCCTGATATTTATTGTGAGTATAATTCAGTTTTGTATGCATCCATGCCTTTTGAATCGAAAAAACTGGTGATTGGTCCCGTCAGCATTATAAAACCAACAAGAGAGCTAGAAAAATTTATGACAGACACACATTTTGTAAGTGATCGGGTACATCATCAGACTGCTTTTTGCGATATGAAAGTGTTTGGAGCAGGAGTATTGGCACTGTACCACTGTATTTCTGGAAAAGAACTAACCATAGACGAGTTATGGCAGAAAAATGGATTGACTGGGATTAGGATTGGAGAAGCCAGAGAGAGCGTGCAAAAAGTGATTTTTCATCGTCAAGAAGCAGAACTGCCTCATAATCCTTATGATCAAGAGAAAAGGGAGTTGGACAGCATCCGCCGCGGTGATAAAGAAATGCTACGGCGCAGCCTTCAGGAAACCTATAGAGGAGAAGTAGGAAGGCTTTCCAATAATGAACTGCGTCAGGCGAAAAATATAGCAATTTGTGTCATTACTCTAGCATCCAGAGCAGCTATTGATGGAGGGCTGCTTCCAGAAGAAGCGTTTTCTATGGTAGATGGCTACATCCTGAAAATTGAAGAAATGAAAAATATTGTAAAAATTGATGCAGCAATGCGGCAGGCTGAATATGAATTTGTAGAACAGGTGGGCAGAATTAATGTAAAGAAAGAACGGAATGAACTCATAGAAAAAACGAAAAATTTTATTTTCCAGAACCTGCATAGTGAAATTGTCATAGGGGAGATTGGACACCAGATAGGAGTGTCTACAACATATTTGTCTGATTTATTTCGGAGGGTAGAAGGGATTACGATACAGCAGTATATCCGCAGAGAAAAAATCCGGCTGGCTGAGAATCTGCTCCGCTATTCAGAATATGATGTTAAAAGCATAGCTGTTTATCTGGCATTTTGTTCTCAAAGTCACTTTGGCAAGGTTTTTAAGGATCAGACAGGACTTACACCTACGAAATACAGGGAGAAGTTTGGACAATTTCAAAAAACGAAAATACACGATAATTAGTAAAAATACACGATATAACAAGGGCGCTTCCCAGGTTATACTGATAACATAAAAAAACAGCCGGACATATATGGCTGCAAAAAGACTGGGAGGTATCAGTATGTTATTCAAAAATTTTACTAACGAAAATGCATCCGAAAAAATCACTGTAAAAGAGCGGCTGGCTTATGGATGCGGAGATTTTTCAAGTAATATTATGTATTCTGCTGTAGCAGCATTTCTAATGTTTTACTACACAGACTATGTAGGGGTTGCGGCGGCAGCTGTGGGAGTGATTATGGCGTGTTCCAGGGTGTTTGATGGAATCAGTGATCTGATTATGGGAGTGATTATTGATAAGACAAAGTCACCTTTTGGAAAGGCACGGATATGGATATTGCGTTTAGTAATCCCCTATGCTGTAGGTACAGTTCTTCTGTTTGCAGTGCCTGTAGGGTGGAGTGAAACGGCAAAGCTGGTATACATATTTTTCAGTTATAATATTGCTTTTACCGTTCTCTTTACAGGGATTAACCTCCCATATGCCACATTGACAGCAATGATGACACAGGATCAATATGAACGTTCTGTCTTAAGCATTTTCCGCATGATATTAGCAACCTGTGGGACATTATTCATAAAGACTTGTACATTGCCAGTAGTAAAGTTTTTCGGAAACGACGCAAGGGCATGGACATATACATTTGTTATATTTGGTGCACTTGAGATTGTTACATTCATGATTACATTCCTTTTTACCAGAGAGCGTGTAAATACGGAGAATGACGGGAAAAAACTGGATGTCCCGGTCTTGCTAGGCTTCAAGGCATTAGTTAAAAATAAGTATTGGCTTATGGCAACAGTTAACCTGATTCTGATTTTTGTCGCAATGGGTGTCAATGGTTCGGCAGAAGTTTATTACACGAAAGAGATTTTAGGAAACCCAGATTTGGTTGGTACATTTTCTGTAGCATTCCAAGCCACACAGATTGTTTGCATGTTTTTTATCGCCTGGTTTGTAAAGCGTTTTGGAAAAAGAAATGTTTTGATGGCAGGATCAGTGATATTTATCATTGGTTATGCAATCATGGGAATCGGTGCAGAAAATTTAGTTATACTTCTGGCTGGATGTATGCTTAGGGGTGTTGGAAATGCTGGGATTTCGGTATGTATGTTCGCAATGGTCACAGATACGATTGAGTATGGAGAATGGAAAACTGGAATACGGACAGAGGGGCTGATCAACAGTGCAGCAAGTTTTGGGCAGAAGATTGGGAATGGTATCAGTCTGCTGTTGGTAGGAGCTGTTTTATCAATTGGAGGATATGTGGGGACTGCTGCGTCACAGCCGGCAAGCGCATTTACTGCAATCCGTTCATGTTACATTTACATTCCGATTATCCTTACCGTTATTCAGATTATTGTACTTACATTCTACCATCTGGACAGGGAATATGATTCTATTCTGGCTGATCTTAAGAACCGCCGTATCTCAAAATAAAAAAGGAGGAAATAAATTATGAAATGCAAAGTAGCATTAAAGAGTGTAAATGACGTGAAGGCATTTGTGAATATAACTTTCAGGGCTGAAAAGGATGTGGATATCCATTACGGAAAATATCATATTGATGGGAAATCTATTATGGGTATTTTTAGTCTGGAGTTGGACAAACCGATTGAAGTGGAACTGGATGACCACGATGCAGAAAAATTACTTGGAGAGCTTGAGAGATTTATTGTAGAAGAATAAATGTAGCAAGTTTAGGAGGAAATGATGAAGGAAATCTTATTTGGGGCAGCATACTATGATGAGTATATGCCTTGTGAACGGTTAAGAGAAGATATACAGATGATGAAGAAAGCTGGCATCAATACGGTCAGGATTGCAGAATCTACCTGGAGTACCTGTGAGCCGCAGGAAGGGGTTTTTGATTTTTCCCATGTGGAAAAAGTAATGGATGCAATGGAAGAAGCTGGCATCCATGTAATTATCGGAACGCCTACCTATGCAATTCCTACATGGATGGTGAAATCCCATCTGGATGTACTGGCAGAAACAGTAAATGGCCGTGGAATTTATGGAGCCCGTCAGATTATGGATATCACGCATCCGGTTTTCCGGTTTTATGCAGAAAGAGTAATCCGGGAATTGATGAAGTGTACCGCCCACAGAAGCTGTGTAATTGGTTATCAGGTGGATAACGAAACAAAGCATTATGGGACAGCAGGAAGGAATGTGCAGGAGAAGTTTGTGAAATATCTCCGGGAAAAATTTCAGGATAACCTGGATTCCATGAATGCAGAGTTTGGACTTGATTACTGGAGCAACCGTATCAATGCATGGGAAGATTTCCCGGATGTCAGGGGAACCATTAACGGAAGCCTTGGGGCAGAATTCGAAAAGTTCCAGAGAACATTGGTAGATGATTTTTTGGGCTGGCAGTCAGGTATTGTGAAAGAATACAAGAGGGACGATCAGTTTGTGACACATAATTTTGACTTTGAATGGAGGGGATACTCTTTTGGGGTACAGCCAAATGTGAACCACTATCATGCCTCCAGAAGCCTGACGATTGTAGGCGTAGATATTTACCATCCAACGCAGGATGATCTGACAGGAATGGAGATTGCTTTTGGGGGCGATATGGTGAGATCCTTGAAGCAGGATAATTATCTGGTTCTGGAAACGGAGGCACAGGGATTTCCGGGATGGCTGCCATATAAGGGCCAGCTTCGGCTGCAAGCCTACAGTCATATCGCTTCCGGAGCAAACAGTGTGATGTACTGGCATTGGCATTCTCTGCATAATGCCCGTGAAACATACTGGAAGGGGCTGTTAAGCCATGATTTCCATGAGAATGACATTTATTTGGAAGCATGTGTGATTGGAAAAGAACTACAGGAAATAGGGAGTCATCTGGTCAATCTGAAAAAGAAAAATGAAGCAGCAGTTCTGGTAAGTAATGAAGCATTAACTGCATTGAAATGGTTCGGCATTGATGCAACAGAATCTGATAAAGGGAAAGTAGCTTATAATGATGTGGTCAGGTGGATTTATGATACACTTTACGGAATGAATGTTGAGTGTGATTTTATATGGCCAGAATCCGAAGATTTCGGGCAGTATAAAATGATTGTTGTTCCAGCGCTTTATGCTGCACCAGACAGGTTGTTGGAAAAGCTGAACCGTTATGTGGAAAATGGAGGATGTCTGGTAGCAACATTTAAGACGGGATTTGCAAATGAGAATGTAAAAGTAAGCCATGAGGTGCAGCCGCGTATTTTGAGAAACTGTCTGGGTGTAAAATATCATCTGTTTACATTCCCTAAAAAGGTAATGCTGAGGGGAGATATCGCAGAAGGGACAGATAACAGGGAAGCAAAAGTTTTTATGGAGCTTTTAACGTTAGATGGTGCAGAGGCTTTGGTTTATTATGATCATTATAATTGGAATGGATATGTGGCGGTGACCAGAAATCATTTTGCAGAGGGATATGCATATTATATCGGGTGTATGATGGATCAGGAGCTTCTGAAACGGATTCTTATTAAAGCATTGGAAGATGCAGGTATAAAAAATATTGTGAAAGAAGAGTTCCCTGTTATTGTACGTAAAGGAATGAATGATTTTGGAAAGAGCGTATGGTTCTATCTGAATTATTCTGAAAAGGAGCAGATGGCATTATATGAAGGTTCTGATGGACGGGATGTTTTAACGGGTGAGTCTGTAAAACACCAAGATAACATTTCTATCCCAGCATGGGGTGTGAGGATGATTGAAGGGTAAGATTGAATCATAGAAGGGTACATTTCCCGCGACTTGCCGCATGCTTGCTAAAGCCGAACGGGGTGAGGATGGACTGATACCCCGCCCACAGAGTGGCGTATCGCACTGGTTAGGCCACAGCACCTTTCAAAAGGCGGGCTGATCCTGCACAGTGACCAAGGAATTCAGTATTTTGAAACACAGCAGGAGGAAGTTATAAAGAAAAAGAGTGAGAGCATGGTAACAAAAGATGTGCTTGTTATGGATAGTAAGAAACGATAAGTAAGCTGTTCCCTTGAATTGGACTTAGGTTTGATTCAAGGGGATTTTTTATTGGCTATTATGAGTGATATAGGTATCAGAGTCGTTTAGTCATTAAATTGTCACTTTTATTTGATATAATATAAAGTATGAGTGGTTTGCTTACAAGGATAAATTTCATAAGTTTTAGTAATACATATTTTATTGGGTGTTAGCTGTCCGATAAATATAAAAAAGGTGGAGGATAGATTTGGTTGATTTATATTATATTGAAGACGATTTAAATATTGCGTTTGCTGTCAAAGAATATTTAGAACAAAAGAATTTTAAGGTAACAATCTTTGCGACACTTGCAAAGGCAAAACAAGATTTGAAAGAACATGTTCCAACTTGTGTCTTATTGGATTGGAATATGCCAGACGGTCATGGAGATAGCATGTGTCAGTGGATTCGTAGCAATTGGAAAGAACTTCCGGTTATATTTCTTACTGTCCGCAGTGATTCAATAGATATCGTATCGGGATTTAGAAGTGGTGCGGATGATTATGTTGTGAAACCCTTTGAATTGGAGGTATTGTATTCTCGAATTATGGCATTATTGCGCAGGACAGGTAATGTGGCAGAACAGTATCTCTCCTGTGATGGGATTATGATTGATCAAAACCGTCATACCGTTTTTTGTTATTCGGAGGAAATAAGGTTAAGCGAGGTGGAATATCAGTTGCTTTTGTATTTAATGCAAAATAAAGGAAAAACGGTTACAAGGGAAAAAATCTTGGAGCAGGTGTGGGATGTGAAAGGAAATTATGTGAACAATAACACATTAACCGTTACTATAAAGCGAATGAGGGATAAACTTCATCAGCCAGAGTGCCTTAAAACGGTCAGAAGCGTAGGTTATCGTATGGAGGATACAATATGAGTGGAAAGAAAAAGATATTGGTTACTCTGGGGTTTGTGTTATCTGTTAGTCTGATTGCCTCCGTTATTTCTGTTCTGGTTGTTTCTTCCTATTACAATTGCCTTCAGTTTGAGTTGCTGAATACGGTTTGTAGCGAAGTGGTGGAGCAGGAGCCAGAGGCAAAAAAGATAATCGCTGGTGCACTAAAAGAATATAAAAGCGGAAATCCTGATGGTGTTGCAGAAGATGATATTTTATCTGCATTAGGCTATTGTACCTCTGACTTTTCGGGCTCTACCTATGGTCAGAATATTTTATTTGCGGCAATAGGTTTTATAGCAGGGATTTTACTGTTTACTTTTACTTTTTTGTATCGAAATAAAATGGAAGTTATACGAATTCGGGATTTAGCAGAGTATATTGAACAGGTAAATACTGGAAAAGCAACTGTCCTTTCCACTTCTGGGGAGGATGATTTTTCAAAACTGGAAGATGAAATCTATAAAACAGTGACATTTCTTTGTCAGACAAAGGAATCGGCAGTGCTGGTAAAGAATGATTTTGCGGAAAATTTGTCTAATATTGCACATCAGATCAAAACACCGATTACAGCCATTTCTTTGTCTATTCAAATGATGAGACAAGAAACCAATCATAAAAACCTAGAACAGATAGAGAAACAACTTTTGCGGTTAACACATCTGGAGGAGACTCTGTTAGTGCTATCCCGGCTTGATGCTGGAACATTGATTTTACAAAAAAATGAAGTAGATGTATTCACATTACTTGTTCTCGCGGCAGATAATTTGCACGAGCTGTTTATCAACTATGATGTTTCTGCTGATATACCGGAAAAAGGTGAGATGTGTGTCATTGTAGATATGGACTGGACTATGGAAGCTGTCATGAATCTGATGAAAAACTGTATGGAACATAATCCAGGGGGAACAATCCATTGCTCCTATGCACAGAATCCATTATATACAGAGATTTTGATTTGGGATGATGGAGAGGGGTTTGCAAAAGAGGATATTCCTCATCTGTTCGAAAGGTTTTATCGGGGGCAAAATGCAGGTAAGGGTGGCATTGGGATTGGGTTGTCTTTGTCAAAAGAGATCATCGAACGTCAGAATGGGACGATACGGGCAAAAAATAAGTCTGGTGGTGGAGCTTTTTTTGAAATCCGTTTCTACAGTCACTAAGTTGTAACTTTCGTTTGATATACTATTTATTGTAAATGTTGTAGTATGCAGCAGGAAGGAGATTAAAATGGAAATTTTGAAATGTGAAAGTGTCCGAAAGATATATGGTTCGGGAGATAATCAAGTAATAGCACTTGATGGGATTGATTTATCCGTAGGTAAAGGTGAATTTGTGGCAATCTTAGGTGCTTCAGGATCAGGAAAATCTACATTGTTACATATACTTAGCAGTGTGGACAAGCCTACTAGCGGAAAGGTTATAATAGATGGAACTGACCTTTCAAAATTGAACCAGACACAAGCGGCAATTTTCAGACGGAGAAAGGTAGGTTTGGTATATCAGTTTTACAATTTGATTCCTACCCTTACAGTACAGAAAAATATACTCATGCCACTTGCTCTCGATAAGAAAAAACCAAATCAGGAATATTTTGAAAAGGTGGTTAGTTCTCTTGGTATCGCTGACAGATTGGAAGCGTTGCCCAATCAGTTATCTGGTGGTCAGCAGCAGAGGGTTGCAATTGCACGTTCTTTGATTTACCGTCCGGCTCTGCTTTTGGCAGATGAACCGACTGGAAATTTGGATCAGAAAAATTCCAAAGAGGTAATAGATATGCTGAAACTCTCTAATCGCAATTTGGAACAGACCATTTTACTGATTACTCATGATGAGAAGGTTGCTCTGGAGGCAGGGCGTATTATTATGGTTGAGGATGGGCATATCATCAGTGATGAGCGGCGGAGGTAATGAATATGTGGAAAGATTATTCATCAGGTTATATTAAGAACAATCGTTCTTCTAGAATGTCTGTGGTAAGTGCGGCGTTTATTTCAGCATTGCTTTTAGCTTTATTGTGCGGACTATTTTATAATGCATGGAAGTATGAAGTTGAGAGAATTGAACTAAAGGAAGGCGGTTGGCAGAGTCGGATTATCGGGAAATTTTCACAGGAAGATGTAGAAACCATAGAGAATTATGCCAATGTAAAAGAGGTGGTGGTAAATGAGAAGGGATATGCGGGAGCGGAACCTGCAATAGATATTTATTTTGATGATATGAAATCTGTATTTTCGGATACTCCCCGTATTGCGGAACTGACTGGAACTTTGCCGGAAAATATTGTTTATAACTATGAACTTTTGGCAATGTACTTGATTCGTGGCGAAGGGGATAGCGCACCAAGACTTTTGTTTCCGATGTTTCTATTGGTTACATTGATAGTATCGTTTTCACTGATCATTATTGTTCATAATTCTTTTGCGGTATCTATGAACGCAAGAATACATCAATTTGGTATTTTTTCAAGTATAGGAGCCACGCCAAAGCAAATTCGGTCATGTCTTTTACAGGAGGCAGCTGTTCTCTGTGCAGTCCCGGTTATCGCTGGCAACCTGTTAGGCATAGTAGGGAGTATGGGACTTTTGCAAATGGTAAATGTTCTGTTGGGAAGCGATATTGCAGGAAGGCATAAAGCCATTTTTGGTTATCATCCGCTGGTTTTAATATTGACATTGTCAGTAACGATTATTACTATATGGATTTCTGCATGGCTGCCAGCCAGAAAATTGAGTAAACTGACACCATTGGAAGCAATCAGAAACAGCGGCGAATTGCAATTAAAGAGGAAAAAAAACTCCCGTTTACTCACGTTTTTTTTCGGTGTGGAGGGAGAACTGGCTGGCAATGCATTAAAAGCACAGAAAAAAGCCCTGCGGACAGCATCTTTATCACTTGTAATTTCATTTATGGCTTTTGCGGTCATGGAGTGTTTCTTTTCTCTTTCTGCAATTAGTACAAGGGAAACCTATTTTGAGAGGTATCAGGGGGTATGGGATGTGATGGTTACTCTTAAAGATACGAAAGTGGATGATTTTGAAGATATAAAGGATATTCAGCAGTTTGCCGAAGTGAAAAGCGCCATCGCATATCAGAAAGCTGTGGCAAAGAGGATGCTTACAGAGGAAGAAGTGAGTGCGGAAATGAAATCTTTTGGTGGATTTTCTCATGCGTCTAACTATGTAACACAGACAGATGGCGGCTGGCTGGTAAATGCGCCGATTGTTATACTGGACGATAACAGTTTTTTAGCATATTGTAAGCAGCTTGGTATTACGCCACGACTTGATGGGGCAGTGATTTTAAATCAAATCCGTGATGTGACAAACCCAGATTTTCGGCATCCGGTTTATATGTCCTATGTCAATGAAAACACAACAACTGTTTTAAGACAGTCTGGTAATGAAGAAATGATTGCGGAAATACCTGTTCTTTCCTATACAAAAGAAACTCCTGTTTTGAGGGAGGAGTATGCAAAAATTGATTATTATGAGTTGGTGCATTTTATCTCAACTTCAGAATGGAAAGAGGTAAAAGGGCAAATCGGGGGATCGGAAGAAGATTGCTATATCTGTGTCAAAGCAAAAGAAGATGTAACTTTAGAAGAATTGAATATGTTGCAGAATGAGATTGCAAGTCTTTTAGATGGAAAATATACAATAGAACAGGAAAATCGTATTCAGGAATATGAAACTAACGAGAATCAGATACAAGGGATGATGATTATATTGGGAGGTTTCTGCACTCTGCTTTCAATCATTGGTATTGGTAACGTATTTTCCAATACATTGGGATTTGTACGGCAAAGGAAGAGAGAATTTGCAAGGTATATGTCAGTTGGTTTAACACCAAAGGAACTAAAAAAAATGTTTTGCACAGAGGCATTGGTAATAGCTGGGAAGCCGATTTTAATCAGTCTTCCACTTGTACTAATTGCGTTGTGGTATCTGCTGCGGATGAGTTATGTAGAAGTGGGAGTTTTTATGTCTGAGGCTCCATTGATACCTATCATTTTATTCATGTTAGCGATTTTAGGCTTTGTAGCATTGGCGTATTATCTTGCATGGAGAAATGTGCGTAAAATTAGTCTGGCAGAGGTACTTAGAGATGATACTATGATGTAAAAAAATAAAAATTTTGCAAGTGCAGGCTTTCAATTCTCACTTTGAGATTTGAATGATAAAAATCAAAAACAAAGGAGGTGACAGGTATGAGTGAAGAAAAGAACTACAATACAGAGCTAGAGGATACTGAAAATGATTTTCAGGAAGTGGAACTGAACGATTGTGATGTTCCAATTAATTGTCCATTTGGTCTTGATCCGGCAGAAGATTTATTCCCGAATCATCACTAGGTGTTGAGTGTAAAATCAAAAAGGGTATTGCTGTATGGCAAATCAAGTTATGTTACATAGATTTGCCATGCAGTTTTATCCAAGTTAAAGCGAATGGAGACAATAATGCTTTCTGATAATATAGTACTATTTGAAATAAATGGATATTTTGTATTAATTGATAATTATACATTAAATATGTTTTTGTTAAACGAATCAACATTTGCAGTTCTGAAAGAGATGAAAAGTGGTGGAACTAGAAAAGAAGCGGAAATACGATTTGGAAAAAATAAGGTTGACAAAATTTTTGAATACATAAATAAAATGATAGAAAAAGGTAAAATATGTTTTTTATCAAAAAGGAAATTTTTCAATGCCCAAACAATTATTGAGGAAATCAAACCTAAGCAACCAATGTTAGTGGAAGGTGTTTTTATGATTGCTCAAGAATGTAATATGTGTTGTAAGTATTGTTATGGAAGTAGTGGACAGTTTAATAATAGCAGTATTATGAGCAGAGAGATGGCTGAACAATTTTTTCTACTTTTCCTTAAAAATTCTGGAGATATTAAGCATCAAAAAGTTAAGTTTATGGGAGGAGAGCCGTTATTAAATTTCTCGACAATAAAGCATATTGTAGACTTTTGGGAGAATATTAAAATTCAGTTTCCAGGAAGGAAAGTAACTTTTTCGTTTACAACAAATGGGACACTTTTTACACCTGAAATTATCGAATATGTAAAAGAAAAACAAATAGGGGTTACTGTTAGTCTTGATGGACCAATTACAATTCAAAATAGTAATCGAAAATTTAGTGATGGAACAGATACTTTTGTTTCAGTAATAAAAGGAATAAAATTATTAGAACAGAATAATATAAAATTTACAATTCGTTCAACAGCGACTAGTGATACAGATTTAAATGAGCTATTTGATTATTTTAAAGAACATAATTATAGCTTGGTTAATATAATACCAGTTGATTTTCCTTTAAAAACGAAGCAAAGAGGATATCAATGGGATTTTTTGCAGTTTAAAAATTTTGTAAATAAAGAACAAGAACTTTTATTAAATGGATATGAGGATATTGCTGGAGGCAATACGAAATCTTTTAATGCCAAAATGGTTGAACGTAGATGTGAAAGCTTTATAATAAAAAATTTATTTTTTCCGTTTAAATGCAGTGCGGGATGGTGTAGTGCAGCATTTAGTACAGATGGATACATATATCCTTGTCAAAGAATGGTGGGAAAGGATAAGTATCGTATTGGTGATTATAAAAAGGGAATTTATGAAAAAGAAATAAAGAGTATTTATTTGAAGGTTTTAGAAAAGAGCGAAAAATGCAATTCGTGTATTGCTTTTATTTCTTGTAAAAGGAGATGTTTAGCGCAGATGGCTCAAGACAATGGTGAAATAATAGAAATATCTGATGAACTTTGTGATATTTATCGTAATGAGTTTAAAGAAACTTTGTTATTATATTTACAACATCAAAAAAGAAAATAGGAGAAAAAGAATGAATTTAGATGGAATTAATTTAGTTGAATATAATGCCAAGTATATGATAGTAGATTATTGGGCAAAAAAACCCGTTATAATAAGCAAGAGAGTTTATGAAATTATAATGAAGATTAAAAGCGGAATGCCAATTAGCTTGATTCAAAAATCTTATGATAGCTATTTAGTTGATACAGTATTGAATACCTTAGATAATCTAAAAACAAGAAAAGTACTTGATTTTTCTAATAAAGATTTTTATACAGAATGTAAAAATGCAATGAATCAATATAATGAACAAGAAATTGATATATTAGAAGGGAACATAATGATATCTCAAGATTGTAATATGGCTTGCAGATATTGTTATGGTGGTACATCTGGTACATATAATAAAAGAGGTTTGATGTCTATAGAAATGGGAGAAGAATGCTTTCGTTATATACTTTCATGTGGTAAAAGTAGAGCGTTTCAAAAAACGGTTTTCTTTGGTGGTGAGCCATTACTAAATATGCCGGTAATTAGACATATTGTATTGACTTGGGAAAAAATAAAAAATCAATACCATGGCAAAGAAATGTATTTTACATTGACAACTAATGGAACATTACTTACCTCTGAGATAGTAGAATTTTTTAAAGAGTATAATATAATCGTAAATATAAGTTTAGATGGACCAAAGGAAATACATGATTCAAATCGTATATTAGCAAATGGTAAGGAATCATTTGAGAAAGTGATACAAGGGATTGATCTTCTTAGAAAATTTGGACTTCCAATATCTATTAGATCAACTATTACTAAGGGTACTGATCTTCATAAATTGCAAAATTTTTTTGAACAGGAAAATTTTGATGTTTATTCGATTGATATGGTAGATTATCCATTGCTTTGTCCTAAAAAATCATTTCAGTTTGATCTTAATTCATATGATGATTTTTTAAAGCAGCAAAGAGAAGTTGTTAGAATTGGCTGTGAAGATATTTATAAAGGAGATAAAAATTCATTTAGTTCTAAGCAAATGAGTTCATCGTATCAAAGAGCTAATAATAACAATGAGTATCCATTTTTATGTGGCGCTGGAAACTGGTTTATTGCAATTGGTCTTGATGGTTATATCTATCCATGTACTCGATTAGTGGGAAATGAAAAGTTTCGTATTGGAGATGTGTACAATGGATTATGTAAGAATAGTATGATTAAATTATGGGAGGAATTTTTGGAGGTTAGCAACAATTGCAATTCTTGTTGGGCAGCATCGAGATGTCATGGGAGATGCTTTCATCAAAAATTAAACGAGAACAACCAGATGGAACCATTGCCAAAAGAATTATGTGATATCTATAAGGAAAGCATCGCAGACTCTTTATTATTTACTATAGAAATGAAAAAATATATGGAGGAAAAAAAAGATGATTTTCAAGAAGCAATTTTAAGATACAATGCAAATCATATGATGGAAAAAATTAGAAAGGAAAAAAATAGAATGGATAAAATATCTTCAATTAATATTAACAAAACAATTGTTTTGGAACTGAATTATCATTGCAATTTGCAATGTATTCATTGTTATATACCGGGAGATGAAAAAAAACAAAAAAAATATATGAATTTTGAGGAAGCAAAAAAAATATTAAATCAAGTAGCGGATTTAGGATTTCAAAGAATTGTAATAACTGGTGGAGAACCTTTAATAAATCCTGATTTTATTAAAATATACACATATGCATGGGAAAAGGGATTTATTATAAGTCTTTATACAAATGCGACATTGATGACTCAAGATATAAAAGAATTGCTTATCTTAAAAAAACCAGAATTAATAAAGATATCAATGTTCGGATGTGATGAGATTGCATATACCAAAATAACGGGACAAAACATGTTTTCCTATGTGTATCGCAATATTTTGTTTCTTAAACAGAATAAAGTAAATGTTGCAGTAAAAATCCCTTTGTTAAGGCAAAATAATCCTAATATGGTCAAGAAGATGCAAAAAGAATTAGCAGAGAGAAAAATTTCAACAAAAATTGAGGTTCGCATATTGCCTAGATATAATGGGGATACAGAAGTATTGAATTATAGGTATGAGCCTGAAGAAATTGTTGGGTTTAATATTGACAACGTACAAAGAAGTCTGCAAATGTTTGACCAAGTGCGTAAATCAAATAAGAAAGTAAAAGATATTAGAAAGTGTATTCAATGCCAACCATCTGTTATAAATCCTGAATGTAGATTGCAGTTATGTTTTTTTATGAGAGAATATAGTGTGGATTTACATACAATTCCTCTTAAAATGGCATTCTCCACTTTGACAAATATAATATCAGAAACTGAAATTGAAAATGAACAATTTGAATGTGGAGAGTGTGATAAACAATATATGTGTTTGTATTGTCCAGGTTGGGCAAAAACGGAGGTGGGAGCTGTAAATAAAAAAATACCTTTTTTATGTAATTTAATAAAAGGTTATGAAAACAAGTATATTCGTTTATTGAAGAATGAGAATCAGGAGGGATTAAGTGAGTAAATATAAATCTATTTTAATTTTAGATGTATCGCGCGAAATCTTAAAAAAAAATGCGTCAACGATTTTTGACATTCTGCCTGTTTGGAGATGGCTATGGTGTCAGCTTGTACGATTTAATATAACAGTAGATTTTTTTGAAGAACTAGAAGACAGTTTTTTATTTACCTCCAAAAGATATGATTTGCTTTTAGTCAATATAGATAATTATGCGCCTAAGTTATTACATAATTTTTTATTAAAAATGCGGGAATATAACAGAAATATTGATGTTTATTTTTGTGGATATTTACCAACTGTCTTTCCAGATAAGCTTATGGAAGAATTTCATAATATTAATAAGATATTAAAAGGACCATTAGAAGTATCCTTAACAGAATTTTGCCGGGAATTATATGGCAATATGAATTTTGCATACCCTATAGAAAGTGAATTGTCAGAAGAACTAAAAATGAAATATTGTAAAAAATTTATGCCATCCTCAACAGGTATGATACAATCTTCTTCTGGTTGTCCTTGTATGTGTGCTTTTTGCCGTTATAGTGAGTTTTATCATGATTCTTTTCCAGGAATATATAAGCAATATTTGATTTGCGAAGTTATGGATGAAATAGAAAAATTGAATAAAGAATTTAACATTAATTATATGAGATTAACAGATAGTAATTTTTTGGGTTCTGGGAGATTAACTATTCAGAGGGCAAAAGAGTTTGCGGGGGCATTAAAGGAAAGAAATATACATATAAAGTTTTCAATACATTGTAGAAGCGATTGTATAACAGAGAGTGTGATCAGTCTTTTGGCAGAAGTGGGGTTGAAGTATGTTAGCATTGGAATAGAAAGTATGTCGCCAAGTCAACTTGAACGATATGAAAAAAAAGAAATTCCTGATAATCATTTTAAGGCGGTTAAAATATTAAAAAAAAATGGTATATCTATCCAAGGATATGCTATTTTAGCAGATCCTCTTGTAACTAGAGCAGAATTGATTGAAAATTTGAGGGGACTGTATGAACTTAGTAAGGACATTCAGATAGTTATACATGAAAAAATGACATTGTATACAACTACTGTTTATTTCAAAAAGTATAAGAGTTTAGTTGCAAATATGCAACCGATAGAAGATACTTTTGGTGCAGTTGTAGAATACGATTTTTCTGATGAGTGGTGTAATCAATATTACAAATATATAGAGGATATGAGTATTTGGTCATATAACTTTATATTAAAAAAATTTAACGAAATTAAGAAATATTTTGACAGGAATCAACGAGAAATATATATAAGAAAAGCAACGGGATGTAGAATAAAGTTATTGCTTGAAATTGCTAATAAAGATTTTCCTGATAAAAAGTTTATAGAAAAGAATAAGAGTTTGTTCATTAAAAAAATTAATAATTTGAGGTGAATTATGAAACCAAGATGTTTATTTATAGGTTCTACAAAGTACAATTATAAGGCAGGAAAGCCATCACCAGTAAAGTATTCTTTATTGTCATTAATGAGTCATGTTGCTGATATTGCAGATATAGAAATACTTGATTTTGAAATGCTGTTTGGCTATCCTAATACACTTGAAGAAATTCAAAAATTTAGAAAGTATGTAAATGGTGTATTAAAAGAGAGGCATCCAGATATTGTTGCGGTAAGTTGTTATACATCGTATGATTATTTGGCATCGATTGATATATTAAAAATATGTAGGGAATTGTATCCAAAAGCAACTTTAGTGGTTGGAGGTTATCACCCTACTGCTGTTCCAGAGGACTTTGTTGGTAAACAGATGTACGTTGATTATGTAATTAAGGGAGAGGGCGAAAATGCACTTAGAAATATAATATTATGTAATGGAAAAAATATGCCTCAGATTATAACGGGAGAAATACTTGATTTAAATGAGGAAAAACCTCTTAGATATGACTTATATCCGTATAAGTCAGATGAATTATCTATTAGCCTTAGCAGAGGGTGCTTTTATAAATGTGCTTTTTGTGTTCAAAGCGACGATTACCTAATCAAATATAGGAAAATAGAATTTGAGAAAATAAAGGATAAAATAAATCGGGCTGCTGAGTATTTCCCTTTAAAAAGATTAATGTTTACAGATCCTATTTTTGGTACAAATTTAGATGAAACGAAAGAGCTGGTTGATTTCTTGAAAAAAAATTATCCGCAGTATTCATATTGGGCAGAAACGAGAATTGATAGGCTGACTGAAGAACTCGTAGCCACATTATCAGAACTAAATATTGATTTATTTTTTGGAGTAGAATCATTGGCAGAAGATACTTTGATGAATCTAATGAATAAAACCCCAAATGCACAAAATTATAATGATAGTTTCTTTAGGGCAGTTGAATTGTGCCAAAGGTATAATATGCTTGGGATGTTTAACTTTATAATGAACTATCCAGGTGAACAGTTTGAAAGTAGCCATTATACTTTAAGTCAAATCGAAAAAGTATGGGAAAAATATGATAAATTATGTGTTTCTTTTCATATTAATCAATATGTACTATATCCTGGAAATAAAATTTATGATATGAGATATAAATTAAATACAGACAGAGGTTTCTTATTCCCAAATGATGGATGGTGGAGGTCGTATGAACCTGATATAATAAAGCGAGGAGAAAATTGCATTGCCTCAACATCAATTAACAATAAATATAATGGAAATAATCATTATTGGCAAAGAGAGAAAAATATTTTACTGAGACGATTTGTATCAAAATATGATTTTAGAGCTTACCAATTTTTCCAAAAAGATGAAATACAAAGTATTATACATGTAAATGAGAAAGAAGTGGTAGGCAATATATATAATAAGGTATTTCAAATAGTTGCCAGATATAGATATTTTCTGACATCACAATTGTCATTGTACCATATGGTAATTGATTCAGATAAAAGCGAGGAATTTATTAATACGTTTGATAAAATATATTTATATGCAACATATGAAGCAGATAATCAATTAATAAATGCTTGTTTTGAAGAAAAAGGAGAGGAAATCCTTGACTATATATGTAAAGATCTCAGTAGTGAATATGAGAGAAATATCGCAGCATTAAGTCTGACAAGCAATACATATATGGTTGTATTAGGAAATAAGAAGTTTAATATTAATTCTAATGGAAAATTAGTTCAAAAAGGAAAATAGGCAAATTACAATTTTATTTTTGTTAAGAGAGTGCCAAAGCAAACTTTTTGTAAACTTGCGCTATTAGTTATTATATATGGATGTATTATTGCATGCCCATATATTTTGATATAATTCAGCTAATTTGCAAAGGAAAAAATGAGGAACAAACAGTACAGATGATAATTAGAATTATTATTGTGCTATTTGTTTTTATTTTGTTGATTAATAACAAATTGTAGTGAGTGAAATATATTTAAATAATAATGATTGATGTATTAGTTAATGAATGAGACTACTTGCTATATAGAAGATGTAAAGAGGAAGTTGATTTATATATAGAATATACAGAATTAAAGGAATACAACTAGCATGAAACAAATGTTTTTGTGAGAATTATTCCTTATTTTGTATTGTCAAATTTTGTCCTATTTTCAGAGCCTGTGTATACAGGCACCACCGATTGATTCTTCATTAAAAAATCAGAATGAAAAATCAGAGAGTGAAGGATATAGGATATATTATTGCAGATAACATGAAATTATACGGGAAAAAGCAAAAATTAACACAGATGAAACAGAAGGGTAATGTGGCGGAAACGCCATGTTATCCTCTGATACAGGCAAGACTTGCAGTTATCAGATAACAGCAGACAAGGTTCTCCTATATGAGAGGATAATGCCGGCAAAAACTTCTCTTTTGTTTCAGTCAATGAAAATATGAGAAAGTATAGGTGATTATCATGTGCAGTAATGTGAAAAGTGTCGCTGTCAGTGCATCCGGCAATTATGTTTATGAACTCCAACAAATCGGAAAGCAATATCCGCCAGCTCATTCAAGAGAACAGCCAGAAGTGCAGCATGGCAGGGATAGCGTTGATGAATGAAGCTATCATTAACAAGGGACCGAACAGGGATATTGACCGTGATGCAGTAAATATGCTGATTACCCGTCTGATCAGTGGTCAGTACGATATGGCTGTAGTAGAAAATATGGCTGACATAACAGAGGACGAATCCGATCTGGAGGAATTTATGCATGATGCAGCTAACATCGGCATCAGCTTTTTTGGGCTTTCTACCATGCAGCACCATATGTATGACACAACAAAGAGTCCTGCCGATAAGGAAAGACCGATATGGGGTGGAGGCGCAGGCTGCTGATGAAGATACAAAGAGGCGATATACTGTATGCTGACTTGGGCATATAGTATCAGGGAAATATGCAGGATGGTATGTGCCCGGTGGTGATAGTCAGTAATAACAAGGCAAATAAAAACAGCCCGGTGATTACGGTTGTTCCACTGACTACGAAGATTTACAAGAAAAGGAACCTTCCAACACATGTCTTTATTTCGGCATATAAAGCGAAAGAGCTGGACCAGCACAGTATCGTATTATGCGAGCAGGTAACGGCGCTGAACTTTGACCAAAGTGACACCAGTAAGATAAGGATTGACAGAGACAAGACAATGGAAGAAAAGAAAGCGCAGTATCTTAGGAAGGTAGGAAACCCCTATCTGGTGAAGGTCGGCAATATAATGGTAAAAATCGGTTTTGCAAATAACGGTGTAAGCTTCGAGGATGCTTTTGAAAATCTGCTCCTTATGGCTTGACAGAAGAACACGGAATATGCTGGAAAGATGGCTCATGGAAAATTTATAAAAAAGCAGTGGAAAAATGTCGTAAATTATGTTAATATAAGATTCGAGAAAAGACAACAGGTGTCCAGTGAGAAAGGCATATCTGTTTCAGCATCAAATCTAATAAAAGTTTACTGGCGTTTGTCCTGCTTAATAATTTTTTAAGGAGGATTACGCATATGGGTAAGGCAGTAGACAAAATCTACCATGCAGCCATCTATGTAAGACTATCGAAAGAAGATGGCGATGCTGCCAGTGCAGCAAAGGCAGAGAGCAACAGCATTTCCAATCGGAAGAACCTGATTAAAGATTTCCTGAAAGACAAAGATGACATTATAGTGATTTCTGAACGTGTGGATGACAGTTACAGCAGCTCCAATTTTGTTGAGGTAAGATAACGTAACCTTTTTTCAGAGGGCGTTATCTTACCTCTTTTTGATGTATGTTAGATAGCATAACTCTTTACGTCGGCTCCTATCTGTCTGAAATAGGAGATACTTTCGGTAGGCTTGTCGCCTGTATCAACTCTGCCGACAAAGCTATAAAAGATTTCGATTTTGCGGATGTGCGTTTCCTTATCCAGTTCGTGAATAAGAATACGGTCAATAAATTCATGGACGTTTTCGTAGGTCAGTTCGGTAATGGCGGTGTACTTGCGTACCAGTGCGACAAACCTTTTCACGTCCGCGCTGCGCTCGGTGGCGTTGTCGATTTCCTGTGACAGCTCCGCAATCCTCCGGGTCAGCGTCTTTTTTTCTTCATCATAGCCGGAAGTCAGAAAAGCAAATTGTTCATCTGAAAGTTTCCCTAAAGCGTTGTCCTCGTAGAGCTTGCGGAATAAGATGTTCAGCTCGTTAATACGGTTCTGCGCCTTGTCAAGCTCTTTCCGCTGCTGTGTCAGCGTCTTTTGTACTGCCTTTGCGCTGCACTCGTTGGCGGTTTCGCTAAACTCTTATTCATGCTCTTTCACATAAGACGTTATTACAACGTGTGCCGTTTCCGGGTCGGGTATCAGATGATTGCGGTTATCCGGGTCGATAAGGTAGCCGTAAGGGGCTTCGCCGTTGACGCGCTCGCCTTTCTGTGCCTTTGCCTGTTTGACAGCCCGGATTTTCTTTGATGTGTCGCGGGCGTAAAACTCGTTGAACCAGTTCCGCATAGGGGTAAACTCGTTATCTTCCCTTGCTGTGTCTACACCGTCGTTAATGGCAATATAGCGCACTTCGTATTCGGAAAAGACAATCTCTATCAGCTCCCCGGTTTTCAAATAATTACGTCCCAGACGGGAAAGGTCTTTTGTTATGACAGTCGCCACGTTCCCGGCTTCAACCTCATGTAGCATGGCTTGAAGCTCCTCACGCTCAAAGCTCACGCCGGAAAATTCGTCGTCTACAAAAAAGCGCGTGTTGAAAAAGTGGTGTTCGTCAGCGTACTTTTGTAAAATCAGCTTTTGGTTCTGTATGCTCTCGCTTTCCCCGGCTTGCATATCTTCCTGGCTCAATCTGCAATATAAAGCGGTAATCTTGTCTGTCTGTAACATTTTGTCCTCCTTTCCGACGACAGACAAGCATGGTATTTGTACTGTCTATATTATACCACATACCGCTGCCTGTGTCATGTATAAAATGTGAAGAAACGCCCTATTTCCGGGCGTTTGCGGGGTTCAGCTCCATGTCTTTGCGAATGAGCTTTTTTATCTTTTTATCCAGTGTGTCCGTCGCACGTTCACTTGCGGACGAACATACAAGGTAAGTAACTTTTCCGATTTTATGCTCCGTTGTGGTAACGGGCGTTTGGTTTTGCGTCAAAGAAAATCCCCCTTTCTTTCGCAAACATATAATACAGTCTATGAATAGCAGCAAGTCCACTATTCAAGAAATCAAAGGCTTTAATCGGACGGTTATTAGCATAACCTCATGGGAATTGCACCATATGAACTAACTTTGTTACTGTAAATCCATAAAATTCATGTTATAATCAAAGAGGGTGAATTTATGGATACAAATGATTTAGTAAAACTACTGCTATCAGGCTATGAACAGGCATGCTTTGAGAAAAAAGCGATTACGAGAAAGCGGACAATTAAAAATCCTCTTGATCTGCTGCGCCTGATCTTATTTTATCTATCCGGCAATAAGTCATTAATTGATGTAAGCCAGTTTGCTTTAATAAGCGGCATCGGCAAAATAAGCGATGTCGGTTTTATGAAAAGGTTTGTAAAATGTAAGGACTGGATTATCTGGCTTACACAGCATATTCTGCCGAATCCAGTCATTCAGTATAAGAAACCCGAATGGCTGAAGCCTTACAAGGTTCTCGCCATTGATGCGTCAGACATTGTAGAAAAAGGCGCCGTAAAAAAACTGTGGCATCTGCATTACGCGGTGGATATATTTTCCTTAACCTGCAGCCAGTTCAAAATAACCAGACAGTCCACAAGAGAAAGCCTAAAAAACTTTACGCTCGCCAAAGGATGCCTTGTCATAGCTGACCGTGCATATGGGACGATAAAAAGCATAGAGCACTGCCTAGCGTCAGGAGGAGATTTTATTATCCGGATCAAAAATAAAGCTTTCAATATCTATGATGCCAGCGGCAGGAAGCTGGTTTTTGCTGACTGGCTGCGTACAGTTGGAGAAACTGCAGAGGGATGAAACGCATATGTCAGGAACAGTGAAAAAAAGCTGGTTCCCTTAAGGATCTGCGCCTGTAAAAAAACAAAAGCGGAAATTGCTGCTGAAAAGAAGCGCATCAAAAAGATGGAAAGCAAAAAACAGATGAAACTGAGTAATGAAACACTATTCACGCACTACTATATGTTTGTGATCACTTCTCTGCCAGCGGAAATATCCGCGGTGGAAATTCTTTTCTGTTACCGTTTGCGCTGGCAGGTGGAACTTGTATTTAAAAGACTAAAGTCGCTGCTTCAATTAGGAAGTATCCCAACAAAGACAGAAGAAGCTGGGGAGGTCTGGATTAATGGGAAAATCCTGCTGTCGCTTCTCGCTGAAAAATATCTTGGGATATTGATTTTTCCCCCTCTTGGAACATCCGCAGGGAACCAGAGCATATGGAGGGAGACGAAACTTGTATCCTTTATAATTTTTATGATGATACTGCCAAACATTCAGACAGTGTCTTTTGATATTTTGGAATTGGTAAAGATGTCGTTTATTGAGAAGCGAAAAACCGTCCGGCAGCAGATTCTATGTTTTTATAAAATTAGTGCGTATAGGAAATTTCCCCCTAACTCCCTTTGCGTTCAAAAACCACGAAACACCCTGCCGGGATTTCTGTTTTTTTCACTCATTTTTTGCACGAACATCCTCCACGGCAGGATTGTAGATTTTGTAAAATCATTTCAAAAACCCTGCTCAGAAGGGGATAAAAAATGGCAAACCGTGAGCGCAAAAATGACCTGAACCAGATAGCAAAGCGCATGAATGCCACAGGCAATGTATATAAAGCCGATGTGGAGAAGTAAAAAACTAATGAACAAGATATGGCAAACACAGAAAGCCATGCTCACAAAACAGCCCTGCATGAAACAGTAAGAAACTGTAGAAAAATAACTGACGCATCTTGACTTGATATCACTTATTTTCCTACAATTCCTAAGCCGCTGCGTCATTTGTCAGAAACCATCAAATTTCGACATCAAAAAGGTGTACTGCAACTTAGTTTCAATCTTCATTGCAATACACCTCGATGGATAGAATGCTCCGCATTCTTTTTTGTTTCTGTTATTCGATACCTAAATATTTTCGGTTTTCTCTTCCGCATAGTTTAATTCCTTTTCATCAGCTTATTTACATAATTGAGGTCAATAAAAAACGACAGCCTTGATTTTTCAAAGCTGCCGTAAAAATAATAAGTGCATGAAAATATGTCTGCCATACGACGACTTTTTTCTTTTTTCGTCGTACGGCAGATTGATTTATAATTCAGTTTTCTATAAATTGATTTTATAAGTCCGTATTAGAAAGTTCAATTACAATGACTTCTAGGCGATTGTTAAAGCGGCTAAGATAACACTGTTACCCAATTCCATAACATAAGCAGATAGAAGAACCATGTCAGAAATTGGACAACATAAAACAAAGAATCCCCCCTCAACTAAGCGGTCTTTACTTTACGCCAATTTCACCACTAGTGTCACAAAGAAGCATCCGTTGCGAATATCCGCAAACACCTCTCCCCCCATAAGTGACATCACCCGTTTGCAGATAAAGAGTCCAAGCCCGTTGCCCTGCACCTTATCCGCATTGCTTCCGCGATGAAAGCTCTCGAATATCTGTGGCAGTTCTTTTGCTTCAAGTGTACAGCCCGTATTTGACACCGTGATAAGCTCACAGCCGTCCATTTTATCACAGCCGATCTCAATTCGTCTGCCGTCTCCGTATTTGATTGCGTTTTCAATTAGATTTTGAAAACATTCCGCAAGGCGGTTCGGATCGCAGGAAAGAATGCAGTCATCATATTTGCGAATCAAAAACTCTGTTCCCGACATGGTAAGCTGGGGAGCATATCTCGCTTCTATTTTTGTGATGATAACACTGAGAAACTCCTCGCCGGGTATGACCTCAAAGCTCATAAAGTCCTCGCTTACCGCCTTTGAGAGCTCGCTGACAAAGTGCTCTATCTCATCCGCGCGGGTATTGATGTTCTCGGCTGCGGCACGCTGTTTTTCCTCGTTCTTGTATAATCCATTGGCAAGCGCCTTTGCATTCAGCTTGATAGCCGACAAAGGTGTTTTTATGTCATGGGAAAGGGAGAGCAGCAGGAGTTTTTTATCCTTTTGCATCGTAATCTCTTTTTTGCGGCTGTTTTCGATGCTCTCACGCAAGAGGTTCACTCCCCATGTGAATTCGCCGAAAAAACGGCTTTTTTCTTCGGATATCGGCACGGCAAGATTGCCCTTTGCAAGCTCCTTAGGAACATCACTCAGCCTGTGGAAAGGTACGATGATGTGTCTGCGGATATAATACAAAAGACCTGTCAGCAGCAGGAACAGCGCACCTAATACGCAGTTTACCGCAGCAATGCCATATTGTATGTTCCCAACGGTATATTCAACGCGATAAAGCGTTTCGCCCGCTTCTATGATAAGATAATGCTCATCGGAACGGTAGATGTCGTCACCCGTAAACACACCTGTAATGTGGGGGTATTTTTCAATGTCATAGCTGCCCGTCTGTGCTATCTCACCCGCAAGCCGTCTGGCTTCCACACGATAAATACCTTCACTATTATCTTTCGATCCCACGATAAATATGTTCAATACCGCCGTCAGTAAAAGAAATACCAGCATCACTGCGATACACAGATTTTTGTAAGCTTTCATACAAACTTATACCCCACGCCCCAGACCGTAAGCAAACGCTTTGCATTCTTAGGGTCATCACCGAGTTTTTGGCGAATGCGGTTGATATGAACATGAAGCGTTTGCAGCTCCGAATCGCTGTCGCTGCCCCAGACAGTGCCAAACAGGTACGATTTTTTCAGGGCTTTGCCTTGATTTTCAATCAAAAGCGCCAGCAAATCAAACTCCTTTGAGGGCAGCTCCACGGGCTTTCCGTCAATGACCGCCGTTTTATCTGCAAGGTTGAGCGTCACACCATCCGCCGATAATAGATCATGCTGATACCGCCGTTTGAATATACCCTTAATTTTAGCAATCAGAACATCTATATCATAGGGCTTTTCAATATAGTCATCAGCGCCAAGTTCATAGCCGTTCAGCTTATCTTCCCTGCCCGTCCTTGAACTGACAATCAATATGGGCGTATCCGTGTTTTCCCGGAGTTTTGAACATATCGCAAAGCCGTTCATATCGGGAAGATTGATGTCAAGCACCACCAGCCTTGCGCCATATCGCTCAAAAAGATGTACGGCACGTTCTCCGCTATTCACGCTTGATACGACATATCCTTCCTCGCGCAGGAAGTCGGTCAGTAAGTCCGCCAGTTCCTTATCGTCCTCCACAATCAAAATATCGGTCATAAAATCACCACCTGCAAGTATTGTTTCAAGTATCACCAGCCCTGTTCCATAAGCCAGTGATTCAGTTCTCTTTCACGGTTACGGAACTCCTTGTCACCGCCGCCAAAATGTCCCATTTCTTTTTCGCCGACAATACCGCCGTCCACAATGTAAAGCACCCTGCTGCACTTGGCGGCAACCTTTGAATCGTGAGTCACGCACATGATCGTTGTACCATCACGGTTGAGGGAGAGCAACTCTTTCATGACCTCGTCAGAGCTTGCACGGTTCAATGCGCCTGTGGGCTCATCGGCAAAGATCATCCTAGGATTGTTTATCATGCTGCGGCAGATGCAGGCTCTCTGAAGCTGTCCGCCGGACACCTCGTTGATGTCGTTGCCGCCCACCTCATCGATACCGAGCCTGCGCATAAGGGCTCTGCCGCGTTCATCGGTCTGCCTGCGGCTCGACCTGTTCTTTTTTGATTGTGCCGCGGGGAGGATTATGTTATCCAGAACGGTGAGGTTTTTCAGCATATACATCTGCTGGAAGATAAATCCCATTTCATCAAGACGCACATCGGCAAGCTCTCTTTCTCCCATTGCGGTGATATTTTTTCCGCAGAACAAGACTTCCCCCGATGTGATGCCGTCCATACCGGACACGGTGTAAAGCAAAGTGGATTTGCCCGAACCGGAGGGTCCCATAACTGCTGTCATTTCGCCCTCGGAAACGGTGAAATTTACGTTTTTCAGAACATTGTTCTGACGTTTGTTCACTATGTAGGTTTTGCAGAGGTTCTTTACTTCTAAAATATTCATAATAAGCTCCTTTCTTACTCGATACTTGCCGTATCGGAGGATTTGATTTTTTTGGTGTAGAGTGAGGTCAAAAATGCGCTGATGGCTGTGGCGGTAAGAACGATAACGGGGAATACTGCGTATATCTCCACAGGGTTCTGCATATATTCTACGCCCATTTCAAGCCCCATCGTCCTGAAAATAGGGTCGAAGCAAAGCTTTGTAAGGGACATACCCAAAAGCTCCGCAAGAAGTACAGCCGCCGCCACCGCAATGATAAATCTTAACGTGTACTGTCCGTATATTTTTGCGTTCCTGATGCCTATAGCTTTCATAAGGGCGAGCTCCGCCTGCTCCTTTGCGATAAAGGAACGTTCCATAAGCACGGTGATAAGCGCGGCTAAAATTACCGTAAGGACGGCGGACATTTTTTTCACCGCGTCTATGGCGTCGCCGACTCCGGTGGTGTCCTTTACAGTTTCGCCCGCTGTTTTAACGCTTGAAAACTTAGGGTAAAGCTCTTTGATCTTTTCAATTCTGCTTAATACTTCCTTATCGTCGGGGGCGTCGGTAAATTTTATCTGTGTACCGGGGGAGCCGTTTGCTGCGATATAGTTTATATCGCAGTCGGTATGAATCCTTACGGATATGCCCTGATTGACCATTGACTGATACAGAGCGGTTATGATGAACTCCGCCATTTCGCCCGTCGAGTAGGACAAGGTAACGGTATCGCCTATTTCCGCGCCCAGCTTTTTTGCCAAAAGAGCCGTCACTGCAATTTCGTCGCTGTTTTGGGGAGGAGTACCCTCTGAATATTCGTACATATCCATTGTTGTTCCCGTACCCTGAAGTATCGCTGCCTTGCTTTCCTGTTCGCTGTGTCTTATCATTGAATAAATATAATATTCCGTCATACATTCCGCGGACATACCGTTTTCCGCAAGGGTCTGCTCCATATCCTCAAGATATTTTTTAACCTTTTCATGTCCGTCAACGGTCATAAATTTCATAGCTTCGTCGCCGATGTCCGTAACGGCGTGGCAGTCCGCCATACCGAAATATTTCAGTAGCTTTCCGCTTTTCAGGGACGCCGTGACGTTGGAAAGCATTATCAGCAGCGACATACACAGAAAAAACGTAAGGATAATGACAGCGTAGCGTTTGGGACTGCTTACAATATCGTTTGCGGCAAGGAAAGCCGTTGTGCCAAGCCGCGATCTTCCAAGGCTCATAACGCTCTTTTTGCGGAAGCGTTCCCCTGTCTGCCCGCTTCTTACAGCGTCGATAGGGGACATTTTGCTCACCCTGCCCGTGCAGCCGAGACAGAACAGGAGAATTACAGCCGCTACCAGAACCGCGCAGGCAGCATTGACAAAAACGTTATTGCTGCTTTCTATTATAATAGACTCTGAGGAATAATTTATAAGCATTTTTCCGAACGGGTAGCTGAGTATCAAGCCGAGTGCTGCACCGACAACAGAAATAGCGGCGTATTTTGTAAGGTACAGTCCCCGAATTTTTATGTTGCGTATGCCTATGGCTTTTATAACGCCTATCTCGCGGAACTCCTCGGAGAGGGTAAAGGCTATGGTAAACCGAAGCACCGCAAAGGATATGATTATAAGAATAAGGCTCACTGCAAGGATAAGACCCATGATTATCATATCAAAAATATAGGCTTGATCCAGTATCTCCGTGCCGTTCGCAATGGTAAAGCTGTCGGATATATCTGCTATCCGGGACAGGGTCCTGTCAAGGTCGTCGGTGTGTATGTACACGAATTTTCCGCCGTACATGTTTTTTATCGTCTCGTCGGACACATATTCGTCAAAGTCCTCGTCGTTTATGATAAACCTTTTAATGCCCATCAATTCCGAACCGAGGACAGCGTCCTTGAAGCCGCCCGCAAAGGTAAATTCACGGCTTACACCCTCTATTTCAACAGTAATTTTGTCGCCTGCTTTAAGTCCCATGTTTTTCTCTGTGAAACGGGTAGCGTAAATTTTCCCTTTCGGTACGCTTTTAAGGATACTTTCGTCGTCCAGAAAATAATTTATCCCCATATCTCTGTCGCTCTGTAATACTAATTTCTGACTGAGGTTGGAAGCGTTAAGCGGTTCGCCGACCCGCGTAATATTTGACTGGGACATCGAGACGAACTCCTCGATACGGAACTCATCTATCGCAGAGGCGTTTTCAAGCGTCCCGCAAATGTCCCTGTCTGTGGATTTATTTTCGCTCATCGCGAAGTAATCAGGCACGTCCGCCATTTCAAAATAGCTGTCCAGCGCCGTCATCACGGTGATGATGTTGCTCACGCCTGAGGACATGAACATTGACGCGAGTATAATAAATACCAGCAGTATCACGTTCATTGCCCTTTTGCGTTTAAGGTCTTTTTTCAGTATTCTCCAGAACATAGTGTATTCCTCTTTTCTTGAATTTGATTTTTCTATATTCTGAGTTATAACATATAAATTCTTAACAAGTCTTTAACTTTTGTCGAAATACAATAACGTATAAGGCAGTTACCAAAATAAAATAAGCAGAGTAGTTTAAATTGTCGAATTTTCACTTTCTGTTTTCCTCCCGTTTTCTTTTATCTGCCGGCTTTTCTGCATCCTTTGGTATCAGCCACAAGCGGCTGAATTTTGCCACGCCGGGTATACGGTTTTCCTCACATAGCTTTTGCACCGGTCTTTTTGAAATGCCCCATTTTTTTCGCTGCTTCCGGGGCAGAAATATACTCTAACATCTCATTCACCCTTTCATTCAATTCTATCAGTATAATTATATGCGTCCAGCCGAATAAATACAAGATTCTTTTTGTATATAACAAAAATCAAACAAACATCATGGAAATGTGCATAACTGGTTATTCCGTCATGGATAACTCCATAAAACAGTCAGTTATATGACATTTCCACAATGTTTATTACGCCGGAATCCCCATCATTCTATCTTTCTTATTCAAAAGCAGCATTAAGAAAAGCCTGCATTGCACAGAGCCTTTCTAATCTTTGTTTAATCGCTAACTAGCATCTGATTTCTGAACGAAACCGATATTACAGACATATTCCTGCTGCTTTGGCAAAATCGGCTTTTCTCCCAATAAGTTCCGACTGTTTTTCTTCCGGCAGGCTGTCAAATACTTCCTCATAATGGATTTCTTCCAGTTTCATTTCCTTTGCTATCAAATACAGCTTTGTATTAAGCCATTCCTCCCACAAAGCATCAAACAATTCCTCACTGTCGGTATATGCTTCATCTTCAGCAAAACCGCTTGACAGCTCATAGTATTTCAGCATGACAAAGCCATACCTATCTGCATCAAGCACCATGATCTCTGACACCTCGTACAGTTCCCCAAACGCATCAGCCACCTTCCTGCATTTTTCCCATTCTTCCGCTGTGATATAAATCCGTTTTTCCATAGTGTTCTACCTCTTTCCTTATAAAATTTTACCATATTTATTTTATAAGAATCACCCGCACACCAGTGATAGGAGTACTTTCTTTTTGAACTAATATATAATACACTGTTTCCAAACAGCATTTTGTGTATGTGGGGGACAGTATGGCAAAAAAAGATACCAAACTTGAAAACTTATCAAAAACAGTTCATATGCTCATAGAGGAGATCCGCCTCTCGGAAACAGAAGGGCTGGACCGCATTTTCATGGATGTTTATTCACAGCAGGCCGATATGATGACAGATAGCAGACAGCAGGGCAAAGTGAAGCATGCCTTCAGGGACATTCTGGGCATAGTCTTCTTTGGTGTGCTTGCCGGAAATGATGAATGGGAGGATATCTATGATTTTGCGATGGATGAAAGAGAAACTTTAAGAAACTATCTGGACTTAAAGAACGCAATTCCATCCCATGATACGATGCAGAGGGTCTTTGCCATCATCCGGTCAGATGAACTGCAGGGAATACTCAAAGAGATCCTGATTCAGATGATAGAAATGGCCGGGTAGCACCTTGACCAGTATCTGTATCAAAATGAAGAACTAGATTGTTATGTACATGACGTCATTGCAGCAGACGGAAAGGAAACCCGGCATACCGCGAAGAAACACGCAAAAACCCCTGAAGATTTGTGTAACCTGAACGAATTTAATGTAATGTCCACAGAATGGGGTGTCTGTCTGTCCAGCACGAGAATTGACGAGAAAACCAATGAAATTCCCGAAATGCAGGCAGTTATGAAAGGACTTGACTGCCGGAAATGCATCGTTACCGCGGACGCCATGAACGCCCAGAAAGAAACCGCACGGGTTATTGTGCAGGAAGCACACGGAGATTATTGTCTTGCACTCAAAGGGAACCAGAAACAGGCTTATGAAGAAATTCGGAATTATTTTGCCTGTAAGGATCTGCTGGAAAACATATGTCAGAAAGCAGGACAATACCAAATTGAAACAGAAGAATCCACCTATGCCATAACCATAAGGGAATATTTCATCACGGATGAGATCCAATGGTTTGAAGACCGCAGCAAATGGGAAAAACTCCAATCCATCGAGTATGAGAGAAAGACGATAACCAGTAAGGAAACAGGAGAGTCCCATATAGAAGAACGGTATTATCTGTGCAGTATCAAGCCAATTGCTGAGTAATTTGCAATCGTGGTTGGCAGGCACTGGAACATAGAAAACAGCCTGCACTGGACACTGAATGTTGTATTCAGAGAAAATAGCCTGGGTTCCAAAGAAAAGAAAGCAGTCCATAACATGGGGCTAATAAGACGGTTTGTCATGTTTATTATTAAGCTGATGAAAACGTATTATGGACGAAGCATGAGAAGAGTCCGGAAAACGATTGGGAGAAAACCCGAAACAGAACTTCCGCTTATTCTTGCTGTCCTGAGAGTATTATATACCAATGATTTATTAGATTCCATTGACGAACTGGCCAAATAATGGGATGTTAATTAGAGAGTTTCTGTTCATGCGTTTATTCTGAGGTACTCACGTTCTTTTATAGACGTTTGTTTATTTTTGTGCTAGGATATATATGAGTACTTGCGTTAATCTATTTAGAGAATGGTAGAAAAATGATGTATACATCTGAAATTGTAATTTTTCTGATGGTATAGATTGCAAGTATTTCTTACCATTTTTAAAATTGGTGACTAAAAATCTGATTATAGGAATTGTAGGAAAATAAGTGATACAAATTGCGTAGGATATTTCTTCGAGAAGGTATGTCAAAAAACGTAGTCGTAGCGGGCTACGGCGAGGATTTTTGACATGCGTAATTGGAGAAATAGACAAGTCAAGATGTGTCAGTTATTTTTCTACAGTTCCTAGAGTAATAAAGACAAGTGTAACGTATAAGCAACTTGTCAAAGAAAACGAATCAAGATAAGGATAACAATATGGAAGCAGAGAAGAAAGAAAAAATAGAGAAGATAGCAGCCGAAATTATCCAGATGTCCAAAAATCGGCTGCTGGTAAATATGCGCTTTATGGACATGTCATTAAATCAGTTTAGAATCGCACCTAATCCCGAGATAACACCCTTTTCCGCCTGTGACGGGGACGTCTATGTTTATGACCCAGTACATATTTTAAATGCATATCAGCTTGATGAAAATTATCCAACGCGCAATTTCCTGCACAGTGTTCTGCATTGTGTCTTTAAACATTTTTTTGTAAATACACTGGTCAATCAGGCGATGTGGGATTTGGCTTGTGATATTGCAGTGGAGAGTGCCATCAATGATTTGGAGCTAAGTTATCTGGATATCACAAAAGCGAAAGAACAAGTTCAATTCTTTAATCTGTTTAAAAAGAAAATTCAGACAATTTCTGCAGAAAAAATATATCGATACTTTTTGGATGAAAAGCTTTCTGATGATTTGGTAGAAAGGCTGTCACGGCTGTTTAAAGGAGATGACCACTGTCTTTGGTATCTTACAGAGGAGCGAAAACGAGAGATGGGACTTTATGCTGTTTTTGGGGAGCGCATGATAGATGTGCCAAACGATGGAAATAGTGTAATGATTGTGCCGAATCGGATGCTGCTTTTACAAAGCTGGGGTGATATTTCGCTGCGGATGCAGACAGAGCTGGAAGTTTTTTTGAAAGCTCGGGGAACAGAGGCTGGACTGTTGACGCAGAATTTGCGTGAAGTGAACAGGGAGCGTTATGACTATACGGAATTTCTTAAAAAATTTGCTGTCAGAGCAGAGATGATGAAAATCAATCCAGATGAGTTTGACTATAACTTTTATACTTATGGGTTAGAGTTATATGAAAATATGCCTCTGATAGAACCGCTGGAGTACAAGGAAGTAAAACGCATTCGCGAGTTTGTGGTTGCGATTGACACATCAGGCTCCACTTCTGGCGATCTGGTGCAGACTTTTGTGCAAAAAACTTACAACATTCTAAAAAGCACAGAAAGTTTTTTTACGAAAATTAATCTGCATATTATTCAGTGTGATGCCAATATTCAGGAAGATGTGAAGATTACCACACAGCAGGAATTTGATGCATATTTAAAGCATATGAAACTTCACGGTTTGGGCGGAACGGATTTTCGACCTGTGTTTGATTATGTCGATACATTGGTGCACAATCGGGAATTTGATAATCTGAAAGGACTAATTTACTTTACCGATGGATTTGGACCATTTCCAAACAAGAAACCATCTTATGACACGGCATTTGTATTTATTGAGGATGAAAAAAGTACTTATGGCATGTACAATAATTATGATATTCCCTCTTGGGCAATTAAACTGGTACTAAGAAAAGACGAATTGTAAATGGTATTTAGCCCGATAGGAATCTTTTGTATCTGATTATTTGAAAGGTTATGTGATTATGATGAAGGGTGAAATATCAATGAAACTTACACAGGAAGAAAAAGCTGTACGGTTGCAGCATGCAGTCATAAATTGCTCTATTCAGGAATTTTCTGCAATATATGATGAGCTTGGATCTGTGGAGATAACTGCGCCAGCGCTAGGGCTTGCCTGCCGTTTTCGGGGACTTCAAATGGTGAAGGCATTAGTAGAAAAAGGCGCAACCTTTGATTTTCTTTTGACAGAGGAAATTGCAATAAAATACAATTGTTATGTGAGCCAAGGAGATTCCCATATAAATTATTCTCGTTATTTACTAAAAATTCCCAAAGAAGGAATAATGGAGGCTTTTGGGTTTCGAGGCATGACATTAGAACAGAGCATTGAGCAAGATTCGGGCGAGGTGTTGTCCGTTCTTTCGGATACAGAGCGTGTTGCAGTGCTGCAATTTCTTTTGGAACAGAGAGAAAAAATTGCGTTCCAACCGGAAGATATTCTCTATTATGCAATTTTTTTCAAGGACACAACCATCTATAAAGCGTTGAAAGAAAGCGGCGTGAAACTTACGGAGGTTCGGGCGGGTACAATTGCAGACAGCGTAAACATGGATATTGGGTGCTGGTATGAGTATAATTTAATGATGAAGCATGTCTCTGCTGAGGATTGTCTTGAAGTTTTTCAGCGGTTTGCTTTAGAGATTGAAGGAAAGAAATTTCGCTGTACAGATTGGACTTATGGGATTATAAGAAAGCATTTTCACAATAAAGAGATTGCTTTATTTTTCATTTCTAATTTTCAGAGTGACAAGATGAACAAAACGGAAATTATGCGGGGGTTTATTGATGCCAATGCGGTGGAGGCGCTCGCGGTCATTGCGGGTAAAGGGTGGCTTAGTATGCCGTCAAAGCGCGATAAAATGATAGATTACGCCTCACAAAATGGCAGGACGGAAGCGCTTGCGTGGCTGTTGGATTTTAAAAATCGCACTGCGGATTTTGCACTTGAGCAGAAAAGGGCTGACCAAAAGTTGATGCGTGCGCTGAACGCCGCACCAGATTCTGTGACTACATTGAAAACACTCTGGAATTATAAAAAGAATGAGAAGGACACACTCACTATTACAAACTATAAAGGGCAATCTGCGGAGGTTATTGTGCCAGAGAAAATTGGGAAACGGATTGTTACAGAAATTGGTCAGGGGGCATTTCCAGGAAACGTTTTAAGAAGCGGAGTAGCCAATGAGCAGTTGGCAGAGCGCAAAGAAATCACGAAAATTGTGTTGCCAGAAACAATTGAATTTATTGGTGCAAGCGCTTTTTCGTATATGAATCATTTAAGGGAAATTAATATTCCTGATGGCGTGAAACAGATAGAAAATGCGGCATTTTACAAATGTTCTGCTTTAAGAAAACTCTCCATTCCAGAACAGGTAACGATCATTCCTTTTAAAGGTTTTGGCAATATGACAGCATTGGAAGAACTTTACATATCTGGCCCTATACAAGAAATTGGACAATGGGCATTTGATGGATGTATGTCTTTGAAAAGGCTTGTGTTTCAAGGAAATGTGGAAAAAATTGGCGCGTATGCATTTATGGATTGTAAAAAGCTTGAAGAGATCTGTATTGGTGAGCGTGCGATTGAAATTGGTGAATATGCATTCTGTCGTTGTACGTCCTTAAAATCCTTTATTATTCATGGGACTTTAAAAGAAGTGAAACGGGGAACATTTTCCGACTGCCAGATGCTGGAAAGCGTGCAGATTAGTGAGGGAGTGGAGGTTATTGCCGAGACTGCATTTTGTGGCTGCTCATCTCTTAAAACTATCGAAATTCCAAGCTCTGTGAAGGTTATTAAAAAAGATGCGTTTCTTGGTTGTGAGAGGCTGGAAAAAGTGTATCTCAATGAGGGGGTGGAGGATATTCGTGCAGGTGCGTTTGCAAAATGTACGAATCTAAAAGAAGTCATTCTGCCAAAGTCTGTACAGCGCATAAAAACCAAAAGACGTGGTTTTGAGTTCGACACGTTTGAAGAGTGTCCGAAGCTGACTGTGATCTGCATTGCAGGGAGCAGGGCGGAAGCGTATTGCAAAAGAAAGGGGTTAAGGTTTTTATATAGTTGAGTAGGATTTTGTAAGGGAGAAAAATAATGGAACTTACACAGAAGGAAAAGGCTGAACAGTTGCAGCATACTGTTCTCAACGGTTCTGTTGAGGAACTTTCTAAGATTTATAATACCCTTGGTTATGTGGAAATGTCAGCGCCAGCACTGGGGCTTGCCTGTCGTTTTCGCGGACTGGATATGGTAAAAGCGTTGGTGGAAAAAGGCGCAACGTTTGATTTTCCGTCAACTGAGGAGATTGAGTTGACATATCATTGCCATATTGGTGAAAAACATGCTACTTATCGCGAAAATTACCGCACAAATTATTCGCTGTACTTACTGAAAAGTTATTGTGGGGGGCCAAAGGGTGCCCGTTGCCTACAAGGCATGAAATTTACCAAAACAGCAAAGCGGGACGATGGCACGTTTCTGTCATTTCTTGCGGATAAGGAGCGAATTGCAGTGCTTCATTTTTTGCTGGAAAAGAAAGAAAAATTGTCCTTTCAGCCGGAGGAGATGCTTTTTTATGCGATATTTGCAAAGGATATGGTTATTTATAAAGAGCTAAAAAAGTGTGCTGTTGTACTTTTAGAAAAACGTGCTTATGCAATGACTGAGGGAACCTTGGCGGATGGCTATTGGTTTGAGTTTGGCTCCCTGACGGGAAAGCTAACTGATAAGGATTATATAAATGTGATGCAACAACTTTTTATAGAGCTTTCTGAAAAGCCATTTCGCTTTACGGAAAAGATGTTTGATATCACGCAAAAACGCTTTTATAATATAGATATCTTTTCGTTTTTTCTCACACATTTTAGACAAGAAAAAATGAAAAAATTTCATATTATACGTGATCTAATTGACGAGAATGCCGTTGACGCATTGGCAGTTGTTGAGGGAGAAGGCTGGCTTGCCACGCCAAAAAAGCGTGATGAAATGATAGCGTATGCTTCGCAGAATAAGAAGACAGAAGCACTTGCGTGGCTTCTTGATTTTAAAAATCGTACCGCGGATATCGCCGCCGAGCAGGAAAAGGCCGATAAAAAGTTGATGCGGGAATTAAATGCAGTGCCAGGTTCCGTGACTGCACTCAAACAGGTATGGAATTTTAGAAAGCAAGAGAATGACACTCTGATTATCACCGCTTATAAAGGTGCGAGGACCGAAATTGTCGTTCCAGAAAAGATTGGGAAAAGTGTTGTCACAGCAATTGGAAAAGGTGTTTTTGCAGGGGACGCGTACAAACCAAGCACGACAAAAGAACAAATAGAACGGCATAAAAAAATTAGAAAAATTATACTTCCAGAGACAATTACATATATTGGAAAAGGTGCTTTTCATGAACTGTCGTCGCTGGAAGAAATCAATATTCCAGAAAGCGTAAAAGAGATTGATGAAAATGGATTTTTTGGCTGTTGTCATCTAAGAGGACTTGCCCTATCTGAAAAAATCGAAAAAATTGGAAAGGGTGCGTTCTATAACTGTCGGAAACTGGAAGCAGTTTATATTCATAAGGATATGCGAGAAATTTGTGAGGGTGCGTTTTATGGCTGCGCTTCCTTAAAAGAGCTGGTGATTCCTCCCAATATAGAGAAAATTGGAAAAGAAGCGTTCTCTGGATGCAATTCCTTAAGAAAGCTTATAATTCCTGGGACAGTAAAGACGATTGAGGAGAACGCATTTGCAAGCTGTAGGAAGATAGGAGAGGTGTATCTTAGCGAGGGTATTCAAGAAATCGGTAAATGTGCATTCTATGCTTGTCAGAATTTAAAAAGTATCACCATTCCAAAAACAGTAAAAAAAATTGGAATGGAAGCATTTGCGGATTGCAGAAATATGGAGGCGCTTTGTATTTGTGAAGGCGTTCAGGAAATTGGTGAACATGCATTTATTGGTTGTAATATGCTAAAAACTGTCACAATTCCGGGGACAATCATATGTGTTGAAACGTATGCATTTTCAGACTGTAAAAATCTAGAAAGCGTATATATTTGTGAGGGCGTTGAGGAACTTAACGCAGGAATTTTTTGGTGCTGCAATGCGCTGAGGGAGGTACACGTTCCCGCGTCTGTCCAGCGCCTAATATCTATGGAATATGGAAATATCGTCTATGAGGTGTTTGGGGCTTGTCCGAATCTGACTGTAATTTGTCCGAAAGGGAGTCCAACAGAAGCGTATTGTAAGGAGAAGGGATTTCGATTTATGTGGAGTGCTGTTGATTAATTATACTGGCGGTCGAAAAGACTGACCGCTCAGTATAAAATGTATCAGTGGGGATAAAGGAGAAATGAAGATGGAACTTGCACAGGAAGAAAAAGCAGCGCGGTTACAGCACGCAGTTCTCAATAGTTCTGTTGAGGAACTTGGCATAATATATAATGAATTTGGGGAGATAGAAATGTCTGCGCCGGCACTTGGTCTTGCCTGCCGTTTTCGGGGGCTTGACGTGGTAAAGGCACTGGTGGAAAAAGGAGCGACGTTTGACTTTCCATCTACGAAAAAAATAGAAGAAAGATATCATTGTTATATTGGAAAAAAGTATGGGAATTATCGCACAAATTATGCAATGTATCTGCTCAAAATCTTTGGAAAAGTTTTGAAAATCTTCTGCGTAGAAGGCATGAAAATGGAGCAAAATGCAAGTACAGATACGGGAACATGTTTGCCGTTTCTCTCTGATAAGGAGCGCGTCGCTGTGCTGAGATATCTTTTGGAACAGAGAGAAAAAATTGCATTTCAGCCAGAGGAATTGTTGTTCTATGCAATTTATTTTAAAGATACTGTTATTGTAAAGGAGTTGAAGGCGCACAATATCAAGCTATCCAAGATTCGTATACAAAAGCTTACAGAAGGCGCCATTGCAATGGATGGATATTGGTTTGAGTATATTCTTTTGACAGAGCAATTAGCGGACAAGGATTATCTCAGTATTATGCAGCAGATTCTTGCAGAGCTAGATGGAAAACAATTTCATTTTACAGAAAATATCTACCAAATTACAAAAAAGCGGTTTCATGACTTGAATGTATTTGAATTTTTCCTTTCCAATTTTAAGCGGGAAAAAATGAATAAAATTGAAATGATACGGGACTTTGTGGAACGAGACCAGTTGGATGCGCTGCCCATTATTGAGCGCGAAGGGTGGTTAAATAACACAAAAAGACGTGATGAAATCATAGCATATGCAACAGAGAACAACAAGACAGAGATGTTGGCATGGATTTTGGACTTTAAAAACCGAACTGCTGACTTTGCTGCGGAACAGCAGAGAGCAGATAAAAAATTGATGCGGGAACTAAATGCTGCGCCGAATTCTGTCACTGCGTTAAAGAAGATTTGGAGTTATAAAAAGGAAGAGAATGGCACGCTCACTATCACCAATTACAAGGGCACAGAATTTGAGGTAACTGTTCCAGACAAGATAGGAAAAAGTACTGTCGCAGCAATTGGAAAACATGCATTTTCGAACAGTTATTATAATAGAAGAACCTCAGAGCAGGTAGAACATCACCATAAAATTACAAAAATAATTCTGCCAGAGACAGTTCAAGAGATTAGAGAGGGTGCCTTTTATAATATGACAGCACTTGTAGAAATCAACATTCCAAGAGGTGTGCGTGCAATTGGTGAATATGCATTTGAGTTTTGCCATTCGCTGAAAAATCTTGTTCTTCCAGAGTGTTTAGAAAAAATTGGTGCAAGAGCATTTTACGAAATGTCAGCCTTAGAGGAGATACAGATTCCAAAAGGCGTTCAGGAAGTGGGGACAGAGGCATTTGCAAAGTGTGATTCTCTAGTAAAACTAACTTTTTCTAATCACTTAAAGAAAATTGAGGAGCGCGCATTCGCAGATTGCTATCGATTAAAGGAAATAAATCTTGGCGAAAGTGTTGAGGAAATTGGTATATATGCGTTTCATAATTGTATTGCTCTAAAAAATATAACAATTCCTGGCACTGTGATTGAGATGAAAAAGCATACATTTCATGAATGCATTGCACTGGAAAGTGTACAAATCTGTGAGGGCGTTCAGGAAATTGCAGATGGTGTATTTTTTAAATGTCCAAATTTAAAGGAGGTTTCTATTCCGAAATCTGTTCAACACTTATTGACTAAAAAATATGTTTCTGGAAAGTGTGATGTGTTTGAGAAGTGTCCCAACGTAACGGTAATCTGTCCGAAAAAGAGCAGAGCAGAGGCATACTGTAAAAGAAAGGGATTTCGGTTTCGGAACAGTGAAGACTAGGGAATAGACGACTTTATGGAGGAATAAAGATGGAGCTTACACAAAAGGAAAAAGCAGAAGCTTTAGAGCAGGCGGTAATTAACTGTTCTGCTGAGGAGCTTTCTAAAATTTATGACAAGCTTGGCTATGTGGAAATGTCTGCGCCAGCGCTTGGGCTTGCCTGCCGTTTTCGGGGACTAGATATTGTAAAGATTTTGGTAGAAAAAGGTGCAACTTTTGATTTTCCATTAACAGAAGAAACGGAAATAATATATCACTGTTATATTGGGCAAAAGTATGCAAATTATCGCACAAACTACTCATTGTATCTGCTGAAAGTGTTTCGCGGCGAATTAAAGGGTGCTTGCTGTCTCAAAGGCATGAAATTCACAAAAAACGCAAAGCGGGAAGCGGGAAAATCGCTGTTGTTTCTTGCGGATGAAGAGCGTATAACTGTGTTAAATTACTTTATTGCACAGAAAGAAAAAATTTCGTTTCAACCAGAGGAGATGCTGTTTTATGCGATTTTTGCAAAGGATAAAGTCATTTATGAAGAACTCAGAAAACAGGGTGTTACGCTTTCTGACAGACGTATTCATACAGTTACAGAAGGGGGCATTGCTTCAGATGGATATTGGTATGAATTTGGCGCTCTGACAGGAAAACTTGCCGATAAGGACTATCTTGATGTTATGCAACAGCTTGCTTTGGAACTTCATGGAAAGCCATTCTACTATACAGAAAAGATGTTTGATATCACGAAAAAGCGGTTTCATGATTTAGAGATATTTGAATATTTTCTTGCCCATTTTCAACAGGGCAAAATGAAGAAATACCAAATCATTCGCAATTTAATTGATGAAGATGTTTTGGATGCACTGCCAGTGATTGAGCGTATAGGCTGGCTTTCCGTACCCAAAAAACGAGATGAGATCATAGAGTACGCTTCTAAAAACAAAAAGACAGAGGCGCTTGCATGGCTTTTGGATTATAAAAACCGCACTGCTGACTTTGCCGCAGAACAGGAAAAGGCTGAGAAAAAAATGATGCATGAACTTAATATATCACCAAATTCTGTGGAAGCGCTGAGAAAAATTTGGAGTTATAAAAAAAGAGAGGATGGTACACTGGTAATTACCAACTATAAAGGCATAGATACAGAAGTTGTTGTCCCAGAGAAAATAGGAAAGAGTATTGTTACAGCAATTGGATATGGAGCATTTTGTGAAATGTCAAGGTTAAAAGAGATCAGGATTCCTAAGGGTGTGGAAAAAATTGAAAGCAATGCGTTTCGAGGATGCAAAGCATTAGAAAATATCACGATTCCTGAGGGAGTTTCGGAGATTGAAATGCTTACATTTGGAGGATGCAGCTCATTAAAAACTGTTATTATTCCTGGAACAGTTAAGAGAGTCAGAGCGTTTGCATTTGCTAGTTGCAGTCAACTTAAAAAGGTATATTTATGTGAGGGAGTTGTTGAAATTGGAGCACGGGTATTTGAAAAATGTAATTGTTTGGAGACAGTCATAATGCCGCAATCGATTCAAAGTTTGGCAATAGATATCAAAAAATGCAGTTTTAAAGAATGCCAAAGATGTAACAAATATTATACTTGTACAGAACGATACCATTATGGTGTGGCATTTCCTAGAAATCCAAAGCTTGTTATATACTGCCCGAAAGGAAGCTATACTGAAGGATTCTGCAAAGAGAATGGCTTTCAATTTAAGTATATTGATGATAGAGAATTGGATTGTATAAATGAATTTCGTATTTTTAAAGATGAAGAGTAAATATATGTTTAATACAAATGTGATAATGGGGTTTGATTGAAAGAAAGGGGTTATACAATGAATATTAAACAGGCAAAGGAAGATATTAAAAATGCGGTATCAGCCTATCTAACAAGAGATCAGTTTGGAAATTATGTGATTCCTATTGAAAGGCAGCGCCCTATTTTTTTAATGGGTGCGCCAGGCATTGGAAAAACAGCAATTATGGAGCAGATTGCACAGGAGTTACAGATTGGTCTAGTCAGCTATTCTATGACGCATCACACCAGACAGTCTGCGCTGGGGCTGCCATTTATTGTGAAGAAAAATTATGGTGGTGAGGAGTACAGTGTCAGTGAGTATACAATGAGTGAAATTATTGCGTCGATTTATGATTTGATGGAAGTGACTGGGTTGCAGGAAGGGATTTTATTTCTTGACGAGATTAACTGTGTATCGGAGACGCTTGCGCCCTCAATGCTGCAATTTTTGCAATACAAGACGTTTGGACGCCACAGTGTCCCGGGCGGTTGGATTGTTGTCACAGCAGGAAATCCACCAGAGTACAATAATTCTGTGCGGGAATTTGATATTGTGACATGGGATCGATTAAAGCGCATTGATGTGGAAGCGGATTATGAGGCATGGAAAGAATACGCCTATGTCAAAGGTACACACCCTGCAATAACGACTTATCTGGATATTAAAAAAGATGACTTTTATAAAATAGAGACCACTGTGGACGGGAAAAGTTTTGTGACAGCGCGTGGCTGGAGTGACCTTTCTGACATGATAAAATTGTATGAGCAAAAGAATATTCCTGTCACAGAGCAGCTTGTAGTGCAGTATTTGCAAAATAAAAAAATTGCCAAAGGATTTGCAGTTTACTATGATTTATTTAAAAAATATCGGTCCGATTATCAAGTTGACAAGATTATGGCTGGAAAGGCTGGGAAAGAGATTGTCAAGCGTGCTAAGGAGGCAAAATTTGATGAGCGTTTGTCTCTTTTAGGCTTGCTGATAGATGGATTGATTGGGGGACTACGTGAAGTTTCTGCACAGGAAGGGGCAGTGATGGAGCTTGTGAACTGTCTAAAACTAATGCGGGCGGATTTTGTTGTTGAGAAGGATTTTCTGGAGGTTGTCAAGCGGCAGATATCAGCAGAACAAAAAGCAATTTCTGTGGGAAAAAAGGCTGGAAATCTCTCTGCGGATCGGGAGTATGTACTGAACATTACAATAGCTGCCTTAGACGATCAATTAAAATTGATTGCCCAAAAGGTTCCAGCAAGTGGAGAGGCGGCATTTAAGCTTCTAAAAACAGACTTTGACAAGAGAAAAAAAGCACTCACAAAACTTGTCTCACAGACAGACAGCAATCTGACAAATGTGTTTCAATTTTGTGAGGAGGCTTTTGAGGCAGGTAGTCAAGAGATTTTGATTTTGGTGACGGAGTTGACCATCAACAGTTACACATCACAATTCATTGGCAAATATGGCTGTGAAGCCTACTTTAAACATAATAAGGACATGCTGTTTACAGAGCGAAAGAAGGACATTTTGGCAGAGATTGACGAACTGATGAAGGAAGTGTAACAGTTCAGCTCAGGACTTTGCATTTACGGCAAAGTCCGTAAGAAAACATAGTGGTTGAGATGCATCAAGCCACCACGGAGTGGTTTTGCATGGCTTGGTGTCTGTAACAGGAGGTCGAAGGCTGAACTGTTACAAGTACGTTTTTTTAATTTCGTTTGCCCATTTGTAGAATCTATATTATAATGAAAACAGTATTTTGCAAAGGAAGGGAAGTTCATGTTTTTCAGAATGATATCAGTGTTGTTGTGTGGTTGTCTTTTGTCGGCGAGTATGCCACAAGTTTGTTATGGGGCAGAAGAAACTGTGATAGAAGAAATTGCGACAGAGAGCAGTACCTCACAGGATACAGAAGAGTCGAAGGAGGAACCCCCTTCAGAGCCAGAAAATGAGCCTTCCAGTGAGGAAACACCTGACGAGGAGTCTTCGAGTGAGGAATCAGAGTCCACGAGTGAGGAGTCTTCCAGTGAAGAGCCTTCCAATGAAGATTCCTCTAATGAAGAGCCCTCTAATGGGGAATCCTCCAGCGAGGAAACCTCTAGCACAGAGCCTTCCAGCGAAGAACCTTCCAGCACGGAGACGACAAGCAGTGAGGAGTCTTCTAGCACGGAGACAACAAGCAGTGAGGAATCTTCTAGCACGGAGACTACTGACACTGAAGAGTCTTCCTCAACAGAGACTTCAGATACGCAACAGAGCACAGAGGAAGAGACATCAGAAGAACAGTCCAAGGAAAAAGAGACAGAAGAGGAAGAGACCACGGATAAAGAGACAGAGGAAGAGGAGACTACAGAGGAGGAGACAGAAGAGACGGAGGAAGAGACCACCACTGAGGAGGAATCGACAGTGGAGCAGACTGTAGCTGTGCATCCTGTGTTGAATAACATTGCTGAGATAAAAAATGGTACTTCCAAGGCAGCTCTCTTAAAACACAACGAGGTACAATGGTTTGAATTTACGGCGCCAGAAGCAGGATACTATAATCTATACATACAAGGAAGCAGTGTGAGCGGAATATCCCTCGCTGTTTATGACCGGCTGGTAGACGGTGTTAAGCTAAAAGGGCAAACTTACCAGAATACAATGCGCTATGTATTGATGTATCTGGAAAGAGGGCAAACCATATATCCGCAGTTAATGTATGTGGAAAGTGGACCTGCGATAGGGAAAAATATTCAGTTTGGTGTATCTGGAGTGAAAGTGGCATCTGTAGGGAAAACTAGTGGCGGCTATACGGCAAGTACAGGAAATTTTACAGCCCAGATTGGTTGGAGGGCAGCCAGCAGGACGGTTTCGGTGGATATAAAACTTTCTGCTCAGAATGGTGCGGTGCTCAACGGGAATTATTACTGGCAAATTCGATATGGGAGCAGTGAGAGTGGTTATCAATTGATTGAGGAACAGATTTCGCCGGAAACAAAAAAGGAACGAATGATCAATGCACTAGAGGCAGGGATGGAATACAACTTTACAATGTATTTAATCAATGCAAGTACATTGGCGCTTGAGGCTGTCTTGATACCAGAGAGCAATCCAATTAGAATGCAGACAGGAAGTTCTCGTGAGAATCTTATTTTTCGGAGTAAGCGCGCGGGGTACGACAGCATTACGCTTGGGGTGGAGGCAGTGGAACCAGTGGCGAAATATAGCTATGGTCCACTTGCAGAATATGATAAGGAAGTGACAATACAACGTCAAATAAATGGTATTTCAAGCATTACGGTGACGGGACTTGAACCAGCACAGACTTATTATTTTGAGTTTTATAATCGAAATGGCGTTACTTTTGCATATACAACAGTGGACACAAAAGAATATCCAGCGGTGGTAAGCTACAATGCCAGGGCATCAGGACCAGATAGTGTTGCGCTGAGAGCAGATATTACTTCATTTTCAGGAAATGTGCCAGAGTATTTTAACTTGTGCTATGAGATTGCAGACCAAAACGGCAAACTGATTGTCTCAGATATAGAAAAACTTGCGGCGAAAAATCGCGATAAGTGGTCTATTATGGCGTCCGTTTCTGATTTGGAGCACAGCACGCCATATCTTGTTACAATGTGGATCAATGAACCGGGCTATTCCGCGCATTTTAAGGAAAAGACTTTAACGGTTAAGACAGAACCTGCACCTTTTCCAGAGAGTGTATTGTCTATTTCCATAAAGCAGAGCCGGGAAAAAGGCACCAAGGCAGAATACACAATTCATATAGCAGATAATGCTGTCAATCTGACTGGAAAACTAAAGTATCGGATGAAAAATTCCCTTGGCGCGTATGAGACGAAAGTGATTTCTGTAAAAGACAGCAAAGCAAATGGAAGTATTACAGAGTTACAGGAAGGCGCTGGATATGAATATGAAGTGCGGATTGCTGGCATTGTGAAACGCGGCACATTTCAGATGGGAAAAGCATGCATTAATCCGCGTTTGACAGCGGATACAGGCGCATATGATTCTGTACTTTCCTATGAGCTGGACAAAAAGGAACTAAACAAAAGTTCTGTATATAGTTACAAATTGTACTATTATAATGAAGAGACAAAACTTTATGCAGAGTTGCGGACAAAAACAGCGCTTACAACAGTGGAAGACTATTTGGTGTCTGTGCAGGCGGCTGATTATTTTGCACTCTCGCCAGACACAGAGTATGGGTTTAAATGGGAACTTTTTGAGGGCAATACGCTTGTCAATACACAGTATCAGCGCATTTATACCAAGGAATCAGAGATGGCAATTTCTATCACTGCAAATCTCTCGGAATCCATAACCTGCACAATTGCACTCAAGGGCAGAACGGAAAACATTACAAAAGATATCACACTGTTTGCGTATATTCAGGAGGAGGACGGAACGTACTATAAAAATGGTTCCAGCTTTAATCTCTATGCGTCAAAGGGATACCAGACAACAGGGTATACGATTTCTGGCCTTGTAGATGAACGAAATTATACCATTTCTTTTCGCGACATGAAAGGAAAAGAGTACGGAAGTTATGCGTTCACATTTGATGCCAAAATTGATGGCGTGCGGGTGAGTACTGGCAATCAGATTGCAGGGGCACACAATATCACGTTGCAGACTCAGATTGAGGGAGTGCCAGCGCCAGGGTCCTATCTTGTTCTGTTTTTCAAGGAGAAGGATGAGGTGGACTGGGATATTCGGACAACATTGCTTGCAGAGAATCAGACAGAGTGTAATTTTGAGTTGACAAGTTATCTGGGGGATGACATCAATGCTGATAGGGTCTATGAATTTATGGCAGGTATTAGCAGTGTGCAGTATCCGCCAATCACAGCTACACTCGACGGAGTTTGTTCTGGCGAGATACTGACGCAGACAGACGGCAGAAGTCTCACAAATGTTATTGCGGCGAGTGGATATTCCTATATTTCCATTAAGGCGATGATTACAAACAATCCTATAAATACCAATTCATATCTCTATGTATTTTATAGAGAAAAGGGAGCGGAAGATTGGATTAAGAGCAAAAAGAGTTATATTATTAGCAATACAACTGGCGGAATGCTGACTTTTATCAATGGTTTGAAACCTGGTACGGAGTATGAGTACAGAGTGGCTGTGAGTGACAGTGGTTATGATGTTGCGCTTTCTGATATAGAGGAGGACAGGCAGGTTGCTGGAAGTATTATGACGCAAGCGCAGGAGTTTTCACTCGATCTCACCAGTCAGCCGTGGAGTATCAGTCATGGTGCAGCTTTGAAAATCAAGGCGGATACAACTGCGCAGGAGAAGAGTCTCAAGGCAGTGTTGTCATTTGACAATAGAGCGCCAAAAGAGTTGTTGCTGCCTCGCACAAAGGATTATAGTGGAATTTTATATTTAGAAGATCTGTCTTTTGGAGAGCGCTGTTCTGTGACCAACGTGGAACTTCAAGTTATGGAAACAATTACCGGCGAGTGCAATTATGTGACAGTTGCGTCATTTTCACCGGAGTGTGAGATTGTGGCACCGCACAGCAATCAAGTAAGCTTGACCCGAGAATGGAAAAAGACGTCACAGTTCAATCTAGGACTTCGCACATTGCTGCAAAGTCCGTAAGTAAATGTGGTGATTGAAATGCATCAAGCCATCGCGAAGCGATTTTGCATGGCTTGATGCAACAAAAAGACATCGAAAAAACCGGATTTAAGCGGATTTGTGTTGTATAATAATTAAAGAATTACAAACAATATAAAGAGGGAACAGCACAGATAGTCCTGTACATAATATCGTAAAAGGCAGGGAATCGGTATGAACTTTTTATTGCGCGGGGACTATCAGCGAGTGGTGTTATACATTCTGACATCTGTGTCAGTTTTGCTCGCCTTAAAGTATCTTCTTCCATACTTTCTACCGCTGTTGGTGGCACTACTGATTGTGGTGCCTTTGCAGCGGTTTTGTCAGCGCAGGCAAAAATCTGGACAGAAAGGTTTTATGGCAGGAGGAATTTTATTTGGTATTATTTTGATTGTGGCACTAATTATTGTGGGAATTGGAACTTTTTTGATTAGTAAAGCGCGCATGGTTGTACAGAATGCGGATTTTTGGACAAATAGCATTGTGCAATTTATCACAGACGTAAGCGCAGAAATTGAAAATTTTTTTCAGCTGCAGCATGGGATTGTAGAACAGTGGTTGTTTGATAGGGCATCAGAGTTAAGAGATTGTGTTTCAAGGTCTGGGGACGGGTTGTTAACCGGAAGTTTGCGTTATCTGTCTGTGGCAGGGCGCGCAGGCACCTTTCTTGTGGTGAGTTTTATCTGTGTCGTTTTGTTTGCAAGAGAAATTGAAGGCTGGCAGCAAGGACTTTTGAATTTGGCTGCAATTGAGCCTGCAATTGACCATATTTTATCTATTATTTTACGCATTGGCAAAAAACTTGGAGGAATGATAAAAACGTATCTTAAAACACAGACAATTATTCTTTTGTGCATCAGTATTACCGCGACAATTGGTTTGTATCTAAGTGGTTCTAAAGAAGGTTGGTTTTATGGTCTCTTTGCGGGATTTATGGACTTTCTGCCGTTTATAGGAACTGGAATTGTGCTGATTCCGCTGGGGGTTATGAGTTTTCTAAGAGGTAATATAGGCAGCGGTGTGATTGTTCTTTTGACATATTTTGCCTGTGTGTTGATTCGGGAATTTTTGGAGCCGCGATTGCTGGGAAATGGATTGAAGTTTTCGCCAGTGGCAATCTTGATTTCTGTTTATGCAGGGATTATCTATTATGGGATAGGCGGCTTTATTTTAGGGCCAGTGACGCTTTTGATTCTGGTGGAGTTAGGACGAGAAATTTTTATGCCAAAACGCACGCAAGACGGGAAACAGTAATAGCATGGTCTGTTTTTTATACAAAATTTCTATCTGTGTGAAATACAAAGAAACCAAAACAGTTTGGGAAGCAAGATGTAAATTGATTTAGGAACTGTTCAGAAATTACTTGTGACATTTAGACAAGTAATTGTCATGAGTAATTTATTAACAGTTCCTTAGTTGGTGATATAAAATCTAATGAGGGAACGAAATGGATAAAAATGAGGTTTTGACAGATCCTAGAAAATTAGTTAGCCTTGAATTAAAAAAAGAAGGTTTTGATATTGATACAATTAAAGTGCCAAAAAGAGTTTATTTATTGGCGGACAGCTTTTATGATAAAATGCTCTTAAAGAATTGTGGAACCTATAAATATCCTTTAGGAGGAGAACTCTATGTTTTTAATGCAAATGAAAATATTGGTTTTGTAAGAGGAAATATGTGTTCTCCAGCAATAGCCACACAAGTTGAGGATTTCATAGCGGGTGGTGTAAAAGAATTAATTCATGTAGGTTTTGCCGGTGGATTACAGACAGATATGCGACCAGGAGATATTGTTATAACAGATGGTGCATACAATGACACCGCAGTTGCCCGTCTATATGGATATGATTTGGACATTATTAAATCGTCAAAGGAATTAACAAATGAATTATGTAAAGAGTTTTCTGATAATAAAATTGCATATCGGCGGGGAATACATTGGACAACGGATGCTGGATATATGGAAACATGGGGACAGATTAGGGAATATAGAGGGAAAGGTGCCTTATGTGTGGAGATGGAGGGCGTTGGTTTATTTACAGTTGCAACATATCGCAATTGTCTAGCCACAGCTATTTATGTGATTTCTGATGTTCCTATAGAAAGTGGTTGGGAGCTTGGATGGAGTGAGACTCAACTAGAAGAATCTATACATAGAGTATTAAATAGAATTATTTCATCTTTATAACTCCCTTTTCGGAATTGTGTACCCATGGAAAACGAGCTTATATATGCATTGCAAGCATCAGGCATATATTTTATAATCAAGTATATAAATCAAAATTTGTGGAGTTAAGGATATGAAAGATTTTATTTTTGTCACGGGAGCAAGTGGTATAGGTAAAACCACTTTAGCTAACGGACTGCTTGAGCACTATAAAACGACATGTATAGAACAGCATATGGTACCTGATTTTATTTCACGAGATGGCAGCGAGCCAATGACTGGAGAGCTTGAGGAACTTACTTGCTGGGAAAATCAGGTGGCAATGCTTATGTGTTTTCATAGGCTTGGTTATAAAAATATAATTGCTTCTGATATTGATGATTTAAGAACAGCTGATATTCCTATTGTTTTTAAAGGAACTGATTTTATCACAATAAAACTCGTATGCAGTGATTTGCATCAAATTCAAGAACAGATGAGAAACCGTCCCAATAATGGACTTATAGATTTTGAACTACAGAAAAAGATGAACGAAAAAAATATTAAGCGAAATCCTCTTATTAACGAATTTGAAATTGATGTTGCGGGTAAATCAATCGGAGAAGTACTTGAACAATCAATAAATATTATTGAGACTACGTCCTCCTGCTTTGATTATGAATACGCAAAACCTCCAAAAGAAATGTTTTATTCATGGGTATTTGCGAATGGATTAAGATAAATTCCGGTACAAATCCAGTAATTATACGTAAGAATATGCATTTTATTTCAAATGTTAAGCAGTGGGAACAATTTTCCGAAAAGGGAGTTTTATAATAATAAACTGTAAGAAAATAACTGATACATCTTGACTTGTTTATTTCTTCGAGAATGCATATCAAAAAGCATAGTCCTCTACGTCTATGCTTTTTGATATGCATTCTCGAAGAAATATTCTGTGTTATCTATATCAGTTATTTTTCTATAATTCCGAAATGTAATCGTGTTAGTGGTTTATTTATGCACACACTGATGCAACGGAAATATGCCACTAAAAGTGGCGCATCGGCGGCGTAGCGAGTAGGGGGAAAATCTCTCCTACTCGATTTTGAAATTAAAGATTTATCACAAATACTTCTGTCTGAACCATATCTCCATGTACAGTTACAGTCAATGGTGTATCTGCGGAAGTGTTGTCATTTTCTGCAACATACAGAATGAGTTGTCCGTTGTAGACTCTACGGTAATTGGCGGTGTATTCTGTCACATCGGCAAGGTCGCCGTTTTCAATGCCAAGTAAGGTTCCATTTTGGATAGTTACTGTGAGCAGGGAAGAATCGTGATATACCCGTCTGCCATTTCCATCTAGCATTGTGACTTCAAGCTGATGGATTGGATTATAATATCCGACAACATCAGTGATAATTTTCATAACTTCTTTGGATAGAACATACTCTTGTATTTCCATATAACAAGCAGTCAGCGTAGTATATAGACTGTGACTGACACAAGTGTCATTTTCTCTGCCTTTTGCAGTCAAGATTCCAGGCTGGAAAGGAATCGTTGTAATAATACAATCTTGATTGAAATCTTTTTCATAGGTGCCAAGACTTTTTCCATTTAGAGATAATTCAATGGATTTCAGGTTTGTGTAACATTTAACCGTCACCAATTCTCCGGCACAATAATTCCAGTTTTCACACGAGGCAGCAAATTCACATGCGTATGGGTCAGAGGTTGTTTCACCCCAAGAAGTGACACAACTGTCAGTTTTTCTCACCGTGGTGAGATGAATCATTGGTTCTGTACTCCATAGGCTCTGCCTGCGATAATATCCAGGTTTTTCAAAGCCTGCCAGTGTCATCAGTCCTGCGCCAGATCCATGGATTGGCCAGCCGTGTGCTTCCCCGAGATAATCAATTCCTGTCCACAAAAACTGTCCAGAAATATATTGATTATCGGTTACAGATTTCCAATCTTTCAGGCGATGTCCGTTTTCACTGCCAAAGAAAGGCTTGTCTGGAAAAGCAAGATGATGTTCTTCGTATAAATTTTCTTTGTAGTTATATCCAACAACATCCAGCGAGCTAATAAAACCAAGTTTTGCGGAAAGTTCTGGAAAGGCGGCAGCCAAAGTTACAGGGTGCGTAGTGTCTACAGATTTTACAATATTGCACAGATGTTTTGCCAATGCTGTAAGCCGTTCCATATTTGGTCTGTCAGAATGATACAGATGTTCTGATTCTGGTTTATTGTTATCATTGTTTCTAGTCATTTCAGTAAATGTTGGGTGACAGTATGGGTCGTTGGGATAGTCAATTTCATTTCCAATGCTCCATAGAATAACACTTGGATGATTGCGGTCACGCAGAATCATGTCTATAAGATCGCGCTCATGCCATATGGGAAAGTCTGTATAATATCCTTGATGTTTTGGCGGATAGACATTGTGTCCCTGCCACCATTTGTTTTTGGGGCCTTCCCATTCATCAAATGCCTCGTCAATCACAAGAAAGCCGAGAACATCACATAACGCATACAGTTCTGGAGTATGGGGATTATGACTCATGCGAATAGCATTGCAGCCCATTTTTTTCAGTTTGATTAGGCGGCGACACCAAACTTCGTAGTTTACAGCAGCACCTAGACATCCAGCGTCATGGTGTAGACAGACTCCTTTGAATAGATAGGGATTTCCGTTGAGGTAAAAACCTTTGTCTGGATGAAAGCGAAAACTTCGGATTCCAACTTTCATTTCATGTACTTGATATGATTTTTCATAAGAGAAATAAGTTTTGATAGTATAAAGACAGGGAACTTCTGGCGACCAAAGCATTGGATTAGGAATGGTTCCTGTATTTTTTACTTGAATGACAGCATGAGACATGACGGTGGTCTGTGAGACAGCCTCGCTCACAAGTTTTCCCATGGCGTCAAAAATAACGTTTGTGATAGTGAGAAGTTTATTTTTGTCAGTTGCGTTCACCAGTTCGTTTACAATTTCATATTCTGCAATATTATCACTAATTTTGGGAGTGTGAAAAAAGATACCATTGTTGACTGGATAAATATTTTCGGATATCTCTAATGTGACTCTGCCTGTAATGCCAGAGCCAGTAAACCAGCGTGAATCAGATAGTTCACATCTGTCAACATACACGCTGATAACATTATCGGCATTAAAATGGAAACTATCAGAAATATCATAACAAAATGAGATATACCCGTTTGGACGTTCTCCTAAGTAGGTGGAGTTGCACCAGACACGACTGTTTTTATAAATGCTGTCAAAATGAATACAAATGTGTTTTCCTTTCCACGCTTCCTTCGGGGTAATATGAATGCGATACCATCCAATACCACCGGCAAGATATCCGGTTCCACTGGAATACTCTTTAGAAAATGGCATGTGTACTGACCAGTCGTGGGGAAGTGTGACCAGTTCCCAATCTTTGTCCTCATGCCATGCCTGCCATGCATCTGGTACATCGCCCAAATGAAAGTAGGCATAGTTTAATGGCAACGTTATCGTGTCAATGATAGTTTGCATAAACGTTACAACTCCTTTCGGTGAAAATATCAATTTTTTATGAAAAAATTATAGCACAATTGCAAGGGCAGCGTCACGGAAAATTGAGTGGACTATTGACCGATATAGACACGCTGCCACTATTTATGGGTCAAGAATATACATTACTGTTCTTTCGTTACAATTCAGCCTCAGGATTTTACATTCACTGCAAAGTCCGTGAAATAACGTAGTAGTTGAGATGCATCAAGCCACCACGAAGTGGTTTTGTATGGCTTGATGCTTGTAACAGGAAGCCAAAGGCTGAACTGTAATGCTCTTTAAAAAATTTTTCTTGAAAGGTTTGACAAATTTGGTATAATTAGAGTATGGAATTTAATGGAATTTTAAGAAATTTTTAATGGAGGTTTTAAAGTGGCAGCATTTACAGTATCGGAACTAGAAAGTATGATTGTCGTTAACATGGGAGATTATAAGACAGCCAGAGGGGAAAAGAAGTTAATGACAAAAGATTTGGGATCGTGTATCGGTGTTGCGCTGAGAGATCCACATACGGGGGTGGGTGGATTACTTCATGTGATGCTTCCACATCATAGTACGACAAAAGGGGAGCATTTTATCGCGGCAAAGTATGCGGACACAGGGCTTGATGAGATGATCAGCACTCTGGTGCAGCAAGGGGCAAAACGAGACCATCTAGTAGCGAAAATTGCAGGTGGCGCACATATGATTCGGTGTGAGCAAGTACCTGAGAGTACTGATATTTCTTCGAGAAATGTGAATGCAGTGAAGGAAAAACTTGCTGAACTGCAGATACCGCTGCTTGCTTCTGATGTGGGAGAGTATTTTCCAAGAACTGTAGTGTTTGAACCAGGAAGCGGTACATTTAGGATACTCACACCAGGAAAGGCAGAGCGAAGAATTTAGAGAGCGTCTGCTATAAAACAGGAAAGGCGGGATAAACAATGGCGGAAGAAAAGAAAGAATTAAATGAAATGGAACTTTTAGAACGAAACATTATAAAAAATTATAATGAGCTGTTAAAAACATTGCTTGAGGAGGGAGATATGGATACCTTGGAGCAAGTGATTACAGATGATGAGTACCGACATAAATTGATGGATATGCACACACGCAGATTGCGGAGTGGATATGAAATTTAATTGTAGTAAATGATATTTGTGTTTTCTATAATTGCGTAGGGGAAGATTGCTTCCCCTATGTTTATGTAACAGATTAAATGTTACTGGTTTAGTAAAGAAAGAGCAAGTTTTCTCTTGTGATGGCGATACATACTTGCAAAGTGATTGTACACCCAGAATCCTTCGATAAGGACATGGTTGAAAACACCAAGTTTTCCTTTTACAGTACCTTGATAGTACTCTCCTCCATATTTTACATTCTTTTTGTCTTTTATATACCCAATTAGTTCAGATTCGCAGGTAATATCGGATTCCAATTCTGTGTAGGCAGTACCTACACAATCTGGATGGTGGGAATCACTGCCACCAAACATTGGCAGATTGTACTGGAAGGCAAGTCTGCGTGCGTCCATGTTCGATTCCTGTGATTCGCAGGCATTAAAACCTTCCAGAAAGTCGAACTGTCTCATAATATCAGGATTTTTTTTGTAGGCGCGCGTGCGTGTAATACTTAGATGGCGTTCCCCGCACGGATGTGCAGGACCCAGAATGCCGCCATGTCGGTGAACTACATCTTGCAGAACTTTTACAGGAAGTCCACGGCATTCCATCAAGAGAAGTTTTACGTTTTCAGGCAGAATTACAAGAATGTGTCCTGCATCAATAGTGTCATATTCAATTCCTTTCAGAACAGTAAAATCACTAATGGAATTCTTTAAAGAATCACGATATTTACGAAAACCATTATACGAATCATGATCTGTTACAAGCATACCCTGAAAGCCTTTGGATTTTAAAATCTCAATATACTCAGCGATTGGAATCTTTCCATCCATAGACCCTTCTTTCGTGTGGCAATGCATATCTAATTTCATAACGGGTAAAACCTCCAAAAATATATATTAAAGCAGTGGTAGAAGAAACAGTAAATACTTTTGTCGTTTGCTAATAGGTTCTTGTTTACAGTAGATTAGTTCTCACTTATTTAGTGTACTTGAAATAGAAGAAATAATCAAATATCAATTTATGGAAAACAGATAAAATTTTTTACAAAAAATTTGGGAAAGAATTGTGAATTTATTTTTGCTAATTTTCTGTCAAAGCAAAAGATATATCATTATGTATATAAAAAATAGAAATTTATAATATTATCTGTGTGAATTATATAAAAACGTTTTTATGTAATTCACACGGAATACTTTTTTGCATTAAAAAATAAAAGTGTATCCTATTTTCTTTTGGTTTCCTTAAGATTTTATGAAGAATGCAAAAGATTGCAATTGGAAGTTGACTTTATACAATGCATACTCTATAATGAGGAACAGTTCATAAAAAGAATTGTTTTTGGAAATGCTTTTGATGTGTGATAAAAAGTTTGACTTTTTATAGTACATTTTGGCATTGTGGAGGGAAATATTGTGAAAATAAAGAAAAATAGCATCTACAAATGGGCAGTAGGGCTGATATTACAATATAAGTCTTTGGCTGTTATGACTGTATATGCAGTGGTTTATCTCGCTGCTTTTTTCTATCTTGAGAGAAGAAATGTGGCAGTACACGAGATTAATTTTGGAATCGATGCCTATATTCCATTTTGTGAAATATTTATTGTGCCTTATCTGTTGTGGTTTCCATACGTGGCACTCACAGTCGTTTTGCTGTGTATATGGGATAAGGAAGAGAGTGAGAAACTTGTCGCTTTTTTAATGGCAGGAATGACAATCTTTATCATTGTGTCAGCGGTGTTTCCAAATGGACATAATTTGAGGCCAAAGACATTTGTGCATGACAATATTTTTATTGATTTAATTAAAAATCTTTATGCGACTGACACACCGACAAACATTCTTCCAAGCATTCACGTATATAACTCTGTTGCAATTATAATTGCCGCGTGGCGAAGCAGATGTTTTTCAAACCATCGAGTTGTCAAGGCCGGAATGATTGCGCTTGGCGTGAGCATTATTTTTTCAACAGTGCTTATTAAACAGCATTCTATGCTTGATGTACTCCTTGCGTTATTGCTCTCAGCAGTAATGTATTCCATCTGCTATAAAAGAACGACAGTTCGAGAAAAACGGATATCCACGGCGAGAAATCGAGTGGGAGAGTAACATTTGTTGTTACACATGTTTTATGAACAAGAAAGAGATTTTAAATAAAAATGCAGCTCATAAGGGCTGCATTTTTGGTTAAATAGTAAAATATCTGTAAACAATATTTCAATGAAGGATATTTACCGAATTATTGTCTATTACATAACGGGAAATGTTATCGTAGTTTTTCTCTGGCATTATAAAAACCTTACGACCGCTTTTTAATGTGAGCGTGACCGTCTCATTGCCTTTATTTATCTCATCGCATATTTCGTCAAAATTGTTTTTCAGAGTTGTGAAATCCATTTCTTTTAATAATTCTTTCATACTGGAATCCTCCTAATTCCTGATATAGACTCCGAGAAGCTATTGGTTTAAGGAACAGTGATTATAAAAGGAAAGTACACTTTCATAGCATGTGACCCTGCGGTTTCAACAATATAGATACCGCAGGAGGAACATTTCCTAAGATACAAAGGCAGCGCAGTATCCACACAGGATACCTTATTGAATACTTTTAATATACATGTTTTTCTATATAAATTCAAGCTAAAATCAGAATATTATGGACATATCTGGAAAAATTGTTAAATATTACAAAAAAGGAAACGGGTTTGAAAGAAAAAATTGGCTATTATTTATACTTTGTTTATTTTTTGGCAATTTTTCACACAATTTCTTCTTGACTTTCTGGGGCAAATCCCTCAAAAATAAACAGATCAAAACTTGGAGAAACCTTGTCAAGTTCTTCCTGTGAGCGGACAGTCCATGCGATACTCAAACTTTTGTAAAGCTTACGGCAGATAGTTCTGGAAAGTTCATTTTTATGTTTGCAGTTGTAGGCGATAAAATCAGGCGATGCATAACAGTTTCCTATAAGATGAGAGAGCAAAAAATAGGGGATATTTAATTTTTGTTTTGTAAAATCTTCCGAGAGTTGTCCACGCACAATGTTTGGTCTGTGAATTTTGTACCAGCGTACTGCCAGCGGATGAAACGATTCAATACAATACAACCCTTTATAGTTAGAGAGAATGCCGTCGCAGATACGACAGAGCTTGTCTGCATTTTTTTCAACTTTATATTCTATAATTAATGGAACACGACCATCTATCATTTTTAAGATATCCGCAAAAGCAGGAATACACTCTTGTGTTCCAAGCAGACGAAATTGTTGAAGTTCCTCAAATGTGTAATCTCTCAGATTTCCTTTGACGCCGCAGATGCGATTTAAAGTATCGTCATGAAAAACCACTGGAATATCATCTTTTGTGAGGTGCACGTCAAATTCAATGCCGTAGCCCAAATCAGCGGCGCGCTTGATGGCAGCATAAGAATTTTCAGGAAAACAGCCTTCTTCTTTTTCGGTATCTTTGGCAGGCTGTCCAATATTTTTTAGACGTTGTATTGCTGGATTCATGTTATGTAGTCCGCGGTGAGCGTACATATGTCCAAAGAATGGTCTGTAGTCAGGACGTCCATAAAGACGCGGTTTGATTGAGATTAGGTACAAAATTGTTAGGGTGACTATGGATACTATAATTTTCAAAGCAATCAAAAACATTCCCATAATTATAACCTCGTTGACAAATAATAAAATTGAAATCTACCTATTATATAGTACGCGTTTTAAAAACATTTGTAAACAGAGAATTGTAGATTTATTTTATGGTTACAATTCAGCCATGCAGAATTGATTGTGCAAATTGTACGCGGGAGTTTGCTCACTAAGAACAATTTGTACAATTAATTCTATAGGGCGGACGCCTGTCATGAAATAAGTCGCCAGCAAAGACTGAATATCATTAATAAAATTGTACATTGTGGCGACTTATGAATGGCATGGCTGAATAGTAATATTTTATTATATTTAAAAAAAAGATTGACATTCTGAAAGCATAAACGTATAATAATCTAGCATGTGTGTAAAATACCGCATGTAATGTGCCTAATTGTTTTGGCATTTAGTTTTGAAAATAACAGGAGGTGAAAAAGAATGCCAACATTTAACCAATTAGTAAGAAAAGGACGTCAGGAAACAGTTAAGAAGTCTACTGCACCAGCTCTCCAGAGAGGATACAATTCTCTTAGAAAGAAAGCGACAGATACCTCTGCTCCTCAGAAGAGAGGCGTTTGTACAGCAGTGAAGACCGCAACACCGAAGAAGCCTAACTCAGCACTCAGAAAGATTGCCAGAGTTCGTCTTTCCAATGGTATGGAAGTGACAAGCTACATTCCAGGTGAGGGACACAATTTACAAGAGCACAGTGTTGTACTGATCAGGGGCGGCCGTGTTAAGGACTTACCAGGTACAAGATACCATATTATCAGAGGTACGCTTGATACTGCGGGAGTTGCTAACAGAAAACAGGCTCGCTCTAAATATGGAGCTAAGAGACCAAAAGCAGGTAAATAACATGAAAGATCATTGATTTTTCATGCGGCAAATTTGTGTCTCTGTGCAAATTCGTATGGATTTGGCAGCGCATAAGATTCGCATGATTTACCATGTACCACAAAAAACTAATTAGTGTTGGGATTCTGATAGAACACCTTTTTTCATAAAAAGGTCATAAAAGAAAACCGCGCGAACACAAAGTTTTAAAAATGTGAGTACCGTTGATTTAATCAAATAGTGGACAATCCGCCAGTTGGACGGGTGCGCTATCAGTAATTAAGGAGGGAAGAATCGTGCCACGTAAAGGACATATTCAAAAAAGAGACGTATTAGCAGATCCTATTTACGGTAATAAAGTGGTTACCAAGCTTATCAACAATGTTATGTTAGATGGCAAGAAGGGTGTAGCCCAGAAGATCGTATACGGAGCATTTTCCAGAGTAGAAGAGAAGGCACAGAAACCGGCATTGGATGTATTTGAGTCTGCGATGAATAATATTATGCCAATGCTTGAGTGTAAGGCAAGACGTATCGGAGGTGCTACGTACCAGGTTCCACTTGAAGTAAAGCCGGACCGTCGTCAGACATTGGGACTTCGCTGGTTGGTGTTTTTTGCACGCAAGAGAGGCGAGAAGACCATGGAGGAAAGACTTGCGAATGAGATTCTGGATGCATCAAACAATACAGGTGCAGCAGTGAAGAGAAAAGAAGATATGCACAAAATGGCAGAGGCAAACAAGGCTTTTGCGCATTACAGATTCTAACTGTATTCAATATTGTGCGCGAAATCCTCGGCTTTCGCACATTATCGTTTCTAAATTTTTAAGGAGGAAGAACTTTGGCTGGGAGAGAATATCCTTTAGAGAGAACCAGAAACATCGGTATCATGGCGCATATTGATGCTGGTAAGACTACTCTTACAGAGCGTATCTTATACTATACCGGTGTTAATTATAAGATTGGTGATACCCATGAGGGTACTGCGACCATGGACTGGATGGAGCAGGAGCAGGAAAGAGGTATCACAATCACATCAGCCGCTACGACATGTCACTGGACACATCAGGAGAATGCAAAGCCACAGGAGGGTGCTTTGGAGCATCGTATCAATATTATTGATACTCCGGGCCATGTGGATTTTACAGTAGAAGTTGAGCGTTCCCTTCGTGTGTTGGACGGCGCTGTAGGTGTTTTCTGCGCAAAGGGTGGTGTGGAGCCACAGTCAGAAAATGTATGGCGTCAGGCTGATACCTACAATGTACCTAGAATGGCATTTATCAATAAGATGGATATATTGGGAGCTAATTTCTATGGTGCGGTAGACCAGATTCGGACAAGATTAGGTAAAAATGCAATTATTCTTCAGATACCAATTGGTAAAGAAGACGATTTTAAAGGAATCATTGATTTGATGGAGAAGAAAGCCTATATCTACAATGATGATAAGGGTGACGATATCACAATCACAGAGATTCCACAAGATATGGCAGATGAGGCGGAACTTTATTACTCTGAGATGATTGAAAAGATTTGTGAGTTGGATGACGATCTGACAATGATGTATCTTGAGGGTGAGGAGCCTACTGTTGAGCAGTTAAAAGCTGCTTTGAGAAAAGGTACATGTGAATGTACAGCGGTTCCAGTTTGCTGTGGATCTGCATACAGAAATAAAGGTGTACAGAAACTTCTTGATGCAATACTCGATTATATGCCAGCACCGACAGATATTCCATCTATCAAAGGTACAGACTTAGAGGGCAATGAAGTTGAGCGTCATTCTTCGGACGAGGAACCATTTTCAGCACTTGCTTTCAAGATTATGGCGGACCCATTTGTTGGTAAACTTGCATTTTTTAGAGTGTACTCAGGTACAATGAATTCCGGTTCTTATGTATTGAACGCTACAAAAGATAAGAAGGAGCGTGTAGGACGTATCTTACAGATGCATGCGAACAAGAGACAGGAGTTAGATAAAGTATACTCTGGAGATATAGCGGCAGCAGTTGGATTTAAGTTTACAACAACAGGAGATACAATCTGTGATGATCAGCATCCTGTAATTTTAGAGTCGATGGAATTTCCTGAGCCAGTTATTGAGCTTGCTATTGAACCGAAAACAAAGGCAGGACAAGGAAAGATGGGAGAGGCACTTGCAAAGCTTGCAGAAGAAGATCCGACTTTCCGCGCGCACACCAATCAGGAGACTGGACAGACGATTATCGCCGGTATGGGTGAACTTCATCTTGAGATTATTGTAGATAGACTTCTTCGTGAGTTTAAGGTTGAGGCAAATGTCGGTGCACCACAGGTTGCTTACAAGGAGGCTATTACAAAAGAGGTAGAAGTTGATTCTAAGTATGTGAAGCAGTCCGGTGGACGTGGACAGTATGGTCATTGTAAAGTGCGGTTCGCTCCAATGGATGCAAATGGCGAAGAACTCTTCAAGTTTGAATCTTCTGTTGTCGGCGGTGCGATTCCAAAGGAATATATTCCGGCTGTCGGCGAAGGAATTGAGGAGGCTACACAGGCTGGTATTCTTGGCGGATTCCCTGTGGTTGGCGTATATGCAAACGTATTTGACGGTTCGTATCATGAGGTGGACTCATCAGAAATGGCATTCCACATTGCAGGTTCTCTTGCATTTAAAGAGGCAATGCAGAAGGCAGCGCCGGTGCTTCTTGAGCCAATTATGAAGGTTGAAGTAACAATGCCTGAGGAATATATGGGTGATGTAATTGGCGATATCAATTCGCGTCGCGGACGGATTGAAGGCATGGATGACCTTGGCGGTGGAAAGATTGTTAGAGGTTATGTGCCGCTTGCAGAGATGTTTGGTTATTCTACAGATTTGCGTTCTAAGACACAAGGACGCGGAAACTACTCTATGTTCTTTGAGAAGTATGAGCAGGTTCCAAAGCAGGTACAGGAAAAGGTACTTGCGGCAAAAACAAAATAATGATTATTGTTCACACTTTATAATATCATATTTAACAGGGTATGTTGAACGAGATGACAGGGGATCGCGAACAGTAATGTAAATAAAAGATTACTTTTCACGGGTCAGGAATGTGCACAAACTGCGTATTCCGTGAGAACATGATTTAGAAATGAGGGGGGCGATTTTTGCGAAGTAAAACCTCAATTATTGCCCCGAATCGTTACTATGAGTGGATCGCATGCCGTGAATAGTAATAATAAAGGGCTTTTCAGCAGGTATTTTATAAATAGTGCTTGAAAAATTCCTATATTTTGACTATAATGAGAATAGTTGGGTTAAGTTATAATTTATAGTAAGTTTTTTAAGGAGGACTTTTAGAATGGCAAAGGCTAAATTTGAAAGAAGTAAACCCCATTGCAACATTGGTACTATCGGACATGTTGACCATGGTAAAACAACATTGACAGCTGCGATTACAAAGGTATTGGCTGCTAGAGTTGCAGGTAACGTAGCTACAGATTTCGAGAATATTGATAAGGCTCCAGAAGAAAGAGAGCGTGGTATTACAATCAATACTGCACACGTTGAGTATGAGACAGAGAACAGACATTATGCACACGTTGACTGCCCGGGCCATGCTGACTATGTAAAGAACATGATTACAGGTGCTGCACAGATGGATGGCGCTATCCTTGTTGTTGCTGCAACGGATGGTGTAATGGCACAGACAAAGGAGCATATTCTTCTTTCTCGTCAGGTTGGTGTTCCTAAAATTGTTGTATTCTTGAACAAGTGCGATATGGTTGATGATCCAGAGTTGATCGAGCTTGTTGAGATGGAAGTAACAGAGCAGCTTGAGGAGTATGAGTTTACAGATTGCCCTATTGTTAAGGGTTCTGCATTAAAGGCTTTGGAAGATCCTAGCAGTGAGTGGGGTGATAAGATTATCGAGCTGATGAATACTGTTGATGAGCATATTCCTGAGCCTGTACGTGATACAGATAAGCCATTCCTTATGCCAATCGAGGATATTTTCACAATCACAGGACGTGGTACTGTTGCGACAGGTCGTGTTGAGCGTGGTACACTTCACCTTAATGAGGAAGTTGAGATTGTTGGTATCAGTGAAGAGACAAAGAAGACAGTTTGTACAGGCATTGAGATGTTCAAAAAGCTTCTTGATGAGGCTCGTGCTGGTGATAACATTGGTGCATTGCTTCGTGGTATTCAGAGAACAGAGATTCAGAGAGGACAGGTTCTCGCTAAGCCTGGTACAGTTACATGCCACAAGAAATTTACAGCACAGGTTTATGTGTTGACAAAAGATGAAGGTGGACGTCATACACCGTTCTTCAACAACTATAGACCACAGTTCTATTTTAGAACAACAGACGTTACAGGTGTCTGCAATCTGCCAGATGGTACAGATATGTGTATGCCTGGTGATAACGTTGAGATGACAATTGAGCTGATTCATCCAATCGCTATGGAACAGGGACTTACATTCGCTATTCGTGAGGGTGGTAGAACTGTTGGTTCTGGTCGTGTGGCTACAATCATCGAGTAATTATAATTTATTCAGTAAAATCAAGGCTTTCGGGGTTTTCTCCGAAAGCCTTTTTACGTGGAAAGCTATATTGTATGTTGCTTTTGCTTCTATAATGCTTCTAAAATATTTGGAAATTTTGAAATGTTAGGATTATGATTCTATATTTGGGAGTGTATTATCCTAATAATTCTTTGTTTTTCTGAATATATTCTTTCCAGACCGCTTCTCGGTCTTTCTTGTGTGTGTTCTCGTATTTTTCGGTATATTCATCATGCAACTTCTTTAACTGTTCCATTAAAGGAGTATCATTCGGAACCTTGCCGCGCCGGATGCGTCCGTAAAGCTTATTATAGGACTTTGTAAACTCCTGATGGATTGGGTGTTGGAATAGTTTTTCTTTATAAGTTTTTCTTACACCGACTTCACTGCAGGTTGCGGAGGTATTTTTATAAATGCGGCTGCAATACATCTGATCAGAGGAGTGTTTTGCCTGAAAATATCCATTACATAATTTACATTTCCTAATCACCATTTCACCGGACATCATAATAGACAGTCCAATATGAAGGAATTGTGAAAATGAGGTTATATAATAAGTCTGTGTATCCGTATCCAGTTGCTTTTCTGAAAACAAATCGAAGTAAGAACTCCACGTAGGAATATTATTATCTAAAATATTCTTTAGGTAGTCCTCATCAATTGGAAAATCAAAAGTGTCCATATAAAAATCGGACTTTTTTAGCATTTTGCAATATGAATGATATAATGCCGCCGAAGTAGTGCTTTGCACAGAAGCGTTGTCCGCATAGGGTTCAATTAATACAGATTGGGTATATTCCCTTGCCTGTTCATAGGAAGATTTTAAATGGAGCAGTTCTTGTATAAGAACTGTTATTTTTGCCGAAAATTCTGATATAGTTTCATCATAAGAGCAGGATTTTTCAGCGTAAAGGTATAATGCGTGGAGCAGAGCATGGTAATGTGGATAAAGATAAGCAAGTATAGGGTGTGGATCAAAGCACTCTTTTAAAATGTCCAACACGGAACTTGCGACATCACTAAATGCTTTACTGTCAAAATCTTTAATAAAGCTCTCTACCTGATCGATAATCCTGTTTTTTTGCATATCAGGTTCTATTCCAAACAAATGCAAGGATGATAACAGTAGGTCAAATGTTTTGTCAAGTGTTTCTTTCGTTTCCGTATCATAATCAAGAATTTCCAACCAATTAGAAAGTATGGAGCGATTTGCTTGTAAAATTTCTTGTTGTGGATTGCTATTTGTATCGCTGTAAGCCAATATAAGTGATTCTGAATAATCTGACTTTTTAATGCTATATACAAGGGGAGAAAACGAAAACGCTTGTTTTATTGTATTAATAGAATATAAATTCATGTAAAAACCTCCTTTTTGATTACGTCAAATAATATTTTACTACAAAGATGAAAAATATTCAATAAAAATATCTTGACATTATACAGAATAACGTGTATGATAAATATGAAAGCAAGATATAAATAGTGAACAATTATATCTTGCAAATAATCAAGAGAGGAGGCGGCAAGGTGAAAGACGACAATTACATGATGTATGCGGAGGACATTTCAAGAGAATTAGGAATTTCCAAAGGATATGCCTACAAAATCATTAAGGAATTGAATCAGGAATTAAAAGAGGCTGGATTTATTGTGATTCCCGGCAGAGTTCCAAGGGCTTTTTGGGAAACAAAATTTTATGGAAACAGGACACAAATTGAAACCGTGTAGTGAGGAGAAAGAGTGAAAAATAAATTTTTCACACGCGAGATTTGTGCTTACACCCAAACTCGCAGATTAAGTAGGAATGGAGGATATTGAGATGCCGGTTTATAAGGACACAGAGCGTGGAAGCTGGTACTGTCAGTTTTATTATGAGGATTGGACAGGGAAGCGGAAGAAAAAGTATAAAAGAGGTTTTCGGACAAAAAAGGAAGCACAGGATTACGAGAGTGAATTTAAACGTGTGGCAAATGCGGACATGGATATGTCGGTTGCTTCTTTCGTGGATATTTACTTTAAGGATAAGGACGGAGAACTAAAGGAGCGTTCTAAGCGGAATAAGAAATATATGATACAGTCCCATGTAATCCCCTATCTTGGAGAAAAGAAAATGAATGAGATTACTCCGGCAGATATTATTGCGTGGCAGAATGAAATCCGTAATAAGAATTTTTCTGAAAGTTATCAGAGGATGCTGCAAAACCAAGTAACCGCATTGTTTACCCATGCACAGAAAATATATAACTTATGGAACAATCCATGCAAAAAGGTAAAAAAGATAGGGCGTTCGGATGTGAAGCGGCTGGAATTTTGGACTTATGAGGAGTATCAGAAGTTTATAGAAACATTTGAAAAGGGAAGCCGCTCGTATTTGATGTTTCAGCTATTATTTTGGACGGGAATGCGCGAAGGCGAAATGCTTGCGCTATCTATGGAAGATATTGATTTGGAAAACTGTCAAATTCATATTACCAAAACCTATTACCGTATGAACAGGACAGATATTATTACAGAGCCTAAGACAGATAATTCTGTGCGGACAATAGAAATACCTGTATTTCTTGTGAATGAAATTAAAGACTATTGGAATAGGCTGTATCAGTATCCCAAAAATGAAAGACTGTTTTCAGTAGTTGCAGAGGCAGTGCAGCATACCATGAAAAGACATATTGATAAGGCGGGAGTGAAGAAAATTGATGTGCATTCCCTTAGGCACAGTCACTGCGCTTACTTAATCAAGCAGGGTGTTCAACCGCTGATTATTAAAGAACGGTTAGGGCATAAGGATATTAAGATTACGCTCAATACATATGGACATTTATATCCAAGCGAGCAGAAAAAAGTCGCTTCACTGTTGGATAAGCTGATTGCAGACGACAGTGATGATAAGGAAAATGCCCCTGCTGGTAACAAGGGCATCTCCGAGTAATGAAAGCATAGCTTTAACCAAGCTTTACTGTACTCTATGTAGCAAATATAGTATAGCAAAGCTTCGGTCTTTCGACAATGGTACAAGTGCGATTTTCATAAATTTTTATGGATTGCTTTTGATACCTAAAGTCAGGTTCTTTTTGTGCCTTGGGTATCCACGTATTCTTTGGATTTGCTTTAAGCCATCAAATTGGCTTAGTTAGGCAAAATGAGAATAGCGGATTTACCCAAATATCAGAAAGAGCCTAAAATCAAAGGAAGGAGCTTTTATTTTGTCCATTTTTAGTGAAGTAAAAGAATATCTGACTGCAAGACAGGTGGCGGAATATTATGGTTTGAAAGTCAGAAGAAATGGGATTGCGTGTTGTCCGTTTCATGATGATAAGCACCCAAGCATGAAGATTGATAAGAATTACCACTGCTTTGCCTGCGGTGTCGGTGGAGATGTGATTGATTATGTTTCACGTATGCATGGACTGTCACAGTATGATGCGGCGATAAAGTTGATAGAGGATTTTCAACTGCCAATATTAGTTAGAAGCAATGTGATGTTCAATGAACAGGAGAAAGCGCGGATTAAAGAAGAAAAGGCGGAAAGAAAACGAATTATACATATCAAAGAGCGTTTTAAGAAGTGGTGTAATCAAAGTATTGATATATTAAGGGATTGTTTGCTGGAAGTAGAGAAGGCAGAAAATTTCTTACGGAATAAACCGCCGGATAATGTTTTTTCGGACGATTATGCGCAGATACTTCATGCGGCGCCGATTATGAATTACTGGATGGATATTTTGTGTATGGGAGAAATAGCAGAAAAGCAGGAATTATTTATGAAAAACAGGAGGGAGGTGGAGAAACTTGTCCAAAGAGTCAGAAGCAGTGGAAAACGAATCATGGGAGAAAATCGGGAAAGTGCTGGATGTCGAGATGAACAGTGTGGAAGATGTGCGCTTTGACTTGGCGAAAAGTGAGAAGGGATATATTTGTCAGACGATTAATAACTGTATGATAGTGTTCCATCATGATCCGGTTCTAAAGGGCGCAATCCGCAAGAATGAATTATCAGGGAAGATTGATGTTGTTGGTAGTTTAGGATGGCAGCGGACATCTTCCAGTGTGACAGATACAGATGTTTATCACATTCAATGGTATTTGGAAAAGAACTATGGGCTGAAAAATGACCGTATCATCAATAAGGCATTAAATATTGTGGCAAGTGAAAACAGGTATCACCCAATTCGTGATTGTTTGGAAAAATTGGAGTGGGACGGAGAACAGCGTATAGATAAGCTTCTGCCGCGTTATTTAGGAGCAGATAATGACAGCTATACAAAAGAAATCATGCGGCTTCTGATGCTGGCGGCAATCCATAGGGTGTATGAGCCGGGATGCAAGTTTGAAATCATGGTATGCCTTGTGGGAGGGCAAGGGGCAGGTAAATCTACTTTTTTTCGTTTCCTTGCTATGAATGATGAATGGTTTACAGATGATTTGAAACGTATGGATGATGATAATGTTTACCGGAAGATGCAGGGGCATTGGATTATTGAAATGTCGGAAATGATTGCAACAGTAAATGCTAAGAGCATTGAAGATATCAAGTCATTCATCAGCAGACAGAAAGAAACATATAAAATTCCCTACGAAACACACCCGGAGGACAGACCAAGACAGTGTGTGTTTGTAGGAACTTCCAACAGCATGGATTTTCTGCCGCTTGACAGGACAGGAAACCGCCGCTTCGCGCCGGTGTTGGTACACCCTGAAAGAGTGGAGAAACATATTCTTGCGAATGAAAAAGAAGCAAGGGACTATATCCGACAGGCATGGGCAGAGGCAATGGTATTGTATCGGAATGGTTTTCACGAGTTGAAATTATCAAGGAGTACAGAGGAATATCTGAAAGAAATGCAGAAGGAATTCATGCCGGAGGATGCAAAAGTAGGAATTATCCAGTTATGGCTGGATGAGCTGTCGGAAGATTATGTGTGCAGCATTATGATTTATAAAGAAGCGTTTCATCATGAGTACGATACGCCGAAAGATTGGGAACTGAAAGAAATTAACAATGTTATGAACCATAGCATTGTTGGTTGGGAGAAAGTTTCCTCCCACAGGTTTGCTGGATATGGTACGCAGAGAGGATGGCGGAGAGTGACAGATAAGAACGGATTCCAAAAACTGCCCCAAAATGCGACAAATCCATTTGAGGAATCAAAAGGGTAAAGTTGTACCAGAACGAATGAAACAGGAAAAAAGTTTTTTAGCCTTCGTTTACAAATTCTGTTTACAAGCTTCTGTTGACCGGAAAGTAAACAAATCAGTTTACAGGAAAAGTCAGTAAAAATAAGGCTTTATGGAGTTGTAAACAGTGTAAACGGAAAATTTTTAAAAGAGTATTTGTAAACAAAACGCGTAAACGGACAGGTAAACAGAGTATTTAAGGAGGGCATTTTATATGCAGAAATTTAACAGTAGCACAAAAATAATTATCGGAGTGGATCATGGATATGGGAATATGAAAACGGCACACAGGATATTCAAGACAGGGGTGGAGTATATGGAGGAAGAACCGATTGTAAGCAGGAATTTTGTAAAGTATAAGAATAAGTTTTATGTGATAGGAGAGTCGCATTTAGTGTATCAGGGCAATAAAACGGAATCTGAGGATTTTCATATTTTGACGCTTGCGGCATTGGCAGAGGAATTAAAGTTTAGAGGGCTGCATGAAGCAAATGTAACATTGGCGGTGGGACTTCCCCTTGCGTGGATGAAAAGTCAGGGGGCAGATTTTAAACGTTATCTGTTAAAAGAACAGGAGTTGCACTTTGAGTTCCGAAAAGAGAGATATCATGTCCATTTGTGTAGTGTAGAGGTGTTCCCGCAGGGATTTGCCGCAATTGTTAATTTGGGCACAATGCCGGGGATGAATATGCTGGCAGATATTGGAAACGGAACCATGAACGTGATGCAGATTATTGATAATAAGCCATTGGAAAAGAGTCTTGTGACAGATAAATTTGGCGTGGGTATCTGCATGAAGGAGATACAGAAAGAACTGTCAAAAGAAAATGGCGAAGATATACCTGAAATGCTGATTGAACCGCTTCTTTGGAATGGTATACAGGGAAGAACAGATGCTACGGCTGTAAAAGTGGAGCGTATAGCAAAACAGTATGCAGAAAATATTAGAAAGCGTTTGGTGGATTATGGTTATAAAGAAGGATTGGTGCATTTATATGTAATTGGCGGAGGTGGATGTCTGCTTCGGAATTACACAGAGTTGGCAGATAAAAAGGAAGTTACTTTTATTACTGATATTTGTGCCAATGCAAAGGGGTATGAGTATCTTGCGGCACAAAAACAGCATAGACAGAGGTAATGTTATGAGAAAGACCTATAAATGCAGCAATATAAAATTCTGCATGGAAGATGAAAACCAGCGTAGGACTTGGGAATATTTGCAGAGTATTACACGAAAAGACGGTTCTTATGGAAAGATACTTTCTGATGCGTTTGTTACGGTTCTTGACAGCGAGAATGAGATAAGAGCAGATAAAACGGAAGAATTATTTACTCCTTCATTAAAACCGTCAGAACACGAATTTGAACAATTAGTAGAACTGTTTGAGAGGGTGCTGGAAGCTAAATTTCAGAATTTACAGGGGATTTTGACAGAACATATGGAAAAATGCTTTCAAGAACATATTTTAGATTTTCGAACTGGAGTTCTTGAGGCAGCGGAAATGGCTGACAGTAATGAATTTGAGCAGATGCAGGAGGCGGAATTATCCGAGGATATGATGGCGTTTGCATTTGCAATGGGCGAATAGGCGGTTCTGAATTTTAATATTCGGTACTCAATTCCGAAAAGGAAGCCTGTGGAACGGTTCCGAAAAGTCTTTATTCGGTACTGTTGCCCAAAGCGAATGACGGCGGTTTTTTGCCGGAATGAGTAGTCTGACGTGGGAATTTTCACGACAGACTGCTGATGCCGTCAGGCAGAAACCCTCGGAGAGCGCCTTGCTTCTGATGCGTATGCGTCAGAAGTAATAAGGCGTTACTTTTGACAAAAGTAACAAAATCGTAGTTAGCGGATATGCACAGAAAAGACGGGAGGGAGGCAAAGAATGGCGGGAAGAACCATATCTTTTCCAAAAGGCGATGGAAGTCTGGCGCATAACAACAGGGAATTTATAGCCAATAATGTTTGTTCAGAAAGAACAGGCTGGAACAAAACATATATCAGGGAATCCATAGTAGATGCTTATGAAAAATGCTTTGGGGAAGCTGTCAGGAAATATAATGAGGGGCAGAAACGTAACGACAGAAAAATCAGTAATTATATGAAAAAGATAGAAAATTCCGATAACGGGGAGAATGTATTTTATGAAAATATTGTACAGCTCGGCACAAAGTATGATACACCTGTTGTGGATGAAAATGGAAGTCTGACAGAAGCGGCGAAAGAGGCAGTTGATTTGCTGGATGAGTATGTAAGAACTTTTCAGGAACGAAATCCTAATTTATATTTATTTAACTGTGTTCTGCATCTGGACGAGGCAACGCCGCATCTGCATATAGACTATATCCCTGTGGCAGACGGATACAAAAAGGGCATGAAAACAAGGAACAGTATTTCCAAAGCCTTGCAGCAGATGGGATTTGAAAAAGGTAAAGGCAGGTATGACAATGAGGTAATTGACTGGGAGGCAAGAGAGCGTAATTACTTAATGGATTTATGCCGGGAGCGTGGAATAGAGGTAGAAATCAAAGGAGATAAGCGCGATAACCTTACCCTGCCAGAGTACAAAGCGGCAATGCGGAAGGTGGAGTGTCTTGAGGCAGAGGCGGAAAAGCTGGATAAGCAGAATGAAACGTTAGAGCAGTGTAACGAAAGTTTGCAGAAGCGGGCATCTTACCTGCATGAACAGGTGCAGGAAATGGAAACGCATAACAATGAACTGGTTTTGCAGGCACAGGAGCTTACAGAACAGATTGAAGAAGCAGAGGCAAAAGAAAAGGCGGCGCAGGAGGTTCTTGCCAAACATGATTTAAGGGCAGATACGTTTAAAACGATTTCAAAGGAAGTGGCGGCGGAAACAAAAAATATGAAAAGTGCTGCTGTTCCGATAACCAATTTTTTCAGTAGCGAGGAATATGTCAAAGTGAAGAAAAGTGACTGGAATAAAATACTGGATGCTTTTAATAAGGCAGTATCAAGGAATCATCTCTTGGAAAAATATGAGAAGAAGATATCGAATTTGGAGAAGAAGATAGATGTGCTTAATGAGCAAGTTGAAAAATTAAAACGGTTTGTAGCGTCAAGGGGACTTGGAGAGGCGTTTGTGGAATTTGTAAAATCACTTGCGCCAAAGACGATGAAGCAGAAGCTGGGAGATGCAAAAGTGGATGCGGCTGAATACAACCGTCAGAGAAAAAATCCGCAGGTATTGCTGGAAAAGAATAAGCGGTGGCAGCAGGAAATGTAGATTTTATGGAAAGAGAGGAACAGACAATGAACATAACTTATGAAAAATGTGGAGATTATTTGATACCCAATTTAATACCCGATCCATAGCCGGAAGGAGAGTTAAGGAAATTCGGATTGATGCGGAAACATTATCTGAAAGAGTACAAGAGAGGGATTTATTCAGGCTTGTTACTAGCTGGCGAGTTAAAGAAACATCTGCTCATGATACAGGAACAGGCAGAGGAAAGATTTGATTTGCTGGTGCAACAGATGGCAGAGAGGGAGGAAGTGACAGAGCAGTTAAAGGAAAGCAATCAGATGCTTTGGGTGCGGAGAATGAATTGCATTAGAGCGAGGGCAGAGGAGATTGTGAGGGAAGAAATCATATACATATTATAAAGATTGGAATGGGACGGGTAAACTGTCCCATTTGTAAGTTTTATGCAATTTTAAGAAGAATCTAAATGACAATTTGGATATTTTGTAGTAAAATTAATTTGGAAAATTATGCAAGGAGGTTGTCTTATGATTGACAACAAGAAGGAACAAGAGCGAGATGAGCTTCACCGTACCATATGGAATATGGCAAATGACCTTAGGGGTAGCGTAGATGGTTGGGATTTCAAACAGTATGTGTTAGGTATGCTGTTTTATAGATATATTTCAGAGAATTTTGTTAAATTTGTAAATGCAGGAGAGGTAGAGGCAGGCAACGACAATTTTGATTATGCAAAGTTAGATGATGAAGTTGCAGAGGAGGCAAGGGAGGATTTGGTGCAGTCAAAGGGATATTTCATTCTGCCAAGCCAGCTATTTTGTAATGTTAAAGAGAACGCACCAAACAATGAAAATTTGAACGAAACATTGGAAAGTGTATTTAGAAATATAGAAGCTTCCGCACAGGGGCATGACAGCGAGGACGATTTTAAAGGATTGTTTGATGATATTGATGTAAACAGCAATAAATTGGGCGGTACTGTGGCTAAAAGAAATGAAAAACTTGTTAAGCTCCTGAATGGTGTTGCGGAGATGAAGTTAGGGGATTATCAGGATAATACCATTGATGCATTTGGTGATGCGTATGAGTTTTTAATGGGAATGTACGCTTCCAATGCAGGAAAGAGTGGCGGGGAGTATTATACGCCGCAGGAAGTTTCGGAGCTTCTTACAAGAATTACGGTATTGGGAAAGAAAGAGGTCAACAAGGTTTATGATCCGGCTTGTGGGAGCGGTTCGCTTTTACTGAAATTTGCAAAAGTTTTGGGAAAGGAAAATGTGCGTCAGGGATTTTTTGGACAGGAAATCAATATTACGACTTATAATCTTTGTCGTATCAATATGTTTCTGCATGATATTGGATATGAAAAATTCAGTATTGGTCATGGAGATACTTTGACAGAGCCTTTACATTGGGATGATGAGCCATTTGAGGCGATTGTTTCCAATCCGCCATACTCTATCAAATGGGAGGGGGATGATAACCCGATTCTTATTAATGATGAGCGGTTTTCTCCCGCTGGTGTGCTTGCGCCGAAGTCAAAAGCGGACTTGGCATTTATTATGCATTCTCTGTCATGGCTTGCGACAAATGGAACAGCAGCTATTGTATGCTTTCCCGGTGTCATGTACCGTGGTGGTGCGGAGCAGAAAATCCGTAAATATCTGATTGACAATAACTATGTGGAATGTGTGATACAGCTTCCTGGTAATCTTTTCTTTGGGACAAGCATTGCCACTTGTATTATGGTGTTGAAAAAGAATAAGGTGGAAAACAGTACGTTATTTATTGATGCTTCTAAGGAATGTGTGAAAATTACGAATAATAATAAGCTGACAGAGGAAAACATTCAAAATATTTTGTCGGCATATGAGAAAAGAGAGAACAAGCAATATTATTCAGCAGTAGTGGAAAATGATAAGATTGCGGAGAATAGCTATAATCTTTCGGTTTCGTCCTATGTGGAGCAGGAGGATACAAGGGAAAAGATTGATATTGTGAAATTGAATGCGGAAATTAAGGAGATTGTAGTGAGGGAAGAACAACTTCGGGCAGAAATTGATAAGATTATTGCGGAAATTGAGGTATGATATGAGCAAATTATTTCCTAATCAATATTGGGGGATGGAAATATGGAAGCATAAAGAACTTCCAATATTAGAATCCCATGATTTTAATTTTTTTAGATGCATTGAATTTAAAGAAAGTTTTTATGGAAAAATGATTAGCGAGTTACATAGCGATAATTTGAGAGTGAGTAGAGTAGATAATCGTTATTCAAACCTGTTTCCGGGACAAAAACTTTCTTATTGGGCTGATAGCCCGCAAACTGCAAGAGCAGAAGTTAAAAGATGGGGAGCAAAAAACAATTTATTAACTTTTTGGGCTTATGATGATGGGAGTAGTTTTATTCCTACCGTTTATCCAGCCGATTATCTGCGTATTATAGATGGGATTCATTTTGGCTTTGACAGGATATTAAAAAAGGTAGGAAATCATGAAAAGATATCAGAAGAAGAACAGGATTTTGTAGATAGAATAGCTTTGGAAGAGCCAGATTGTCTTGCCTATACATCAGAAGCTAGAAAAGGTGGTATTTGCTTTTTGTTTTTTGAGCATGGATTTAAGAAATTATCTTTGAGGGAAGTATCGCTAAGGCTCGGCGATTATCCGGGAAAAAACTGTGCAACAATTCCTTGTGCTGTTACAAGTGATTTTACACCTGTGCTTGAAAGCTATGGATACTATTTTCTACCTATAGCAAAAACGAAGTATAATGAGGAATACAAAAATACAGATGAATATGTATTAAGAAAGCAAGTTGAGGAGTATTCGTCAATGAAAATTGGGGAGGCTATGAAATGAGCAAATTGGCTGAGATATTAGCAGAATTTTGTCCTAATGGAGTTGAATTAAAAAAAGTAGCTGATGTGACTACTGTTGCAAGAGGAATAAGGGTGGTTAGAAATCAACTTGCAGAAGAAGGAGAATTTCCTGTATATCAAAACAGTATGAAACCATTAGGTTATTATGAAAAAGTGAATTGCCCTGCAAAAACAACTTTTGTTATTGGTGCTGGTGCAGCAGGAGAAATTGGGTATTGTGATATTGATTTTTGGGCAGCAGACGATTGCTATTATTTTATGCATACTAAAGAATTAGATAGCAGATATCTTTATCATGTGCTTTTATCTCGTAAGGCACAAATCTGTTCAAAAGTGCGAAAGGCAAGTGTGCCACGTTTAGCGCGAACAGTTATTGAAAATCTTGTAATACCGATACCACCGATTGAAATCCAACATGAAATTGTTCGTATATTAGATAATTTTACAGAACTTACAAAAGAACTTACAAAAGAACTTACGGCTCGAAAAAAGCAATTTGAATATTATAGAGATAAATTGCTAGGATTTGATATATCAATACCAAAAGTAAGGCTAAGAGATATTGCAACAGATATTTACAGAGGTTCAGGGATTACAAGAGAGCAAGTGACAGAGGATGGGATTCCATGTGTTAGATATGGAGAAATATATACAACGTATAATATTTGGTTTGATGAATGTAAATCCCATACAACAATAGAGAATATTGCAAATCCTAAATATTTTGAATATGGAGATATACTGTTTGCAATAACTGGTGAAAGTGTAGAAGATATAGCAAAGTCAACTGCCTATGTGGGCAATGAAAAGTGTTTGGCAGGTGGAGATATTGTTGTATTAAAACACAATCAAAATCCTAAATATTTGTCTTATGTGCTTTCCACACATAATGCTCAACAACAAAAGAGCAAGGGGAAAATTAAAAGTAAAGTGGTACATTCCAGTGTACCTGCTATTGAGGAAATTGAGATACCATTGCCTGATTTGGAAGTACAAAATAGATTAGTGAATGTTTTGGATAATTTTGACGCTATTTGCACAGATCTCAATATTGGCTTACCCGCAGAAATTGAAGCAAGGCAAAGACAATATGAGTATTATCGAGATTTGTTATTGACATTTGTTGAACAGGGCAACACAATCTTAACAGACAGACAGACAGACAGACAGACAGACAGACAGACAGACAGACAGACAGACAGACAGACAGACAGACAGACAGACAGACAGACAGACAGACAGACAGACAGACAGACAGACAGACAGACAGACAGACATTAATTAAACTTTTGCAGTATGTGTTTGGTCATGTTATGCTGCCGCTTAATGAGATCGCGAATTTATTTCGTGGAGAATATATCACAAAAAGCAGTACTCGTGAAGGTGATGTACCTGTAATTCTTGGTGGTCAGGAGCCGGCTTATTATATTGATAAATCTAATCATGAGGGTGAGATTGTTGTTGTGGCAAGAAGCGGTGCGTCTGCTGGCTTTGTGTCTTACTGGAATGAATCAATATTTGTAACAGACGGTTTTGGATTTGAGGGAAAATCAGGATTGATAATTACAAAGTACCTGTACTATATCCTTAAAAATATGGAAGGTACTTTGAACGCAATGAAACGTGGTGCAGGAGTTCCACATATCAGCGGAGAAGCACTTACAAAAATTATGTTGCCAATTCCACGGATTGCAGAACAGGAACGAATTGTTGGTATCCTTGACCGATTTGACATTCTTTGTAACGATATTGCGGAAGGACTTCCGGCAGAGATTGAGGCAAGACAGAAGCAATATGAATATTATCGTAACAAGTTATTGGATTTTAAAGTAAAGTAGGTGCAAATAATGAGTTTTGGTGTGGATAATCCTAAGTTTTTAATGCTCAATGGGAAAAATGCATTTCCCGGAATGACATATGAACATTTTTTGATAGACGTGATAAATGGATCATTGTATTTTGCTCAAAAGCGTTCATTTATGGAACGTTACAGATTAATAGATGAGCAGTCACATGGGGAGGATGATGTATTTTCTTCTACATATCAGCTAGATTTTAAGCTGTTGGTTAGCGAAGATGTAATGAGAGAACTAAATAAAAACATGCCGGAAGTAGATTATAGTAAAATGTCACAAGGTTTTATATTCACAAAAACAAAAGAAAAGGTTTCGGAGATTCCTCAGGACTATATTCTTAGAGATATTAAGGACAGTAAAGTAGAAGATTTGAGAAAAGGAAGTTATAAAAATAATACAATATTGAGTTTGGTTAAGAACTTAAAAAAAGCGAAAAATTTGTTTATGTATTATCCTTATGAGTATAAAGGTGTTTCAGAATTTATGATGCGTAGTTTGGAAAGCCAAACAACTGATATTTTTAAGAATGTGCTTACTTATAGAGATGAACTGGATTTAAATAAAGATACTTTTGTCTGTTATAAAATAAATGATTTTTTTGCAATTTTAGAATGGGTGGATAAACAGTTTATTCTTAGGGAACGTGTAAGCGAATTTCTGTGTGGAAATTATCGCGATGCAAAAGCATATTCTGTTTATTAATCTGAAAGAAGGTACTATATTATGTCAAATTACAATATGATTGCTTCCATGAATGAAAGTACAGTAGTATCTGAATATATACCGGAGAGCAGGTGCTCTGACAGCTATCAGAGCGAAGCGGATTTGGAAAAAGAGTTTATCCGTATGCTTACAGAACAGGGGTATGAGTATTTGCAAATTCATACAGAGGAAGAGTTGATTGCGAATCTTCGTAAGAAGATAGAACAGCTTAATTCCTACAATTTTACAGATACAGAGTGGGAACGTTTTTTTCATAAATACATAGCCAATACCAATGAAGGAATTGTAGAAAAAACACGCACTATTCAGGAAGATGCAGTAAAGAATATGGAGCGTGATGATGGAAGTACGAAGAACATCACGCTTATAGACAAGAAGAGTATCCACAACAACCGCCTGCAGGTGATTAATCAATATGAAGTGTCACAGAACGAGGGAGCAAAGTTCAATAATCGGTACGATGTGACAATCCTTGTAAATGGTTTTCCACTCATTCATGTAGAACTGAAGCGCAGGGGTGTTGCAATTCGGGAAGCGTTCAACCAGATTAACCGTTACCAGAGTGATAGTTTTTGGGCAGGAAGCGGACTATATGAATATGTGCAGATATTTGTGATTTCAAACGGAACACATACAAAGTATTATTCCAATACCACTCGTTCTGCCCATATTAAAGAGCAAAACCGATACTCGGTTGGAAAGAACACAAATAGAGGCAAAAAGACCAGCAATAGTTTTGAGTTCACTTCTTTTTGGGCGGATGCAAATAATAAAGTCATTTCTGACCTTGTGGACTTTACAAAAACCTTTCTGTCAAAACATACCATTCTAAATGTATTGACAAAATATTGTGTATTTACTTCGGAAGAATTACTGCTTGTTATGCGTCCATATCAGATTGCTGCCACAGAGAAAATATTGAATCGTATTGAAATTGCGACGAATTATAAGAAATTGGGAACGCTGGAAGCAGGCGGCTATATTTGGCATACAACCGGAAGCGGTAAAACATTAACGTCATTCAAGACGGCACAGTTGGCAAGTAAACTTGACTTTGTGGACAAAGTGCTTTTTGTTGTTGACCGCAAAGACCTTGATTATCAGACGATGAAAGAATATGACCGCTTTCAAAAAGGCGCTGCCAACAGTAATACATCAACAGCCATTTTGAAGAAACAGTTGGAGGATGATAATGCCAAAATTATCATTACCACAATTCAAAAGCTGGATAATTTTATCAGAAGATATAAAGGGCATGAGGTATTTGGCAGGCATATTGTGCTGGTATTTGATGAGTGCCATCGTTCGCAGTTTGGGGATATGCATACTGCCATTACCAAGAATTTTAAGAATTATCACATTTTTGGTTTTACAGGAACGCCAATCTTTGCTGATAATGCCGGAAATGGAAAAAATGCTGATTTACGCACGACACCACAGGCATTTGGCGATAAACTTCATACATATACGATTGTAGATGCAATCAATGATGAAAATGTACTGCCGTTCCGTATTGATTATATAAAGACAATTAAGGACAAAGAAAAAGGACAGGATAAGCAGGTATCGGCTATTGACACAGAGAAGGCACTTTTAGAGCCAAAGCGAATTACTGAGATAGTAAAGTATATTTTGGAACATTTTGACCAAAAGACAAAGAGAAATAGGGAAAGCTTCGACTTTTCTAAATTGATGAATGTACAGGAGGTAGCAAGTAGTCAGGCAAAGAATAAGAGCAGAGTAGAAGAAATAAAAGAATCTGTTCGTATGACGGGGTTCAATTCTATCTTTGCGGTAAGTTCCATAGATGCAGCGAAATTATATTATACAGAATTTAAAAGGCAGATGGATAAACTGCCACAAGCGGCACCAGCAGGACAATCACATAGACTTAGAGTAGCAACGATATACAGTTATGGAGTAAATGAAGCAGAAAACGACGATTTTGTAGAAGATGAAAATTCAGAAAATACTGACGGACTTGATAAAAGTTCCAGAGATTTTCTTGAAATGGCAATTGATGATTATAACAGGATTTTTAAGACAAATTACGATACATCAAGCGATAAATTTCAAAATTACTATAAAGATGTTTCTCTTAGGATGAAAAACAGAGAAATTGATATCTTGATTGTGGTAAATATGTTTCTTACAGGTTTTGATGCAACAACATTGAATACCCTATGGGTGGACAAGAACTTGAAATATCATGGATTATTACAGGCATTTTCGAGGACAAACCGTATTCTCAATTCTGTAAAGACATTTGGAAACATTGTATGTTTTCGTAATTTGGAGAAAGAAACAAATAATGCGATAGCGCTTTTTGGGGACAAAGAGGCAGGGAGCGTTGTCCTTTTAAAGAATTTTGAGAGCTACTATAATGGATATGATGAAAATGGAAAGCATTTTGAGGGTTATGTGGAATTAATAGACAAGTTGAAATCTCTTTTTCCGCTACCCGCATCATTTGAAGGGGAGAAAGCTGAGAAAGCGTTCATTATGCTTTACGGAGCAATTCTCAGAATGAAGAATATTCTTTCCGCCTTTGATAATTTTGAGGGAATGGAAATTCTGTCTGAACGGGATTTTCAGGACTACCAGAGTGAGTATATCGACCTTTATCAGAAATACAAATCAAGAGGAAATGAAAAGAAAGAAAATATTAATGATGATGTGGTGTTTGAAATTGAGCTTGTAAAGCAGGTGGAAATCAATATAGACTATATTCTTATGCTGGTAAAGAAATATCAGCAGGAAGGCAGTCAAAATAAAGAGATTGTGGTAACGATTGAAAATGCAGTTCATTCCAGTATGAATCTGCGTAGCAAAATGGAGTTAATCAGGAATTTCCTGTCAAGAATCAACGCACAGACCGAAGTGGATGGGGACTGGAAAAAGTTCGTGGATGAGCAGAGAGAAAATGACCTTGTTGTGATTATTGAGGAAGAAAAATTAAAGATGGAAGAAACACATAAATTTATAGACAATTCATTTCGGGATGGCGTTCTGAAAACAACAGGAACGGATATTGATGTTATTATGCCTGCGGTATCGCGTTTTGGCGGAGGGAACAGGGCAGAGAAGAAGAAAAGGGTTATTGACAGGCTGATGGCTTATTATGAGAAGTATGTGGAGCTTGTAGGTATAAAATAGTTCTGTGCAATTATGAGGGAGAAAAATATGGATTATGAAGCACCAGAAAATTTTATTGAGTTTAAACATGGTTGGTATCGAGGAATTGATTTTGTTGAAGAAGCAGAACTGCTAAGGATTGAGTTAGATAATGCAAAGAAGGAAAACGATATTCAGCGATACATAAAAGGAAATGAAAAGTGGTTTATACCAGCATCTTTATTTGAAGAATATGATTTTGGACATCATGAAGCGTATATTGCGCCAGAACAAATGCTAGGGAGTGAGTACCGAGTAGACTATATGCTATTGGGGCGTAATTCAATTGGTCATCAGATTATACTTGTTGAATTTGAGGATGTAAATGTTGATTATAAAATTAAGTCGAGCAATGCAGACGCTGAATCTGTTAGAAAAGGACTTACACAAATAAGGGATTGGCGTCGTTGGATGGATGCTAATCGATCATATTTTATGAGAAGTTGCGGATTGGTTGATATTAGCAGAAATATACCATCTTGGGGAATAAATTATTGTTTGGTAGTTGGAAGAAGAAGTCGAATGGATGATATAGCGAATCAGATGAGAGGGCAGAGTCAATATGATACATCGGGATTAAAAATTGTGTCATATGATCGACTTGTAGATAATGTAAAAAGATTATCTAATGGCTTTTGATAATTACGAGGTGATTTTTTGTGATTAGTCAGGATACATTAAAACAAATATCCAGCATATTCTGTGGAGATATTGAAGATTATTATACATATAAATCGGGCTCAAAGTTAGTTGGTTTCTTCAATCAATATTATAATGCAGGGGATGTATATCGACAAGGATTTCCATCTAGATGGATGTATGTGTATGATAAATTGGTAGAGTTAATCAATGGTGGTAGATTTGATACGTTTCTTAATATTATATTGAGTAAATCGTATTTAATGTCAGAACAATCATTATCACAAGTTGCTGCCGCTGAAAAGGCAGATGAAATTTGGAGTGGTATAAATCATATATTGCAGAAAGATCAATATAAAATTACGAAAAGAGATGGAAAATATCATTTAGTGAAGGAAAATGATGATCTTGAATTGATTGGAAGTGGTGGTTTTGCAAATGTTTATAGACAGAAGTCAACAGGATTAATCATAAAAAAGCTGAAAGATGATTATTTAACGGATAAGGGAATTAGAAGTAGATTTAAGAGGGAGTTTGAAATTACAAAATCTTTGCAGGATGCGTTTGGAATTATAAAAGTTTACAAATTTTATGAGGAAAATTGTTCATATTCGATGGAACAGGCAGAGATTACATTAGAAAAATATGTGTTAAATAATGATTTGCCGATGGAATCAAAAATTACCTGCATACGACAAATTTTATATATAATGTCAGAGGTTCACAAAAGAGATATTATACATCGTGACATAAGTGCTAATAATATATTTGTTATTTCAGGTACATTGAAAATTGCCGATTTTGGTTTGGGAAAGGATCTTAATGTGTTTACGTCTCATCAAACGATTCATACAAATGCTATGGGACAATATTATTACTGTGCGCCAGAACAGTTTATGATGTTAAAAGATGCAGATAAACGGAGTGATGTATATTCTCTTGGGCGTACAATTAACTTTATTATGACAAGTGATCCAAGGGATTCACACCATGCTTTTAGAAGTGTAGCGGAAAAAGCTACCAATAGTGATGCTTCATATCGTTATGCTGATGCTGGTCAATTATCCATATTCTTTGAAAAATCGGTGGAATATGAAAAAAGAGCGGAAAACAAAGAAAGAATAAATGCAAAAATTAGCAGTGGGCAATATGATGAAGAAATCGAAGGATATTTATATAATTTATCAAGTGAAGAAATTGTTCGAGGAATGAAAAATACAGGAAATGGTTTTGCAAATGTTTTATTAAAATTTATGAATGTTGATGATAACCATGCGTTGCATATAATTCAGAGTATTGATAAGGAATATCAATCAGTTTGTGGACGTGTTTTTGAGGCGTATGATCCATATGCTTCTTTTGCGAGAAATGTATTACGTGGAAATTTTTCATATGTAGTAAAGGAAACAGCGGCAAATATCTTGAGATTTGTGGCGTGGGATGTTAATCGTTTTAGTGCACAACATATGGTGGAAGATATTATCAATGAAGGGATTGAACCACTTTTGGAGGGAGTGATTAGGCAATAATGAGCTTAAGTAGAAAGAGAAATGTAGGGAGTGAACGGATGATGAATGAATTAGGTATAGATAAAGTAAAAAGTTATCTTTGGGTGGATGGATTTTTTATTTGAGTGGGGAGGAAAGTAACTTGGATAGGCATAAATGCGGAAAGTGGATGCACTTCTTCAATAATAAGGAGTTTGCTGTACATATATGTGAAGAAGCAGTTGCCAATGGTATCTGTATAGAGGCAAAGCATACAGATGCAGAGGAAGGAGTATGTTGCTTTTATTTGAACTGTGATGATGTTGAAGGGCATAAGAGAGTACTATCATATTTTATCAAAAATGATCTGATACGGAAAACAAAGACAGGGAAACTATACAATATTTCCTTTAAATTGGATGATCAAACAAGAGAAGGGGAGTATGGTCCTGAGTTTCATTCAGAAATTAAATTAGAGAAATTTGTGAATTTAAATACAGGGGAATTTCTTTAGGCTGCTCGAAATAAAAAATGCATTGTAAATTTATTAATGAATGAGGAATGAGAATGAAAGTAAATAAATGGATAATCATATGCAGTGTGTTGACGGGACTGTTGTGCATCTTTTTGTTGATTGTGTCTAAGGATGATACATTGATAGAAAGTGTTGCCGTTAGCTTATTAACTGGAACGATAATTTCTGCATTGACATCAATAATATATTATTTGAACGAAAGGCAGAGAATATTATATAAGATAAAAGAGGCGATTCCTAACATTTATATTAATTTAAAGTATATGCATGATATGATGAGTAATATATTACCACAGGTTATTTATGTACAGTATTTAGATAGTTTAAATTATCGGCGTCTATTAGAGTTGGCGAGTCTTAATATGGATTTTGTCCAGCAATGTCAGATGGGGTTGTTTGTTGCTTTTTCAAAAAATGGAAAAACTGTACATGCGGTTGATAAGTTTCAGAAGTATATAGATGATTTATACAATTTAAAGAATTGTTTGGGAAAATTAGAATGTATAGTGTTAGACGCCGATATATTGCAAAACCAATTGTATATAAAGCAAATTAATAATCAAATAATATTGCCTGAAGAACAAAAACTGCTTTGTGACAAAAGAAATCTTGTGAATGTAAGAACAGCTAAAATACATGAATATGAAGCTTCGCTTTTGAAAGAATTAGATGATATTGCTGTTGATTTTTTTCATAAATCCAAAAATGAATGGAAAGAGAAGAAAGGAATGCTGAATCAACAAGTGATACAATTGTTTAATGAAATGTAAATAATATTGGATTGAGATAAGCATGGCAAGACAACAGTTTTGCCTACTGAAATAGGAAATATTATACAAGGTGGTAAATTTATGCTTTATTTTGAATATAATAAATCTACAAAAGATGCTGAATATTATGAAATTTTAGAAATGCTCATGGAACGTTGGGAATATGAAATTGTCGAGTTTAAAGAAGCCAAAGGTGGCTATGATACAGATAAAATTGGCAGATATTTTTCTGCAATTAGCAATGAGGCAAATTTGCGTCAACAACAATATGGGTGGTTTATCTTTGGAGTTGGAGAACAGAATAAGACAAAACAAGTAGTCGGAACTTCCTTTAAAAAGGGAGATAAAAGTCTGCTTGAGCGTTTCAAATATGAAATATCCAGAGATACCGCTAATGGCATGACTTTTTATGATATTATTGAAATATTTCCAAATGTTAATGGGAAAGAGCATCGCGTACTTATGTTCAAAATTCCGGCGGCAGCGACAGGAATTCCAACTGACTGGAAAACAAATTATTATGAGCGTGCTGGAGAGAGTCTTGTACCATTAAAGCAGTATAAGATAGATGCAATCCGTTCACAGGAACGCAGGGATTGGTCAAAACAGGTATTGGAACAAGCAAATATGAAACATTTAGATAAAGACGCAGTAGCTTTAGCAAGAGAGAAATACAAGGAAAAAATGAATCAGGAGCATATCTCTAAAGAAGTGGATGCTATGAGCGATGAACAATTTTTGACAAAGATAAAGCTCATGATAAGCGGTAAAATCACACATGCAGGAATGCTTTTGCTTGGCAATTCGGATTTTGATTACATGTTCCAGTCTGCGCCGGGTATCATGTGGAGATTATACGGTGCTGATAATATGGACAGGGATTATGCCATTTTCAAAATTCCATTTATCAATGTAGTAGATAAGGTGTTTGCAAAGGTAAGAAATCTGACTTACAGATATATGCCGAATCAGATGACGCTTTTCCCGATGGAAACAGAGCAATATGATAGCTGGCTGATGCGCGAGCTGCTCAATAATTGTATTGCACATACAAATTATCAGTTGGGTGGCAGGATTTATGTCAATGAATTTGAGGACAGGCTCAAATTTACCAATCCGGGCGATTTTATTCCGCAGAAAATTGAGAATGTTTTGGAAGCGAGCTATAGTCCGCCATTTTACAGGAACCAACTGCTGGCGGAATCTATGGCGGCATTTCATATGATCGATACCGCAACGTTAGGAATTCGTCGGGCATACAACATTCAGAAAGCAAAATATTTTCCCATGCCGGATTACAATGTTTCTTCTGGAACACAGGTGGAAGTGACAATCTATGGAAAAACACTGAATGACAGTTATATGCATATATTGTATGATCATCAGGATTTAGACTTGCAGACGGTATTTTTGCTTGATCGGATACAAAAAGGTTTACCAGTAGAAAAAGAAGATGTAGATAGACTGCGTAGTCAGAAGTTGGTTGAGGGTAGACTGACAAGTTTGTATCTGTCAGCATCAGCAGCTAAGAGCATGGACGAAAGTACAAGCTATATAAAAAATAAGGGATTTGATGATAAGTATTATAAAGATTTGATTGTTGAGTATTTAAAGCAGTATAGGAAAGCAAAAAAGAAAGATATTCGGGAGCTGTTATGGGATAAGCTGCCGGATGCGTTATCAGATAAACAAAAAGAATTTAAAATAGGCAATCTACTATCAGCATTGAAAAAGAATAATATTATTGATACGGATTCAACTAATCAGCAACGTTCTTACTGGGTATTAAAGCAATAGCTTGAGTAAACCTTGCGTAATTTTGAGTAAATTTACGCAAGGTTACGCAAGATTTATTCAAGGTTCAATTGACACATGAGTTAAAAATGATTGTGAGTGGTTGCAGGAAACTGGAAAATATAGAGGTAAGCGCTGTTATATGGGGCAATAATTAAAGAAGTGAGGGTATATTTGGATGGTTTTAACAGATTAGGAAGCAAAAAAATTTTATGATTTATGGATATCGTTATTGGATTTTGTGAATCAAAAATATAAGCTGATAAAGGGACTTTATGGGATGACATCGCCTAAAGGACTGCCACTACAATCAGTTGCATTGATTTCTTCTAAGTTATGGGGTAATAAAGATATAATTGATGAATTTGTGCTGTCGGATTTTCAAAAGATGGATGAAGAAAAAACAGAAATTGTCAATAGCTGGAAGAAAGCAATACATGGGAAATTTATTGTGGATCGACATTTGAGGAAAGGTTCTGTTTTGATTTCTGTTGATAACAACGAGGTATATATTGTGAAAGGGATTTATTCTTCGTGGAGAGAAATATTAGAAAATTTTCCTATGCCGCAAATTGTGGAAACTACATTAATGCCATTCAAAGATGTTATTATCCATGATGGAATTGTTGCACCATATGGAGTTTGTTTGGGAAAAAATATGTCAGAGCAGTCCAAACAGATTTATTTGCCAGCAAAAGCAAATGGTAATCTGCACTATAACTTATGAAGGAATGATTGTATGTCAAAGAAACAAAAATATCAGAAAGCGGGGGAAGAGTAGAATGGAAAAAACAGATGCAAAAACAGCGATGGAAGAATTGACAATAATGTTGATTTATTTGTCACATTTTACGGAACAGGATAGGTTTGCTAATAAAGATGATAAATATGCATGGAAAGGTTATGATTTTGATATGCTTAATAAGCTTGATGAGCAGGATTATATAAGGCAGGGATCGCATCGCTCAAAATCCATGTATATTACAAAGGAAGGTGAGTCGAAAGCAAAAGAGCTTTTGGAAAAATATAACATAGCTGATTGGTAAAACATAAACAATTGAAATGCATTGGATAAGTTTGGTGTGGTTAATGCTAACAATTCGCCAGCCAGTGGCTGGCGATATAAAGTCAATTTGTAGAGTTGGATTTTACAAGTGTTCTTTTAACCCGTGCTTCTAAAATGCTTCTAAAATTTTTAATAATCAGAAAAATCAGATGATATTTGGGATAATATAGATAAAAAAATCCCCATTTTATCATGATTTGCGATACAGACAAACGTACCGTAGCAACGTGAGGGTGGTAGGACAGTAGGTTCTGGTCGTGTGGCTACGATTATTGAGTAATCAGTAAAAAGCTAGATTTTATGGGGCTTTCCGAGAAATCGGGAAGCCCTTTTTGAAACTTTGCAACAGTGAAAATATGTAAAGCGGTGCCAAAACGGTGCCATAAAAAAGAACTCCGATGAAAGTGGTGCCAAGTTTCATCGGAGTTTGTCTTTTTACCAACCTTTTATTTGCTTTACCTGTTCTGCCCGTTCTTTGTCTTTGTGGTACTGCAACTTGAACTGTATCGTTTCCACTACTTCCTTTCTTGCTTCATCGTCTAGCTGATAAAATGAAGTCAACAGATTATCCACATCGGGCATACTGTTTTTCCCAAACAGATACATAAGCGGATATAGGGAATTTTTCAGATATACTTTTACCCTATTTCCGTCAAGTGCGCCATTTAGCCCATCGGGGAGTGTGGGGTATATTTCTTCTTCAGTAATAGCGCCAGAGAATGGACTAGCGGCGCATATCTCATTCACATCAATTTCTAATTCATTTGCCAACCGCAAGGCAAAGTCAAATCGGATATTGGAATCCTTTTGAATAATAGAATATAGTGTTGTAGCACTAATTCCAGTAGCCTTTGCAATCTGACGGACATTTGTGCTCTTACTGTCAAGTATTTCTTTTAGTTTCTTTCCATCGCCCATAGTGACCTCCTATTTTCATATGTTGAATAATTACGAAAAGCATAAATCCTATTTATCATCATACCACATATACGAAAAACATAAAAGAGTAAAATAGAAAAAATGAAAATACGAAATTCGTAAAAATATTTTTACGAAGTGTTGACATTGTTCGGATAAGGTGTTAATATGAATATACGAAATTCGTATAACAACGAAATACAAATAGTGTAATGAATTTCTAAAAGGGGAAAGGAGGACAACCGTGTGGCAAACTACCGTTATATGTTGAGTGCGGAAGATATAGCCAAAGAGTTAAATTGTTCAAAATCTCATGCCTACAAGATTGTAAAAGAACTGAACAAGGAACTTGCAGGACAGGGGTATATTACAATGGCAGGACGTATTCCGAGGGCATTTTGGGCAAAGAAAATGTACGGTTATGAGTTATCAATAAGCTAAGGAAAGGAGCGTGGCGGTATGGCTTATAAGGAGAAAGACACAAAAAAGTGGTCGGCGCAATGGTTTGAAACAACGGCAAAAGGAGAGAAGAAAAAGCGGAGAAAGAGAGGATTTGAAACAAAAAGAGAAGCGTTAGAGTATGAGCGGCAAAAGAAATTGAGCAGTAGCCGAAGCATGGATATGAAGTTGAGTGAATTTATGGAAGTCTATTTTGAGGATAAGCAGAATGAATTGAAAGACCGCACCATGAAGAATAAACGGTATATGATGGAGCAACACATTATTCCTTACTTTGGCGAACAGATGTTGAGTGAGATTACCGCTTCACAAATCATACAGTGGCAGAACGAAATGCAGACAAAGGGATTTTCGGAAAGCTATTTAAGAATGATACAAAATCAGTTGACCTGTATATTTACTCATGCGTCTCGCATTTATGATTTGCACACAAATCCATGTAAGAAAGTGAAGCGCATGGGAAATTCCGATTCAAGAAGTTTGGACTTTTGGACAACAGAGGAATATCAGAGATTTATTCAGACGATAGAGCCGGGAACACGATACTATTTAATCTTTGAAATCCTCTTTTGGACGGGCTGTAGGATTGGCGAATTATTAGCTTTGACAAAGGGCGATATTAGTTTTGAAAATAACCAAATCAGCATAATCAAAACGTATTATCGTACTGGCAGACAGGACGTTATTACAGAACCGAAAACAAAGCAGTCTGTAAGAACGGTTGAAATCCCGGAGTTTTTGAAAAAGGAAATTAAAGATTTTGTTGACGGTCACTATGGTATGCCGGACGATGAAAGACTTTTCCCAATCGTGCAGGAAGCGGTTCAGCATAAAATGAAACGCCAAATAACGAAAGCCGGAGTGAAGAATATCCGGGTACATGACCTTAGACATTCTCATGTGGCGTACTTAATCAATAAGGGTATAGAACCACTTTTGATAAAAGAGAGAGTAGGGCACAAGGATATTCGCATTACGCTGAATACCTACGGACACTTATATCCTAATCAGCAACGGAGAGTGGCAGATTTACTTGACAGCGAAAAAGGAAATAGCCCCGACAGCGGCAACTGTTAGGGCTGTGATAACTGGAAAACCTCTGTTATCAATCTCACAATATCAGTATAGCAGAGGTTTCTTCCAGTGACAACGATTTTTCAGAAATGGAGGGCATTATGGAAGAAACAAAAACAGAATTACAGTTGATTAAGTTGTCAGAGATACAGTCGCAGGAAGTTTCTTGGCTGTGGTTTCCGTTTATCCCTTATGGCAAGCTGACTATTGTTCAAGGCGATCCGGGGGACGGAAAGACAACATTTGTGCTGAACATAGCGGCGAAGCTGACAAATGGAGAGGGCTTAGACGGTGAAATGAAACTTACAGAGCCTTTGAATGTCATCTATCAGAGTGCAGAGGACGGTCTTGCCGATACGGTAAAGCCCCGGTTGGAACAGGCGGGGGCAGACTGTGAGAAAATCTCGGTCATTGATGAAAAGATAAAATCCCTTTCCATGATAGATGAACGCTTGGAAGAAGCTGTTATAAAGACAGGCGCAAAGCTGTTGATTTTAGACCCGATACAAGCCTATTTGGGCGGCGGTATGGATATGAACCGGGCGAATGAAGCAAGGGATATGACAAAGAAGTTGGCGGCACTGGCAGAGAAATACCAGTGTGCGATTGTCCTTGTCGGGCATATGAACAAGGCGGCAGGAAATAAGGCGGCATACCGGGGCATGGGTTCGATTGATTTCTTTGCAGTCGCTAGAAGCGTTCTCTTAGTCGGCAGGGTTGAGGGAGAAGAAAATATAAGGGCTGTGGTGCAGATTAAAAACAACCTTGCGGCGTTCGGACACCCGAAAGCATTTGCACTGTCGGAGGACGGTTTTCAATGGCTAGGAGATTATGAGATTGCCGCTGATGAAGTGTTAGGCGGCATTGCCCCGAAAGCAAATAAAATGGAACAGGCGAAGCGTCTGCTTCGGGAACTGGCAGAAACAAACAACGCCATGCAGAGCAATGAGATTTTCAGTCTAGCAGACGAACAGGGCATATCGAAGCGGACACTGGAAAATGCGAAGAAAGAGTTGGGTGTCCGGGCGAAGCGGATAAACAACACATGGTATTGGGAACTGGATAAAATCAGACAGTGACGGAGAAAGGTAACAGCGCAACAATGCAGGGTATTAGAATTTTGCAGTCTTGGAATTGCGTTCTTGAAGATTGCAAGGTTGCAAAAATTATAGACATTGCAATGTTGCGGTGTTGGGAGAAAGCCGGAAAGCGGCGGTATCAAGGCAGCAAAAAGCCGCCCACCGTCCGCAGGACGGAAAGCCCCCGGCAGGGCGCAAAGGCACTTTTGATAGAGCGTAGCCTGTCGAAAGTGCTTTTGCGTTACTTTCGGGAAAGTAACAAAGCCTTGCGCCTTTCGGCGCAGTAAAATTAGCGGCACAAATATATAGAATGTGGAGGATATGCCTATTGGAAAGAACGATTAGCGGCATGATGGGGAAAGGTTCAGTCAATCACAATACGAGAGCCTTTAGCGCAAAGAATGTAGATAAGGAACGAAGCCGGGATAACGTGGAGTTTTGCCACTCGGATATAAAAGAGGTCTATCACAATCTTTTTGATGAAGCACTGGAACGCTACAACGCAAAGCAGAAACGGAGTGACCGAAAGATTGACGATTACTATGAGAAGATACGCCGGGGAAAGCAGGAGAAATTATTTTATGAGGTAATCTTCCAAATCGGCAATAAGGACGATATGAATGTGCAGAGCAATGAGGGGCAGTTGGCGAAAGATATTTTATGTAAGTTTATGGAGCAGTTTCAGAAAAGAAATCCGAACCTGTTTGTATTTTCAAGTCACTTGCACATGGACGAGCAGACACCGCACATTCACATTGATTTTGTTCCCTTTATCCGTAACAGCAAGCGTGGACTTGATACGAGAGTTTCCCTCAAAGGCGCATTGTCGGAACAGGGCTTTAAAGGCGGCACAAGGGGAATGACGGAATGGAATGAATGGATTGAAGCGGAGAAGCAGGAACTTTCAAAAGTCATGGGGCGGCATGGCGTACAGTGGAAACAGTTAGGCACACATCACAAGCATTTGTCTGTACTCGATTTTGAGAAGCAGGAACGGCAAAAAGAGGTTGCCAAACTGGAACAGACAATTTCCGGCAGTAAAGAGGAATTATCTGACATTCTTCATCAGCAGATAGCGGCAGGACAGGAAACGGAACAGATACGGAAAGAGGGCGAAGCAATCCGGCAGGAAGTATCAGAACTTTCCGCTACAAATCTTCTTTTGAAAGAGCAGACGGAAACACTGGCAGAGGATAAAGAAAAGCTGTTATCCGAAAATGAGAAGTTGGAGAAACAGCAGAAAAAGTTACAGCAGGAACTTAACAAAATGGTACAGTCAAAGGAAGTCATGGAGCGCAATATACACGCCTATGATGAAGATGTGAAATGGCAGTTGGCAGAGCCGGGGGCATTGATGAGCGCAAAGAATTATCGGGATAAAAAAGCACTTCCGCTTGTGGAGAAATTGAAAGAGGTCGTTAAAAATCTGACTATCAAATGCGTACAGCTTACGGAGCAAAGCAGGAAGCTGACCGCCAAAGTGGACGGACAACAGAAACAGATTAGCCGCTTGACGGATAAGGTCATGGAGCAGAGCGACACCATAGACCGATTGCAGGAAAAAGCGTCTGATTTGGGGCGTTTGGAGCGTCATTTAGGCAGGGAACAGGTACAGTCGATAGTGGAACGGTCAAAGGCATTAGAACAGGCAGAAAGGGCAAAGAAACGCCCGAAACGTGCCTTTGAAATGAGCCGATAGGAAAGAGAGGATTGATTTGATATGACGGATATGGAAAAGAAAGTTATGATACGGCTGTGTGCTAAAATCGTGGCAGATACAGACCTTTACGAAACGGATAAGGAAGTGCAAAATCTGATAGACTGGGTATGTCTTTCGGAGCAGATAAAGGAAAACAATAATACAATCCGCAATCTGACCGGGGAATATAAAAAGATAGAGCCGGATTGCCGGGAGGGAGTGCGGGCGCAGTTGGAGCGCATTAAAGAACTCTGCAAAGAGCGTAATAATCTGTATGAGAAGCAGAATGACTTGAAAGGGCAGAAACAGCAGTTAGAGAGGGCATTGGAGCGATAAAAGATTGCCGGAGAATGACAGTGAAGAAAGTCACTCTCCGGCAGTTTTTACGTTGAATAAACAGCCGATATTGAAATTTGTCATTATTCGTGTTCCGAGCCAGTTACTTAGGCTTTTCGGTGCTGAAAATAACGAGTTTGTTTTGAAAACACTCAACCGAGATATGAGAGCCAATAGGAAAGCCAAAATCTTCTACCCATTTTCCTTGTAAAGAAATTTTAGGTATAGAGGTCTGATAGCCAGAAGCCTCTTGTACTTTTAAATTTCGGGTGGGGATAGGGTGTGCTTCATATGAAAAATTTGTACTCAAATTGAAGTGTTGCAGAATCGTAAATATTCTAGCAAGCATGGTATCATGTCCTAATCTGCAAGGTTCGGTAAAATCAATGTGACCTTGCCAGTTTCCTATTTTTTGTAATTCATATAAGAGCAACGGTTTGTTATATGAAACAAATTCTGCTAACATACAAAGATTGTTTAGCTGATAGAGGGAATCCACAATAGAATAAAATTCCCGGTCATTTAGGCTTCTCTTAGAATAAAAATTCTGAAAGTCTGTGTCGCTTGACATCATAAGAAAGCGGAAATTTTCAATAAAGCTCCGTTGCTTGTCTTGTGATTCCAGTTTTTCATATTCCCGTCTTATGTATCGGGAAAGATTTTTTTCAATTTCTAAAATGAGTATCACCGCCTTTGCATAATGTAGTGGAAGTTTATAAAAATTTAATAATTACACATCACCTCGCTCGAATCACAAATATAATTAAATTATCACACGTATCAATGAGATTATACACAATATGATGTGAAAAGTCAATAGCATATAGTAAGAAATAAGTTAAGAAACACATGATAATTTGATTTTTCACATTTATTCATGTATAATCTTTGAAAAAGCATAACGAGGTGATTGTATGGCTATGGCTTCTAAAATCCGTATTCTTCTGATCGAAAGAAACATGAAGATTAAGGACTTGGCACAAATGCTTGGATATAGTGGAAATAATTTGAGCAATAAATTGAGAGATGATAACTTTTCGGAAAAGGAATTGAGAAAGATAGCGGAGTTGTTGGATTGTGACTTTGACGCTACGTTTACTTTGAGAGATACGGGGAAGATTATATAGGCGTGAAAAATTATGCGATTATTTTGAATTTCCAAATACAAATTTTTTAGGAGAATATTATGTATTCTAGTTTGAATGATTTAATGAAAACGTATTTTAATCCCCCATCTGAGATGGGGAGAATGGAATAAGCAGTAGCGTTGCCTAGAGCATCAGAAAAAACCTCCAATGATATAATGAAGTGGGTTCGCAGCCACGACAAAAATCAAAGGAGGTATCCATGAATGGATAATCAAAGTATACAACATACACGGTGGAATTGCACGTATCATATAGTGTTTATTCCGAAGTACCGGAAAAAGGTAATGTACGGAAGTAATAAAAAGGACTTAGTAGAGATCATCAAAAAGCTATGTGAGATGAAGGGAATACAGCTTATCGAAGGGAAGGTATGTGTGGATCATATTCATATGTACGTAGCAATACCGCCTAAGATGAGTGTGTCAGAAGTCATGTCATATCTGAAAGGGAAGAGTGCACTGATGTTTTATGACAGACACCCGGAGATGCGGACAAAGTGGGGAGAACGGCATTTGTGGGCAAGAGGATATTATGTGGCAACAGTGGGAAATGTGAATGAGGAAACAATCCGAAATTATATTCGGGAACAAGAGGAAAACGATAAGCTGGAGGAAAGCAATAAGTAAAAGAGCCTCCGCCGGAGGCAACCAGTACTAATGGTGCTTGCGAACCCGCCTCTGGCGGAACCAGTAACAGACCCCGGAGGGGTTATAAATAAACCCCCATTTGAAATGGGGGTTGCTAACTTGAAAATTATTCCTGTAATAATTTAAAATCTCTATTTTGCGAAGAAATTACTCGTAATGGCATAATACAATCTGGGGTGTATTATGTAATGAATAATGAAAATGTTTCTGCAAAATCAAGATTGATTTATTTTTTAAATGCTTTGGATAGTTTTTGGCAGAATACCTTGTTTGAAATGTTTCCTAATCCTAATATACGAGGTATCTATCCGTTTACAAATCTACAAGATGAAATTGTAGAGATTTTAAATAAAAAGGGTATTCGGCTGAATGATAAAAGACAGTACCCACCTATTGACGATGAACAGTATATTTTTTTGATGGACACAATAAAAAACAAAAACGATTCTTTTATATCAAAACAGAAAAATATTATTATCAAATTGTATTTATTATATGGGTTGAGTGCGGATAAATTGTCAAAAGTGCTGGTATCAAAGTACTCAAGTGAGCGTAACGTATTGATGATTCCTTGTTCTGTTCGTACAGATGTAATTATACATATTGAATTACCTTATGGCTTATCTAAGGAAATATCAACCTATATAAGTGAAAGAGGTTTGCGAGATGATGATTTTCTGTTTTTAACTGAAAATGGAAATGCAGTCACTTCTAACTATATTGATGATTATTTGAAAAATATAAGAAAAGCATATTATAAAGGTGTACGACCAATGCCAGAGAATCAATTTACACCTACGGGTTTACAAAAATATGCTATAATTAAAATGATTGAGGAAGGTATGAATCAATCTATAATTATGGATTTTACGGGACAAGGTTCTGATATTTTTAGTGATTGTCAAAATATAGTAGATGAACGTAAACATTTAAATAGAAATAGATATATAAATTATATGATGCGAGGTATAGCTTCGTATGATGATATGTAATTAGTGGTTAGGTTACGTTATGAATATTTCCTTGATGATATATAATACATGGTGCTAGCACCATGTAGGTAGGACGGTTAGGAGAAAAACAGTGAGACGTTGTATGAAATTACGTTTTGATGTGTTTTAGTTATGGTGAAAAGGGAAGAAAAATGTTAGATTATATTATAGGGCGCACAAATCAATATATTGACAGTATGCCCAAAAAGGAGCGCAAAGCATACGGTCAGTTTTTTACTAGTGAGGAAACAGCACGTTTTATGGTAGGTTTGTATCACATTCCCGAGAATATGTCTAAAATTTGTATTTTAGATGCAGGGGCAGGTTCGGGTATTTTGGCGTGTGCATTTTTAGAACGATTAGAGCAGATGGACTTTGTTCAGACAATAGAACTGACTTGTTTTGAGAATGATGGTAATATTTTAAAACTATTAAAGGAAAACTTGCAAGTTTTCCAAGAACATTCGCAAAAGGATATTCAGATAGAGATTATTACAGATAATTATATTACAAGCCAATACTTAGATTTTAACCATATGTTGGGTGGTAATCCTAATCCTAAGAAATATGATTTTGTAATTGGGAATCCTCCATATATGAAAATACCAAAAGATGCACCGGAAGCAACCGCAATGCCGGAGGTTTGCTATGGTGCGCCAAATTTGTATTTCCTTTTTGCGGCAATGGGACTGTATAATCTTACTGATTATGGAGAAATGGTGTATATTATTCCCCGTTCTTGGACATCGGGAGCATATTTTAAGCATTTTCGTCAATATTTTCTGACCAAGGGTAAATTAGAGCATATTCATTTATTTGTAAGCAGGAATAAGGTGTTTGATAAAGAAGATGTCTTGCAGGAAACAATCATAATAAAAGTAAAAAAGACAAATCAAACACCGGAAAAGGTTATAATTACTTCTTCGCAGTCAAATAGTGATTTTGCTCATCTGACCTCGTTGACAGTGCCGTATAGCCTCGTGGTTTCGGGAAATGATTATTACGTTTATTTAGTAACAGACGAAAAAGAAGTTTCTGTATTGAAACGATTACATAGATTTGATAAAACATTGCCGGATATTGGGCTAAAGATGAAAACGGGATTGACAGTTGATTTTCGCAATCGCGAGATACTTCGTGATGATGCAGAGGAAGGCGCAATTCCACTCTTTTATTCGCAGCATATCAAGCAGGGAGAAGTGCAGTTTCCTATTCAAAAAGAACACGAGTATGTGGTGACAGATAAAAAGGGTTTGATGCAGGACAATCGAAATTATTTGTTTGTCAAACGATTTACTGCAAAGGAAGAAAGGCGCAGACTGCAGTGCGGGATATATTTATCGAAGAAGTATCCGCAGTATAAAAAAATCAGTACACAGAACAAGATAAATTTTGTAGATGGATTGATAACGGAAATGTCAGAATGCCTTGTGTATGGATTATATGTAATTTTTAATTCTACTCTTTATGATGAATATTACAGGATTCTGAATGGCTCAACGCAGGTAAATTCGACAGAAATTAATGCAATGCCTGTGCCTGACTTAGAAAGCATACAGGAAATGGGCAGGAAACTGATGAAAAGCAAGGATATGTCAGAAAATAACTGTAATATGATATTGGAGGGATACTGTGGGTAAAATTGATGAGGCAAGAGAACTTCTGAAAATGCTCGGAATGCCGAAAGCGCAGCAGGCGGATATATGCTGCTATGTACTGTTGGCAATGGCAGGGATAAAGCAGGATACATTATGGAAAGATGCCGGAAATGAGTGGATCCGCATCCATGATATTATCCGGTTTGCGAATACATATTACGGATCGACTTATGCAGAAAACAGCAGGGAAACTTTTCGCAAGCAGGCATTACACCATTTTCGCAATGCCGCACTTGTGGAAGATAATGGAAAAGCCACAAACAGTCCTAATTATAGGTACAGACTTACAGAAGAAACGTTGCAGATGGTAAGAGCATTTCAAACAGCAGAATGGCAAAAATCTATGAATCGCTTTTTGAAGTATCACGAAAAGTTGGTAGACATTTATGCTTCAAAAAAGAAAATGACAATGATGCCGGTGCGTATCAATGGAGCAGATTTTCAATTTTCTACAGGCAAGCACAATGAACTGCAAAAGGCTATTATTGAGGAATTTGCGCCACGATTTGCGCCTAATTCGGAATGTTTGTATGTTGGCGATACCATAGAAAAAGATTTGGTAAAAAATGTTGATAAGTTGGAGAAATTGGGATTTGAAATAACTTTGCATGATAAGATGCCGGATGTGGTTTTGTACAGAGAGGATAAGGACTGGATATATTTTGTAGAATCGGTGACTTCCGTTGGACCGATGGACTCTAAAAGAATATTGGAAATAACTGAAATGACAAAGAATGTAACAGCAGGGAAAATCTTTGTGACAGCATTTCTTGATTTTAAGACTTATAAGAGATTTTCGGAAACATTGGCATGGGAAACGGAAGTCTGGATTGCGGAAATGCCGGAGCATATGATACATTTGAATGGGGATAAGTTTTTGGGACCGAGATAGGAGGGCGCTATATGCAGAATGTAGTTTTAGACGCTTTAATTCCACGAGAGGATTTTGAAATAGCTTCTGATATTGGAAACAGGGGAAATACTAGAAATAAAACAACATTGTCAATTGAAGACTTGAAATATGATTCATTCTTTTTTTCAGCTTTACGAAAGCCTATTTTTCAAAGAGAAACAAATGAATGGGATCCGAATAAAATATGTGCAATGATAGAAAGTTTTGCAGATGGAGAATTGATTCCTGCAATTATTCTATGGAGAAATCAGAGCGGTTATATTTTTGTGATTGATGGTGCCCATAGGCTCAGCAGCTTAGGAGCATGGATTAATGATGATTATGGTGACGGGATTGTTTCATTGTCGTATTATGAGAATTATATATCAGAAGAACAACGAAGAATTGCTGAAAGGACAAGAAAACTGATAAACGAAAAAATTGGTTCGTTTCGGGAAATAATGAGTATTTGTAGAAATACAAATATTACGAATGATGAACATAAAAAAAGAATAGCTAAGAATCTTGGAGCTTTAGCATTACAATTGCAATGGGTGGAAGGAAATGCGAATAAGGCAGAAGATTCTTTCCTTAAAATTAATCAGTTGGCTACAAAAATAAGCGATGCTGAATTAGAATTAATTCAAAACAGGAATTATGCATATGCGATAGCTGCAAGAGCAATTGTTAGGGCTGGCAGAGGATATAATTATTGGTCATCATTTGATGAAACAACACAAAAAAAGATAATTGCAAAATCAGAAGAAGCAAATCATTTGATGTTTGGGCAAGGGATGTCCATAACTGATGATATAAATAGTTTGCCAATTGGTGGTGCGCAAATGGCTACATTTACTTTAGATGTAGTCACACAGTCGGTAAAAATTTGTAACGGCATTACTAAAATTGATACAGCTAAGGCAGCATCCGAAAATGAAGTTTTAAAATGTGTAGAAAATACTTTGATAATACTGCAATATATTAATTCTAAGGAAAAATTTTCATTAGGTTTACATCCGTTTATATATTTCTACTCTGATATTGGTAAACACAAAATAGGATCCTATTATGGAATATTGCAGTTTGTAAAATATTTGGTAGAACATAAAAAGCTAAATTGCTTTATTGAAGTAAGAGAAAAATTTGAACAGTTTATATATCAATACAGTTTTTTAGTTCAACAAATAATAAGAAAATATCGCCAATCTAAGAAAGCATATTCTTGTGTAAAAGACTATTTTCTTATCGTTATGAAGATATTGAATGAGAATCCGGAATATACAGTTGAGGATGTTGTAAATAGTTTAAAACAGGAAGAAAACTTTAAATTTTTGCAGACAGAAATAGTTGACAATGAAGAAGTATCTGTGAAGAGCAATTTTTCAAGGGGGAGAAAGCAGCAAATTAAAATGAGGACTTTTGTGTCAACGCTACCTAAGTGTCCTATATGCGGAGGCTATTTAGACAATAAGTCAATATCAATTGATCATATAAGACGTAAAGCAGATGGTGGAACCAATTCAATCGTTAATGGACAGGTAACACATTTATATTGCAATACAACATATAAAAATTAGTTTTCATATAATTTAATCATTTGAAGATATTGAAACTATAAAATTGTCTAATATGTGACCGTTTACGGTAATGGTGCCAAAACGGTGCCAAGAAATCATGTAAATAAAAATACGCCATACAAAAACAACGATTTTACGCTGTTTTCCGCAATAAAAAGCATAGAAAATACCACAAAAAACGCTATTCAAATACCGTGAGGGTGGTAGAACAGTAGGGTCTGGTAGGGTTGCGACTATCATCGAGTAATTAGTAAAAAGCTGGATTTTATGGGGCTTTCTGGAATTTCAGAAAGCCCCTTTTTACTAAAATAATAACCTTGATTTAAATAAGTGGCTCTAAAATGGCTCTATAAATGTTAATATGTACAATCTAATAATTAGATGATACAATAGAATTATCAAATTTGGGGGAAACTAAGTTATGATTTCTTTTACTTCAGTTCAGATTAATAATTTAGAGTCATATGATGAGTTGTTAGATTGTATTCCGGAATCTCTTGTTGATGAGGACGTAATAAAAGTTCTAAAAAATAATTTGGCAACGAAATGTGATGAAATCAGGATTGAATATCCATATTATGATACGGATTATTTAAGCACATTTTATATTCATTATGCTCAAAAATTGAGGAATTACGATAAGAAATGTTGTCGCTTGCACATTTAAAAAAATGAAGAATATTATGGATATATAGTGTTGCGTCCAACAGTCGTTGGTACAAAATTTGGAAGAACACTAATTAATCCAAGAATACTAATTAATGAAAAGGCATATATTGCATTGTACGATTTTAAGGCGCATATAGCTGGAAATTCAATGGCAATAAGTAGCTTTCCATGGAAATCGCAAGAAACAGATATTTCTGTTTGTGCACATACGGCAACATGGACAATTCTACGTTATTTTGGTAATAAATTTAGAAATTACGCCGATACTACTATTGGTGAAATAGTTAATGTGGTTAATAACGATTGGGGAAGAAAAACACCTTCAATAGGTTTAAATCCTATTCAGGTTTCAGATATATTAAAAAAATATGGATTTAGTCCGCTTATTCTTCAATGTGAGAAAGAATTAGATGATAAATTTATTGAAGAGGTAATGGCATATATTGAATCAGGGTTGCCTATGGTTGGATTTTTATATCCTATAAGACATGCAGTTTCAATTATAGGTCATGGATTAATAGATAAAGATATTTGGGATGATAAAATATTAGTTAAAAATATTATGGATTCGGATATTGATGTTGTTCCCCATGTAAAATTAGTGAGTGATATTTATGTAATGGATGATAATCTTTTTCCTTATAAAAAAATGAAGCTTGGCTGGGCAGATAGTCAAGGTGATATGAAATATGGGGCAGCTGAACTAAAATATTGTGTAGTTCCTTTATATTCTAGGATGCAGTTGGTTTATAACGAGGTTTATGCAAGATTTAAGACGTGGATGAAAGAGAGAGTAATGGATTGGGAAACTCCATGTGTTTCTAGAATTTATATAACTTCAGTAAATTCATTAAAGAGTGAGGCTTTACAGACTAAAGATATGAATGAGCAGTTGGTAGAGGTTATATTAAATCTATCATTGCCAAGATTTGTATGGTGTATAGATTTAGCAAATTTTCAAGAATATAAGTTAGGACTTACAGCTGGGAGAATTATAATTGATACTACGGCGGCTACTTTAGATGAAGAACCGTGGATATTGCGTCATGATAAAAATGGAATTGAATATATGGATATTGATAATCAAATATTCTGTTCAAAAAATTGTCATTATATTAAGGCAAGTATTGCACCATACAAAATGTATCAACATAATTTGGTGGAATGTGATGTAGAAGGTGAGGATGAGAAACATGAATGATTATATTCCTGAAGAGTATTCGAACGTAATTAAATCACTAGAGCCAATTGTAGAAAAATATGAATTAGATTCAGTAATGGTATCTAGCATTGTGCGAGGATCTATTGAAAAAGAGGAGCAACCGATTCAGCCAGCTTCAAAGGTTTGGAAATCGAAAGATGGAAACGTATATACGGTGAAACCGGCAAATATTAAAGTGAATTTATCCTTTGCATTAGCAAATGCATTTCGGCTTAAAACAGTGATTTCCCAGAAAGACATTTGGTTGGTGCTAGCTATAATACATCTAATTGTTGATTTATTTACTAGTGCTGTAAAAAGGGTAGATGAGGCATCGGCATTGATATTATTGGCAATATTTAGATTACAAGAGGCAACAGAATCAGAGATTAAAGAGTATGCGTCGAAAATTGTACCTCAAAGTAGTAATCTGATAATTAATGATAAGTTGGTGCAAGAAGCGTTAGATAATCTTGAAGAATTAAAGTGTATAAGATTAGAAAGTGGTAGTTATAGAGTAATAGAAACAATTGGAAGTTCTTTATATAGCTATGAAAAGACTGAAAATTAAAATAAATTTCTTTACGAAAACAAGTATTTATGCTATGATACTTAAATAGAGGGTGTGATATGGAGGGAGAATTATGGCTCAATTGAAATTAAAGCAATCTTGTTATAAAGGTATTGAAGATGTGGTTGTTAAAGAAATTCGTAGAACCTCTGCACATAAAACGTTGGTTAATGAAGCTAATAGGGAAATAGAGAAAAATAGAATTCGTTATGCAACTGCATATAATAAAGCAGGATCA
>ERZ778513.47-NODE-47-length-109688-cov-18.042870_pt1 | contig 109688 bp, 86 predicted proteins | sample MGYA00510345_ERZ778513 | MGnify/ENA primary metagenome ERZ778513 (study PRJEB29527, sample SAMN07138966) | mouse gut metagenome | material: feces | host: mouse | place: China:Nanjing | collected 2016-01-25 ... | reverse complement strand
GTGGGACCCTTTTCAAATGCTGTACCTGGGTCCCTTTTCAAATGTTAGATGCAGCCATAAAATCCCCCTATATAAGTTTATGGAAAATATCCAGGAACAGGAAGTGCTGATTGCCCGCAACAACGAGACGGGACAGGTAGGCGCAGTCGTCGGTCAGAATCCCGACGGCACCCCGAAGATGGCAGATGCCAAGACTGCCAAGTTGAGCGACCTCGTTAAGTTCAACAAAAACCAGAACCCCATCGAGGCGTTCATCTCCAATTTCATCCGTCAGGCGAAGAACCCTACGCTGTTCGGATTCTTCAAACTCCCCGCCGATCGCTATGATGCAATCGCTCCGGCAATGGCAGACCTAATCCAAGACACTGAGTCAAACGGCGAGATGCTCAAGCCTTATGAGGTCGATATGAAGTCTGTGGCACAGACTCAGGAACAGGCCCCGGCGCAGGAGCAGACCCCGGCGGAAGTACAGCAGAAACCGGAAGTAAAGCCTCAGCCCGAACAGGACAACACGCAGAGCCGGACGGAAGCGACAACCACCGCAACAAAGGCGACACCCGTTGACCCCGACAGGATAGACTGGACGACCATCGAGCAGCAGTGGGGCGTAAAGCGCGAAACACTCGAACAGTCAGGCGCGCTCCAGTCGATGCTCTACAACCACAAGTCGCCCCAGCTCTTTACCGTCACGCCGCAGTTCGGCGATGAGAAATTCACTCTCGATGCCCGCCTATCCTTCAAGGAGCAGCCAGACGGAAGTTTCACTCTCGCGCCTCACTTCATCAAGAACGAGCCAAGACTTGACGTTCCCTTCCGTGGCTACGAGTTCTCGAAGGAGGACAAGGAGCAGCTTCTCAAAACCGGCAATCTCGGTAAGGTCGTTGAACTTGCCGACCCCAAGACCGGGGAGATGAAGAAATGTCTGGTCAGCGTTGACCGCCTCACCAACGAAATCGAGGCGATGCCCGTGGATAAAATCTTTATCAAGAACCACATCGGCAAGACTGAGCTTTCGATGAAGGAGATAGGTATCCTGAAAGACGGCGGTGTGGTACACGGCAAGGAAATCGAGCTGAACAACGGGCGCAAATTCACCAGCGACCTCCAGTATAATGCCGACAAGCGCGATGTCGAGTTCGTCCGCACCCAGTCGCTCAAACAGGAGCAGTCCGGTGAGAAGCAGCAGCAACAGCAGCGCAACTCATGGGTTGACGCCGACGGTAATCCCAAGCGTATCACCAAGTGGAAGGATACCCGGTTCAACGAACAGCAGATTGCCGACTATATGGCTGGTAAAAAGATCGAGATGGTAAATGTCACTGACAAGCAAGGCCAGCCCTGCACGGTATTTCTACAGTTCAACAAGGAGAAACAGCGTCCGGTCACTGAATATCACTATGCCGACAACAAGAATGTTGTCGGTGTGGACGAGGATAGCAAGACCCAGTATGCCGTGAACAATCAGGGAAAGACCAACGAGGCTACGAAAAACATCACAGACCCGCTCCAGAAGGGTCAGACGGCTCCCAAGAACGAACAGCAGCAAGAGCAGCAGCTCAGACTGAAGGGACCGAAATTATAATCCCCGACTGACATAGTTCCCGCCATTCTCGAATGGCTGTCCTCTTCACCGACATGGGGAGGCAGGCCCTCCCCATGTCTTTCTGAAATCTCTTTTAATAATTCAAATTAGTAATAATCAATAAAATAAGTGATATTATGAATCTCGTAATCGCACACTCCGCTCAAATCGCCTTCGCCGTATCCCGCGCCCTCAACTGCACCGACCGCACCGAAAACGGCGACTACACCAACGACACCGGCAGCATCGTCATCACCTCCGTCGAGCCCAGTCTCGTCGAGCCGGCTCCGTTTCAGTATTACGCCGGCGCCAGCGACTTCATCAAGACGCTCCCTTTTATCCCCAAGAGATACCTGTACGGTATCCGTGCTGACAATGTGGGCGGTAAATTCAAGGTCAGCGACGAGGACAAAAGCACGGTCGTCAGGCTTCAGGCTCTTGTCGAACAGGCCGCAGAGGTCATCTTCGCCTCAAACAACGGAAGTGAGGCTCAGGCTCTATTCGCTATTCTATGTCAGGCAGCAAAAGCCGGACGCCGTACCAGCCGTATGTGGCTGACCACACTGAGCAACCGGGCGATAACCTATGCCTACCGTAACCGCGAGTCAGGCCGCAACATCACACGTATAGCCCGCTCCGGTTTCGTTCACCACGGAATGAACTTTCTGTTCCGTGCCAATGTGGAACAGGCTTTCGCCCAGATGTATGGCAAGCAGTCGTTCCCGATGGAGCGTATGGACATCGCCGCGCTCTGGCTCCTTTGCAACAGCTACGACAACATGAAAGTCAAATTCCCCAAGAAGACCCGCTACGGTGTTGGTATATCCGGCAAGTGGGATGGAAAGGATGCACAGTTGGCACCCACGGAAATATGGTGCAAGGAATCGGACGCGCAAAAAGTTTATGAGAATTTCATGAAAATGAACGGCAAGACTGTCACAGCTGAGGTTGTGGAGGTCAACCCGAAAGTGGAGTGGTGCCACGAGTTGCTCAACATGGCGACCCTTCAGGAGGTGTCCATCGAGGAGCTGGGATTCCTGCCAGCTCGTACAATGGCGGCCGCAGACCTTCTGTTTGAGAAAGGGCTTATCTCGTCGCCCCGCACCTCGGTGTCATCACTACCTCATCATCTGAAGCGTCACGTTGAGCGTCGCTTCCCTGAGGCAAAGGCGTTCCCGTTCCGTCCGGAAGAGCAGATACCCTACTGCCACGGAATTATCACTACCGAGCGTACACCTCTCTTTCTCAGCGACGACGAGCAGCGTGTGTATGAACTCATCAGCACCCGTACCGAAATGGCATTTGACTCTGCCAAATGTATCGAGGTCGGTATCATGGCTAATATAGAGGGTATCGACATCTTCGGCACAGCCGAACTGCCCGACAATGCGGAATGTGTTCCGGGGAGCATCGCATTTACAGTCTCAGGCGTGAATATATTCTCTTTCTCGAATCGCACGCCCGAAACCCTGACCGCCGTAGCCTTCCTGCACGACCTCAATGAACTGGTCAACACTGACGGTGATACCCCCTCACTTCTTCCCGTGGGCAGTTACCGCGACTGCGGAGCCTGCCTCCAGCGTCTCATCGACAACGGATTAGTGAAATATCTGCTTGGAGACATCGAGCCGACGGAGAAGGCGCGTGTGCTTCTTTCACACGTCGGCCATCTCGAACTCTCCGACATCGGCAAGTACATCAGCCAGATTGACGAGGTTGACGCGCTCGCGGAGAACCGCAAGCCAACAAAGCCGGTAATGCGGGAGTATGAGAACTGGATTCATCCCCTTATTCTCTCGCTCATCACCGACAAGAAATCCTTTGTCAGCAAGGTATCGGGCTACACCTGTCCGAAATGCGGCAACCACGGACTGACCGTGTTCCCGGCTACAGTTGCCTGTGAGTGCTGTGGATTCTCAATCCCGCTCCACTTCCACGGCTACGACCTGACCGACAAGGACATCGAGCAACTCGTCCGATACAAATACACATCGCCCATCTACGGCTTTACAAATACCAGAGGTCGCAAATTCTGCGAATCGCTGGTAATCGACAACCGTTTCGGCGTGACATTCTCCGCCAAAGCCGCCAAGATATATTCATAAAATAGAATTGCCTATGCAGACAATCGAAATAGACAAGGAGGTGTTTGAGGACATGGTGAAATCCATGCAGTTTCTTCACACAATGGTGAGCCGTATGTGGAAACTGCTACATCCACCCGCCGGTTCCGGAAAATGGCTCACACCATACGCGGCGGCAAATGCCATGTGTATCACCGTCCGCCAGCTCCAGACGCTGAAATCAAGCGGAAAGATAGGCTACTTCCAAGAGCCGGGAGGGAACTGTCTGTTCAGCGAAGCTGAGATAGGACGTTATCTTGACGACAACCGGATGGAGGCCGGAGGAAGCCTATGACAGATGAGATTATCACCAAACGCCATCCCGGTGTGATGACATTCTATGCACAGGCAAGGGAATTGGCTGAAATGTTTGAGGCGATAGCCCCGAATATCCGACCGCCGTTGGCAGGGAGATTCTTCATCGAAGACAAGGAATTGTCAAAACGGCTGTCGTTGCATCGCCGTACTCTCCAGAACTTCCGCAATGCCAATATCATTCCCTATTATAAAATAGGTGGCAAGACCATCTACGATGAAGCGGAGATAGAAGAATGGCTCAACGCCAACTTCCACGCCAAATACTGACGTGATTGTGTTATACATATAAACTGGCCGAAGGGCGACAACCGAGTGTCATGCTCGATTGTCGCCCTTCATTAATTCTGTCATTCCTCAAAGAGGATTTTTTCTCGGACGTCCACGCTTTTTGAGCGGCTCACGCTCAAAAGTTGTAGGTTTTTCGGGGAGAGGATTGATGTTGTGGTCTATGCCGTCGAATTTTGAGCGCATCTTCTGCATATCTTCCGACACAGCTTCATCGAGCATTTTCGCGTAGATTTGAGTAGTCTGAATGTCGGAATGGCCGAGCATCTTTGAAATAGACTCAATGGGGACATGATTGCGGAGCGACATAGTCGCAAATGTATGGCGCGCGATGTGTGTTGTCAGATGCTTCTGGATTTTGGCGAGAGTCGCAATCTCGGCAAGATAGGAATTCATGCGCTGGTTGGATATTACCGGCAGAACAATCCCCTTGGCTATGACCGTCGGATGATTTTCATACTTCTTGATTAGACGCTGCGGAATATCAAGGAGCGGGATGGTGCTTATCTCGCCGGTTTTCTGACGAGGCTTGCGTATCCACTTCTCTCCATTGTCATCTTCGACAATGAATTCTTTTGAGAGGGTGGAAATGTCGGCAAACGCCAGACCTGTGAAGCAACAGAAGACGAAGGTGTCGCGCACTTGGTCGAGGCGGGGAAACTCCGTCAGATTGAGTGCCATGATTCGCTTTACCTCTTCCTCGCCAAGATGACCACGGTTTGTGGCGGTTCGGGAGTAGTGCTTGTCGATGAAGGGGTCTTCATCAAGCCACTTGTTGGCGAGAGCGACACGGGTCACCTTCTTTAGATAGCGGACATATCGGATGGCGGCATTGTTGCCGTTACCCTTGTTGACACGCAGAAAGTGCTCGAAGTCGTCAATCATGCCGCTTGTCAACTTTTTAATAGGAATATCGTCCCTTCCTTCTCGCTTCTGAATAAACTCAGCGAGATATTCGGCACAGCGTTTCCAGCGCAGGTATGTACCATCGCAGATGTCGCCACGGTCGAATCTCTCCTTGTGTTGTTCGTTGACATAGTTGAACACTGCACACAGCATCTTCGGCCCCTCGGCATTACCGAGAAAGTGCTGCTTGATGATGAGAGGATTGATTGCCTCTTCATCTTTCACAAGCGAGGCATGAATCTCGCTTATGCGGACACGGATTGAGTCCAAATACTTGTTGAGCTCAATATCTCTCTTGGACTTTCCAAAGGAAAGTCCTTTGGCGGCGTTCCAGTTGTCAGGGTCGACACTACGGTTGATGTTGAACTCGGCTCGCTGGCCGGAAACGGTTATGCGAGCAAAAATCGGAGTTTCCCCGGATTTTTTCTGCTGAGCCTTTCGTATCATAAAGGTCAGCGTGTAATAATTCGCTTGATACATAAGAGTCTTTTTTGACATAAAGTTAATAATCTCATGTCGTGCTCTTATGGTGCAGAAATTTGAATATCAGCGAAATATGATCTTTTCGGGTGTAAGAATCGAGACCAGCAAAAAGATTTCCTCAGAATTTACACCTGCATTTGAGCGCAGATACTGACTCGTTTTAGTGGGGTCTGAAATTCTTTACCCGTAGTTTTCAATGATTTACCTATAAATGGAGTGGTGCCCGAACCCATTTATGGAAAATCGGCGAAAATTGGGGTGTATTCGGGGTAGTCGTGTGTCTGTAACTATGCGTCAGTCAGAAGATTGGCAAGTCTTCGGGTGTAAATTTTGAATTTTCAAAATCTATTCCCGATTCTTACACCGCAGAGTGCTCAGATATGCCGATTTTTGCGGTTTGTGCAAAAATAAAAACCGTTGAAAATGTCTGATTTTCAACGGTTTTCCACTTTCTGTGGTCTTTAATAGTGACCCCGGAGAGGCTCGAACTCTCGACCCATTGATTAAGAGTCAATTGCTCTACCAACTGAGCTACGGAGTCATTATTTGTCTTTCGATGTCGGTGCCGGCCTTTTTGTTGGTGGCGTGGGTGACGTCGGTTGGTTAAGACGGTGCAAAAGTAGGTATTATTTTTGAGTTGTGCAAGATTTTTTTAAAATTTCTTTGTTCTTTTTTTTGAAAGGGTGCGATTTTGTATGTTTTTAGCGCAAAAAATATAAAATAATGAGTAAATTTGCGTGATAATTCAATCGTTGATTTATTGTGTTTCGCCTGAGGCGGAATGTCTTCTTTTTAGAATTTGATTTCGATATATCTTTTTCTGTTATGAATATTTCTTACAAGTGGCTTAAGGATTATATAGATTTTGAGCTTGACGCCGAGGAGTTGTCGTCGGTGCTTACGTCGGTCGGTCTGGAAACGGGCGGGGTCGAGGAGGTAGAAACCATCAAGGGCGGTCTGCGTGGTCTTGTCATCGGCAAGGTGCTGACGTGTGAGGCTCATCCTGACAGTGACCATCTGCATGTTACGACTGTTGATCTTGGCGATGGCCAGGCGACGCAGATTGTGTGCGGAGCTCCGAATGTGGCTGCGGGTCAGACGGTGGTTGTGGCTACTGTCGGCACGAAGCTTTATGACGGCGATAAGGAATTTCAGATCAAGAAGTCGAAGATACGCGGTGTCGAGTCGTTCGGCATGATTTGTGCGGAGGATGAGATTGGTGTGGGTTCGAGCCATGAGGGAATTATCGTGATTGAGGGTGATGTCGCTCCGGGCACTCCGGCGGCGGAATATTATCATGTCGAGAGCGATTATGTGCTTGAGGTGGATCTGACTCCCAACCGTGTAGACGCTGCGTCGCACTATGGCGTGGCCCGCGACCTGTCGGCGTGGCTGTGCTGCCATGGCAAGGCGTCGTCGCCCCGCAGGCCTGATGTCGATGCTTTCAAGGTGGATGTTGCCGATGGGGGTGTCAAGGTGCGTGTTGAGAACGTTGATGCATGTCCGCGTTACACGGGTGTGACTATCAAGGGTGTGACTGTCAAGGAGAGTCCGGAATGGCTCAAGGAGCGGTTGCTTGCGATAGGTGTCCGTCCGATCAACAATATCGTGGATGTCACGAATTATATACTTCACGGCATGGGTCAGCCGCTTCACTGTTTTGACTGTGAGAAGATTGCGGGCGGTGAGATTGTTGTCAGGAACTGTGCGGAGGGGACGGTGTTCACTACGCTTGACGGAGTTGAGCGCAAGCTGTCGGATAAGGATCTGATGATATGCAATGCGAATGAGCCGATGTGTATCGCCGGAGTGTTCGGCGGTCTTGATTCGGGAGTTACGGAGTCGACGACTTCGGTGTTTCTGGAGAGCGCTTATTTCAATCCGACGAGTGTGCGCAAGACTGCGCGCCGTCACGGACTGTCGACTGATTCGTCGTTCAGATATGAGCGTGGCTGCGACGCCAACTGCAATATGTATATTCTGAAGCTGGCTGCGCTGATGATAAAGGAGCTTGCGGGCGGGGAGATAACCGGTCCGGTGGCTGATGTCTATCCGGTGGCTGTTGAGCCTGCTGTGGTGGAGTTCAGCTATGAGCGTTGCAATGCGCTTGTCGGCAAGGTTATCGGCCGCGAGACGGTTGACTCGATACTGAAGTCGCTTGAGATAGAGGTGACGGGCCGCGATGGTGACATGCTGACGCTCAGTGTGCCTACTTATCGTGTGGATGTTACTCGCGAGTGTGATGTCATAGAGGATATACTCCGTATATATGGATATAATAATGTGGAGCTTACTGACACGCTGCATTCGTCGCTGTCGTTCAAGACGCTGACCGACTCGGCCGAGGATCTGCGTTGCCGGATTGCGGAGCAGCTTACCGGTCAGGGCTTCAACGAGATATTGAACAATTCGCTGACTGCGGAGAGTTATTATGCCGATCTTGAGACTTATGCACCGGGGGCGTGCGTTAGGTTGCTCAATCCGCTGAGCAATGATCTGTCGGTGATGCGTCAGACGCTGCTTTTCGGCGGTCTGGAGTCGCTGTCGCACAATATCAACCGCAAGTCGGGAGATCTGAAGATGTATGAGTTCGGCAATGTTTATTTCTTCAATTCAGAAGCCGAATCGACTGCCGAGTCTCCGCTTGCCCCTTACCGCGAGGGTCAGCGTCTGGGCATGTGGCTGACAGGTGCGTTGCGTGCGGGCAACTGGAACAAAGGTGCGGAGCAATCGAGCATCTATGATCTTCGCGCTTATGTGGAGATGGTGTTGCAGCGTGCGGGCATCAGCGGCAAGCAGTTGTCGATGTCGGTTGTGGCCGGCGATGACCTTTATGCGGGGTCGCTTGCGGTGTCGACCCGTTCGGGCAAGGAGCTCGGCCGTGTGGGCATCGTGTCGAAGAAGATATTGAAGAAATTTGATATAAAGCAGGATGTTTTCTATGCCGAGCTTGACTGGATGGCTGTAGTGAAGCTGTCGCTGAAACATACGGTGACTTACACTGCGCTGCCCAAGACGCTGCCGGTACGCCGTGACCTTGCGCTGCTCATTGACAAGAATGTGGCGATGGAGGATGTTGAAAAGACGGTGCGTGAGAGCGAGCGCAAGCTGCTCCGTGATATCACACTGTTTGATGTCTACGAGGGTAAGAACCTGCCGGAGGGCAAGAAGTCGTATGCGATAGCCATCACGCTGCAGGATGATGAAAAAACGCTTCAGGACAAGCAGATCGAGGCGGTGATGAACAAGGTGACCGCCAATCTGCAGAAGAAGCTGGGCGCCGAACTGCGCTAAACCAACATAATATCAGGAAACAATAATAAAAAATAATATAAGAAAACCACTATGGGAAGAGCTTTTGAATACCGTAAAGCGAGAAAGATGAAACGTTGGGGTAATATGTCGCGTACGTTTACCCGTATAGGTAAGGAAATCACAATCGCGGCCAAGTCCGGAGGTCCCGACCCGACGACCAACCCGCGTCTGCGTGTGCTTATGCAGAACGCCAAGGCTGCCAATATGCCCAAGGACACTGTGGAACGTGCCATCAAGAAGGCTACCGACAAGGATTCGGGCGATTACAAGGAAATCACTTACGAGGGATACGGCCCGTTTGGCATCGCTATCTTTGTTGAGGCAGCTACCGACAACAATACGCGTACGGTTGCCAATGTGCGTTCGTATTTCACCAAGCATGGCGGCTCGCTGGGCACCCAGGGCTCGCTGACATTCCTTTTCGATCACAAGAGTGTGTTCAAAATCAAACCCAAGGAGGGTGTTTCTCTCGAAGATCTCGAACTTGAACTGATTGACTACGGCGTGGATGAAATCGAGGCCGATGAAGAGGAAATCGTGCTCTACGGCGAGTTTGAGGAGTTTGCCAATATCCAGAAATATCTTGAAGGCAACGGATTTGAAATCGTAAGCGCGGAGTTCGAGCGTATACCTCATGAACTTAAGGATGTGACTGCCGAGCAGCGTGTGACTCTCGACAAGCTCCTTGAGAAGCTCGAGGAGGACGAGGATGTGCAGAATGTGTTCCATAACATGAAGGAGGAGGAAGAGTAAAGACTCTTTCACTCCCGACCGTTGACAACAGAAGTTATATATATCAACATGTTTTCAGGAATTGTAGAAGAGGCGGCCGAGGTGAAGGGCGTGGAGCGCTCGGGCAGCAATGTCAATCTGGAGATCGGATGCAGTTTTGCCGGTGAGCTCAAGATAGACCAGTCGGTGGCTCATAACGGGGTGTGTCTGACTGTTGTGTCGATATCCGACAACGGCAGTTATGTCGTGACTGCTATACAGGAGACGCTCGACAGGAGCAATCTCGGTGATCTGAAGCCGGGGATGCGTGTCAACCTCGAGCGGTCGATGCTTATGAACGGCCGTCTTGACGGACATATCGTGCAGGGTCATGTGGACTGCACGGCGGTGTGCACCGGGATCGAGACGCTTGACGGAAGCACGTATTTCAAGTTTGAATATGATGTGGCTCCGGAAATGGTGTCGAAGGGCTATACGACAGTCGAGAAAGGCTCGGTGACTGTCAACGGGGTGTCGCTGACGGTTTGTGAGTCGGAACGCAATTCGTTTAAGGTGGCAATCATACCTTACACGTTCGAACATACGAATTTCCGTGACATAGGCGTAGGGAGCCGGGTCAATATCGAGTTTGACATCATCGGCAAGTATCTTGCAAAACTTATGTCGCGGTAAATAATCTTAAATAACAGTAAAGCCGGGAATTATCCACCGGGTTTAGATGTTATAACAGGAGTACGGGCTTGTCCCGAGAAGTCGAATATTAAAAATTCAAAGAATATGATCAAAGTAAATGTAAAAGATGTGCTCGCCACTGTTAGCGAGGCAACAATAAAGTCATACGACAAGGCAGGCGCCGCTGCGCTTGAGAAGGTAGAAAACGGCACCGGTGCGGGCAATGATTTCCTGGGCTGGGTAAATCTGCCGTCATCGACTCCGGCGTCGCTGATAGAGGATATCGAGAATGTGGCAAAATCGCTGCGTGAAAACTGCGAGGTGGTTGTGGCCATCGGTATCGGCGGTTCGTATCTGGGCGCCAAGGCAGTAATCGAGGCGCTGTCTGATTCGTTTGCCGCTTACCGTCAAGGGGGTGCGCCCAAGGTGCTTTTCGCCGGCCAGAATATCGGCGAGGATTATCTCTATGAGCTTCAGGATTTCCTGAAGGGAAAGAAATTCGGCATCATCGTCATCTCGAAGTCGGGCACCACTACCGAACCCGCAATCGCTTTCCGTGTGCTCAAGGAGCAGCTTGAGTCAGAGCTCGGCAAGGCAGAGGCATCCAAGCGCATCATCGCCATCACCGACGCCAAGCGCGGCGCACTGCGTCAGCTTGCCACCGAGGAGGGCTACAAGACATTTGTCATCGAGGACAATGTGGGCGGACGTTTCTCAGTGCTGACCCCCGTCGGTCTGCTTCCGATCGCTGTTGCCGGATTTGACATCAAGGCGCTCATGGCCGGTGCGGTAGAGATGGAAAACGCTACCAAGGAAGCCAGCGAGAGCAATCCGTCGTTCCTCTATGCCATCACCCGCAACGCGCTTTATAACGCCGGCAAGAAAATCGAGATCATGGTCAACTACAATCCGAAACTCCATTATTTCGGAGAGTGGTGGAAACAGCTTTATGGCGAGAGCGAGGGCAAGGACCACAAGGGTATCTTCCCTGCGGCAGTCGATAATTCAACCGACCTTCACTCTATGGGTCAGTGGATACAGGACGGCGAACGCATCATCTTCGAGACCGTGCTCTCTGTTGAGGAGCAGAAGCATACGCTTACCATACCTTCTGACGAAGCTAACCTCGACGGTCTTAACTATATCGCCGGCAAGCGTGTCGACCAGGTCAACAAGATGGCGGAACTCGGCACACGTATCGCCCATGTCGACGGCGGCGTGCCCAATATGCTTGTCACTATTCCTGCACTTGAGGAGCGTTATCTGGGTCAGCTGATCTATTTCTTCGAGAAGGCTTGCGGCATAAGCGGCTATATCCTCGATGTCAATCCGTTCAACCAACCCGGTGTGGAGGATTACAAGCGCAATATGTTTGCGTTGCTTGAGAAACCCGGCTACGAGAAGGAGACCGAGGCTATCAAGGCAAGATTGTAAAAGAACCGATATAAAGGCGGCCCGTGAAGTCGATGTTGATGTCGATTTTGCGGGCTTCTTTTATATATAATGAGAGCCGGCTACCGTGGTGGTGGCCGGCTCTTGTTCTATTGTAATTGTGTGTGGATTATTTAGTGACTTTTTCAGTGAGCTGGAACATGCCTATGATCCAGAGGATAGCGCCAACGAGGGCAGCGATGCCGCCGATTATTGCCAATACGCCCATTGAGCCGAGAGTGCTCAAAGAGGGTGCTACAGCAAAGATGAAAATACCGAATGCTGCAACGATAGAGCCGATTGCATAAACGAGAATGCCGGCGCTGAAGAGGCCGTTTTCAAGGTTGAGGTGACGCAGTGCGAGGGTAATCTTGTTTCTGAACATGATTATCAGAACGGCGGCAGTGATACAAAGCAGAGCGGCAAATACAAGCGCGAAAGAGAAGCCTGAAGCAGTGCTCGGTTTTACGGCTACGCCGATAATCATTCCTATAATGTTGATTGCTGCTACCATGAAGAGAGTTGTGGCAGATGCTTTCATCTCAATTGCGGCGGCATTGCCTGATTTTTCGAGTTCGGTGGCTGCTGTGTAAAAGCCATAACCGACTGCTCCCACTGCGATTGCGCTGATGATGCCGAACACGTTGGTTGCAATAAAGAGCAGTTGGCAGACTGCAATAGCCAATGTTGACCAGCATGCGATCTGCCAGCCCAATTTGTACTGTTGTTGATTCATGATTGTGATGATTTTACATTAATAAAAAAGTAATATTGGTTTTTCATATAATTTAACAAAGATAGGTGTTTTCTGACATCTGTCTATAGCTGATTTGTTAAATAAAGTTAATTCAGCGCTTGGCTTTGTTTGCTGCCTGAACATTCGGGCGCGGGAGATGTTTTACATGTACATAGCAGAATTACTTTTTCCATTGCAAGAAATGTGATAATGATTGGTTTAAAGCATTGAGGCTTCCGTGAGGCGGCCTCTTTCTTTTTTTGTGATGGAAACAGTCATATCGAGCCTTCGGCTCTCCGAGGGGGGTAGGGATGGGATGTGGGTGGTGTAAATCGGCGTCCTGCGGAAGCCTTTTGCTTTGTTAGGCGGGGTAGCCACGCAAGCCTCGCCGGGCTCGGCGTGCGTGGTTATGCATAATCGGCGTCCTTCGGAAGCCGCCGTGGAGGCGGGGGGTGAGGGAAAGGTTGTTAAGGTCGTTAGGGTCGTTAGGGTCGTTAAGGGGGTGGGTGTGTCGATGGGGTGTATATATATGTTGTATGAGTGGTGTATAAAAATACCTAAATTTAGGTATTTGACGGCGGTTTGGGGTGTGGTAATTTTGCAGCGAAAAAATGAAGGATTTCTGTAACAGATGGATAAGTTTATTCTGACTATACTTTTTATGATGGCTAATGTCGCGGGCTTGACGGCAGCTGATTTCGTGCTGTCGGGAACGGTCACAGACAATGCCGACGGCGAGCCTCTGCCGTTTGCGTCGGTGATGACGGGCGAGGGTAGAGCCGGAGTGCAGGCTGACGGCAACGGCCGATGGGCCTTGACGCTTCCTGCAGGCAAGTATAGAGTTACAGTCAGTTATGTCGGTTATGTGCCGGTGACTGAGACTGTCAATCTCACTTCAGATAAAAATATAACGACCGCACTGTCGCAGTCAGGCAAATCGCTTGGCGAGGTTGTGGTGACGGCGAGTGAGAACAGGTCGCTGACGTCGGGGTCGCGTATCGACCGTGATGCCATGATGCATCTTCAGCCGACGAGTTTCACCGACTTGCTCGAACTGCTCCCCGGAAATATAAGCAAGACGCCTGTGATGGGGCAGGTCAACTCGATTTCGCTCCGCGAGACGGGTTTCTCGCCCGACGGCACAACCACGGTGTCAGACGATTATGCAATATCGGCGCTCGGCACCTCTTTTGTGGTTGACGGTGCCGCCATAAACACCGACGCGTCGCTGACGCAGGTGCCCGGCGCAACATCGGGCGATGCCGCCTACTCACGCACGGCGGTGAACCGCGGAGTCGACATGCGCACCATCTCGACTGATAATATCGAGAGTGTAGAGGTGTTGCGAGGCATACCGTCGGCCGAGTACGGTAATCTCACCTCAGGTGTGGTCAACATACGCCGCATACGCAAGGCCACGCCGTGGACCGCGCGTTTCAAGGCCGATGAATACAGCAAACTGTTTTCACTGGGCAAGGGTTTTGGCGTCGGTAGCCGCGGCGATGTCATCAATGCCGATCTGAGTTATCTTGATTCGAAGACCGACCCGCGCAACAGTCTGGAAAATTACAAGCGTGTCACTGCGTCGGTGCGTTCGCGTATGCGTCGGGAGAGTGAGTCGGCCGTCTACAGCTGGAATATGTCGGCAGACTATACCGGCTCGTTTGACAATGCCAAGGCCGACCCTGACCTGAACCAGCGCAAGATCGATCTTTACAAAGGTGAATATAACAGGGTGGGTGTCACATCGGATCTGAGTGTCACGTTTCCGCGGCTCACATGGATAGAGTCGGCCGGCCTCAATGTGTCGGCGTCATATACGTCAGACCGGGTTACCCGGCAGAAGCAGGTCACCCCCAACGGCACGCCGCTCGCGCCCACGACTATGGAGGAGGGGGTGCATGACGGGCGCTATCTGCTGTCGCCATATCTCGCCGATTTTCTCAGCGACGGACGTCCGGTTGACGTGGCTGCGAAACTTCGTGGCGCAGGCTCAGTGTCGACAGGCGTGTGGCTGCATAAATACAAGGGGGGCGTGGAATATGTCTTTGCCAAGAACTATGGCAAGGGGCAGGTGTATGACCTTCTCAAACCGCTGTCGGGCGGGTGGAGCACGCGTCCGCGTGCGTTCAGGGATATTCCGGCGCTCAATACCGTATCGGCATATCTGGAGGACGGCATTACATTGCTTGCCAGAGGAGGCAAGCTCGAGGCGCAGGCAGGAGTGCGCCTTATCGCTCTGACCGGCCTCGACAGCCGCTATTACCTGTCGGGGCGTCCGTATCTCGACCCTCGAGTCAATGCCGAATGGACATTTCCGTCGTTTGCGGTCAATTCGCTGCCGATGACGGTGTCGGTGGGTGGCGGCTACGGCATGACTACCCGTATGCCTACAATCGACTATCTGTTTCCGCAGGTGCATTATGCCGATTTCGTGCAGCTGGGCTATTATGACGTGCGTCATCCCGAGGAATATTCCAGAGTGAACCTCCGCACGTATATAACAGATCCGACCAACTATGACCTCAGAGCGGCGCGCAACCGCAAGTGGGAGGTGCGAATGGGGCTTACATGGGGAGCCAACAGGCTTTCTGTGACATATTTCAACGAGCGTCTGAGTTCAGGTTTCCGCTATTCGACCGTCTACGACAGATATACCTACCGCCGTTATGACGCAACGGCCATCGACAGCCCGACGCTCACTGGGCCGCCGTCGCTCGAGGGGCTGCCGTATCAGGACAGGGCGATACTCGACGGCTACAGCCGTGTGACCAACGGCACCCGTATAGACAAGCAGGGCATAGAGATGCAGCTCACAACCGCGCGCTGGCAGCCGCTGCGCACGGCGCTGACAGTCACCGGCGCATGGTTTCATACTCTCTATTCCAACTCGCAGCAGCTCTACAAGCCGGTAAGCACAGTGATAGGCAGCACGGCGGTCAGCGACCTTTATGTGGGTCTTTACGACACTACCGACGGACGCACCAACGATCGGTTTTCGACGAGTTTCATGTTTGATACCCAGATACCGCGATGGGGGCTGATATTTACCACAACCGTGCAGACGACGTGGTGGACAAAGCAGCGCCGCACACGGGAAAATCCGCTTCCGACGAGCTATCTGTCGGCGGTCGACGGCGAGCTTCATCCTTACACCGAAGCCGACGCGCATGACGCGATGCTGCAGCATCTTGTGATGACATACAATGACAGGGTGTTTGACACGCAGCGAGTGCCGATCGCGCTTTATGTCAATCTGAAGGCGACCAAGCAGATAGGGCGAAAGGTAAGACTGTCGGCTTTTGTCAACCGCATACTCGACTACCTGCCCGACTATACGGCCAACGGCCTCAGGGTGAGACGCACTTCGGAGGCATATTTCGGCATGGAGGCTACATTGACTTTATAAACAACTAAATAACAGACAGATGAAAATTGCAAAACTTATTGTTGCCGCCGCACTTCTCGGCGGAATGTCGGGAGCTCTGACATCGTGCTCCGACAACGACACCCCCGTGGTGTATTATCCTGTGAACGTGAGTGTAAATCTGCCCGAAGAGATAGCCTCAGCCACAATTCTTGACGAGGAGTATCAGTTCAGGAACGTGTCGACCAACGAGGTCAAGACATTCACTTCGGCTTCGGAGATAGAGCTTACCGAGGGTCTTTACGATGTGACATATACAGCGCATGTGCGCATGGGAAATGGTGTCGAGACCACAATGCGTGCCATGGCGCAGGGCGTCACAATCACTTCAGGCGACAATGAGATCAACCTCACCGCCTACAACACCATAGAGGCCGACGACCTGATTATCGCCGAGGTATTCAACACCGGCACAACCAACGCAACCGGCGCACAGAACCGTGACTCTTACGTCAAGCTCTACAACAATACCGACAAGGTAATCTATGCCGACGGACTGTCGCTTTTTGAGTCGGATTTCTCTACCGTACAGAAATATGAATACGACCCCGATGTGATGCCTACGCATGTTGTGGTGCGCACGCTCTTTACCGTGCCCGGCGACGGCACTCAGTTTCCTGTTCAGCCCGGAGAATATTTCCTGATGGCCGACCGTGCAAATCCGGCGTCGGAAAATTCTTTTGACCTGACACATGCCGATGTCGAGTGGTATGATGTGTCGCAGGTGGCTTCTCAGCAGGATACCGACAATCCCGACGTGCCCAATATGGACAAAGTATACAGCTACTCGCGCTCAATCACGATACTTGACCAGTCGCAGCGCGCGTTCGGCATAGCCCGTCTCGGCGTTCCGGCCGACGAGTTCCTTGCGAGCTATGCCTATACGGCGACATACGAGCTCGTGACAGCGGCAGGCTCGTTCCCGATGACAAAGAAAGGCTGCTATATGATGCCCAACGAGTGGGTGGTCGATGTCGTCAATATATCGCCCCGCGATAATTATGCCTGGAATGTCACTTCGCCCGCTATTGACTGCGGCTGGAGCTACGTGGCCCAGAATTCGTCAGACAAAACCCGCTTCTTCAAAAGCGTACGCCGCAAGATGCTCTATGTCAACGAGGCCGGCAATCCCGTGCTGAAGGATACCAACAATTCGACTGAGGATTTCAATGCGCGTGTCACTCCCTCTGAAATTGAACTTCAGGGAACGGCGATCGATGCCGACGGCACTCTCTGCACCACACGCACATACGATGGTGTCACTCCGGTGAAATGAGAAATCTTATAAGATATCTTTCGCCGGCGACACTGGCGCTTACTGTGTCTGTCTCGGCCTTAGGGCATGAGGCGGACACTGAGGCTGTTGCCGGTGATATGATAATTGAGCGCATCGCGCGGCATGAGGATATGATGCGCGGCATGGCGTGGCAGTCATACTCCAACCCGGCGGTGAGGCAATGGGAACAGGATTACGGCTACAGCGCTCTTTCGGGCGGCTATGGCTACAGCGGCTCGAACAGAGCTGTCGACGTGAGCCGCGGCACCGGCGAGTCGGCCTGGCGAGTCGGCGCCGACAGCTATATGAAGCACAAGACCTCGACCCTTTGGGGCAGCGCCGGCTACAGCAACGGGCGTCAGCGCGGCATACGCTGGAATGAAAGTTCGGATGCCGATATGGTCTATCCCTATTTCACTGCCGACTCGATAGGCGGCGACATGCGGATGGAAATCTACAGCTTTGCCGGAGGATATGCCGACCACAACGACAGATGGGCATGGGGTGTGTCGGCCGGTTACCGCGCCGGATTATATTACCGCGCTGTCGACCCGCGTCCGCGCAACACCACCGGTTGTCTCGACATTGCGGCAGGCGGAGCGTTGCGTCTCGGCAGGTCAGACTATCAGGCGGCCGTTTCGGTTAATTTCCGCAAGTACAAGCAGTCGTGCGACGTCGAGTTTGTCAATGAATTAAGCGACAACAGTATATGGCACCTGACAGGTCTGGGTACGCATTACGAACGCTTTGCCGGAAGCGGCTACAATCATTATTACAACGGGCTGCAGTGGGGAGCCGGAGTCAATCTTTTCCCGTCGTCGCGCAGCGGCGCGGTGGCTTCAGTGGAACTTTCGTCGTTTAATTTCGACCATATACTGACAGGTTTCAACCGACTTCCGTTACAATCGGTCACCGACAGCCGCGTTTCGGCGCAGGCCGGATGGCTTGCGCCAGGAGTCTCACATGATTTTGCCGTGACCGCCGACCTGAGCCACAGGCACCGCAACGGGTCGGAGAATATTTTCGGTGACCCGTCGGGAAATGTGTATCCGCAGATCGGGTCGCTTGCCCTCTATTCCCACACTCTGACCGAGGCTTCGCTGAATGTGCTCTGGCAATGGCGTCCGGAGTCGGAGTCACTGCTGTCGGTAAAACCGGGAGTGGAGTGGAGCCGCAGCGATGAGTCGTATGCCGACCCGCGGCGCAGGGTGCTGCTGTCGGCAGTCACTCCCGGTGTCATCGTGAAAGGCTCGCGCATATTGGGCGGGAAGTGGCATGCTTCGCTGTCGGCTGAGATTGCATGCGCGCTGCCTGTCGACAATATATGCGAGCTTTCCTACGACAAGAATATACCGGCCGGAATGCAGGCTGTCGATATCAACCGTTATGACATACTGTCGAAAACCAACACGCTGGCCGGCGTGAATGTCGCGTTGTCGCGTGCGCTCAACCGACGCTATGCTATCGGCGTGTCGGCGGGATATTTCCGTCACAGTTATGCCGACGGAGTCAGCTCCGACCGTGTCGACGTGTCGGCGTCATTTATCTTTTAACCTATAAATTGCATTATTACAGATGAAAATATTAAAGAAAATACTTGCCCTCTGTCTCCTGACACCGTTGGCGGCGGGAGCGGCCGGACTCAATCCGCTGCCCGTTGATCCCGAAGTGCGCACCGGCACGCTTCCCAACGGACTTACATATTACATACGCAACAATCAGACGCCTGCCAATTGTGCCGATTTCTTTATCGCGCAGCGTGTAGGCTCAATAAACGAAGAGGAGAATCAGCGCGGCCTCGCCCATTTCCTCGAGCACATGTGTTTCAACGGCACAAAGCATTTTCCGGGCAACTCGCTGATATCATATCTTGAGACAATCGGTGTGAAATTCGGCGCGAACCTCAATGCCTATACTTCGACCGACGAGACGGTCTACAATATCTGCGACGTGCCGACCGCTCGTCAGTCGAGTCTCGACTCGTGTCTGCTGATATTGCGCGACTGGAGCCACGACCTTACGCTTGCCGATGCCGACATCGACGCCGAGCGCGGTGTGATAAAGGGGGAGTGGCGTCAGCGTCAGGGTACAGCCAACAACCGTATGCTCGAGAAGGCCGCTCCGGTGATCTACGGCAGTTCGCTCTACGGACACCGCATGCCTATAGGCCTGATGTCGGTGGTCGAGAATTTTTCGTATGAAGCTCTCCGCGACTACTATCGCCGGTGGTATTACCCCGAAAACCAGTGTGTGATAGTTGTAGGAGATGTCAATCCCGATGTCATAGAGGCAAAGATCAAGGAGTTGTGGGCAGATGTGGAGCGCCCGGATTTCGATGTGACCCCTGCCCCTGTCGCTGTGCCTGACAATGACAAAATCATAACCACGGTGCAGTCTGATCCGGAGCAGGTGACCCCTGTGGTGCAGATCTACATAAAGCACGATAATCTGCCCGACAGCGCTGTCAACACCATCGAGGAGTTGCGCCGCGGTCTTGCCCGCGACCTTGTGGCCGACATGCTTGCCGAGCGTCTTACCGATCTGGAGACTTCGACCGGCACGCTGATGTCAAACGTAGGCATCGGTGACCGTCACTTCCTGCTTTCACGTTCGCGAGAGGCACTGATGGTCAGGGCGTCGACATCGCCGGGTCGCGAGACGGAGTGTGTCAATGCCCTTGCCGCCGAGCTGCGCCGGGCTGCCCTTCACGGATTTACCGCAACCGAGCTGCAGCGCGCCAAGCTTGACGAACGAGCCTCGCTCGACCGTCAGTTTGCCGGCCGTTCTAAAACCACCAACACCCAGTATGCACGCAAGTATGTGCGCCATTATCTCGACGGAGGCGCGCTTCCCTCGCAGGAGCAGTATTACAAGATGATGAAGGGTGTGCTCGGCCAGGTAGGACTCGAGCAAGTCAACGAGTACATACGTTCGGTCGTGCGTCCTGACTGCGGCAATGTGGTGCTGATAGCCTATCTGCCCGGAAATAATGAGATATCGCTTAGCGAGGCGTCGCTTGCCGATGCCTATTCGTCGGTCGATGAGGCGTCGCTTGCTCCCTACGAGCTGCCTGACCTCGACAAACCGTTGCTCGCATCCGAGCCCATTGCCGGCACTGTTGTGGCCGAAGAGTCTGACTCGCTGTTCGGCTCTACGGTGTGGACCCTTTCAAACGGCATCCGCGTGCATCTGAAAAAGACATCTTACGCTCCCGACCAGATACTTATCTCGGCGTATTCGCCCGGAGGATTCTCGGCCGGCTACAATCCGGAACTTGCTCCGGAATATCATCTCGTCAACGATCTGCTTGCCGCCGGTGCCTACGGAGGCCACACGGCGACCGAACTGCGTCGCATGACGGCCGGTAAATCTGTGCGTGTGGATATCGGCATCGACAACATGGAGGAGCGGATACTTGCCACCAGTTCGCGTGCCGACCTGCCGACCGCGTTGCAGCTTCTTCACCTCAAGGCCACCAAGGCCGAGTGCGATGACCAGGCATTCGCTTCCATTATCGAAAACCACCGCATGAAGCTGTCGTCGCAGAATACCAATCCGACCTTCACGATGGCCGACTCAATCCACTATTATGTCTATGACCGTCACCCTCTGGGCGCCAAGCTCAGCAAGGATGACCTTGACAAAGTGAGCTATGACCGTATCATCGCGATGCACCGCGATCGTTTCGGCGACATGACTGACTTCGACTTTTATATTGTGGGCGATTTCGATACCGACTCGCTTTGTCAGCTTGTCGAGCGCTATGTCGCGTCGCTTCCCGCTGCCGGACGCCGTGAGAAGCCGCAGGATATCGGTTATCATTATATCCGCGGGCGTCAGCATAAGCGTTTCACCACTCCGATGGAGACTCCGCAGACCATCGCATATACGTTCTACAACAGTCCGTGTGAATACAATCTGACAAACGTAATCAAAGGTCACGCGTTCGGAAGTCTCGTGCAGTCGGCTCTGCTCAAAGACTTGCGCGAGGACCGTGGCTGGACTTACTCCATAAAGGCTCACGGCGGTGTAGGGGCAGGCATGAACGGCGATGACCCCTCGAATTTCATCATGCCGGTGTATATCCGTGTCGCTCCCGAAAACGCTGACTCGACATTCGCTATCGTGGCCGAAACGGCTGATAGCCTTGCTGACCCGGCCAATATATCTGATGACGATTTGCTGAAAATAAAGCAATATATGCTTAAATCGTATGCGCAGAACATCGAGAACAACAGCTACTGGGTAACGGTGCTTCGCATGTTTGACAAGTTCGGCCGCGACATGCACAACGGCTACACCGGGATTGTCGAGAGTCTGACCCCGGCCGATGTGGCGGCTTTCGCAGCTGAAACAGTGGTCCCCGCCAATCGTGTGCAGCTTGAAATGTCGCCTGCCGAATAAAATGCAACGTGAATAAACAAAAATAAGCCGCGGCCTTGCAGTCGCGGCTTATTGCAAATATCAATGGCGAGAGGTGTATTATTTTTATTTTATGACACATTAATTCTATACAAGAAAATACGATAATATTAATTTTGCACCATATTCCCCTTAATGACCATGGAAAATAAAGTTATGTTAGGAAAGGTGTCCTGTGTTACTACAGGAATGGCTTCAAGCCATACGACTACGCGCATCGCGTGGCTCGACTGGCTGCGCGCGATGGCGTGCCTTATGGTGATAATGGTGCATGCATGCGAGTGTGTATATTCCAATGATTATTCATTTAGTTTCGCGGATTCAGCCAGTCTGTGGAGCGTTATGTTGATAAGCGGGTTGATGAGGCCGGCTGTGCCGTTGTTTTTAATGGCTTCGTCATTCTTGTTGTTGCCGATGAAAGGCAGTGTGTCGACATTCTTCAAGCGCAGATTTACGAGGGTGGCTGTCCCGTTTGCCGTGTGGCTGGTGTTGTACGCGGTCTTGCCTGCAGCTTGGGGCGAATGGGACTGGAGTCAGTCGCTGGACAATCTGCAGACGGTATGGATCAATTTCAATCCTCGCGGGTCACATCTGTGGTTTATCTATATGCTACTCGGCGTTTATCTTATAGCGCCTATAATCTCACCATGGCTTAAAAATGTGTCTCGTCGACAGGAAGAATTTTATCTTGGAATATGGTTTTTGACTACCTTCTCATGGCATTTGCATGAATATGTCGGTGATGTGGCAGGTGAGTGCTGGTGGAATCCATATCCTACGTTCTACTATGTGTCAGGAACATTTGGGCTCGTGCTCCTTGCGCATTACATAAGGACTTATGTGGACTGGAGTGTGAAGAAAACACTTATGGTGGCGATACCATGTATGGTTATCGGCTATGCATTTTGTGTGGGATGGTTCTATTATCAGTCGGATGTTGCCGAAGAGGTGCGTATCCTTGAATTGAGCTGGCAACCTTCGTCTTTCGCTCCGGCAATAATGAGTTTCGGTGCATTTCTGCTCATACGTATGATACGGATTTCAGAAGGCTCTGTATATGGTGTCGTGCGTCATATTTCGGCCATGAGCTATGGCATATATCTAATGCACATGATGCTGTTGCCGGCAGTGTTTGAGATGTATTCCGGACTCAACATGCCAGTCTATTGTGTGATACTTGTCACAGCCCTGACAACTTATATGGTATGCTTTGCAATCACTTCAGTAATTTCGCGTCTGCCATTTGGAAAATATATAGTTGGTTAATTGTTGATAAGTGTTAAATATTTCGGCGGCGTGAACTTTATTGTCGCGCAACCGTTTTACATGTACATAGCAGAATTACTTTTTCCATTGCAAGAAATGTGATAATGATTGGTTTAAAGCATTGAGGCTTCCGTGAGGCGGCCTCTTTCTTTTTTTCTGTGCGTCAGAAATGCGGCGAGGAGTCCGTTTTTTGAAAAAAGCAGGAGCCGGCACCTGATGTCAAAATTTTACGTCAGGCTTTTCATGCAAATTTTGCGTCACGAAAATAGCACAATTGCATCTTTGATGCGAAAAATGAAACACAAATGAGAATGTTGACAAGAAATTAGTACAAAATGGCACAAAAATGACATTGTTTTATGACATCAGTATGTAATTTTGTCATCGAAAACAAATACTGACCCACTTACGCAATTTCATGCATAGGAAAAAATGAAATCCCGGTTTTGCAGCAGATGCACCGATGGTTTCATAACTTTTAACAAATCAGGTTAAGTCATAATATAAATCAAGGTTTTACAACGATAGTAGCCGGAGTGTCGTGAGATTACCGGCTTAAAGGAAACAAAGCGACGCGAGTCAGCTTTTCGACTTTGTCAATATGGTATATTGACCTCATGATTTAAGGTAGAAGATTGTGAACGACGTGAGTCGGACGCATGATTATGAACCGCAGAGGAAGCGATGCTTCCCATGCATATCAATCTTGAAATATTTTTCTAAGTAGAGAAGCGCCTTCTTGCCACGGAGGCGCTTCTGCTATCTGGGGATATACGTGATTGAAAATTATGTGTTAAAACATGTTGAGTTTTTTCGTTGCGTGAACTTTATTGTCGTGTGTCCGTTTTACATATACATAGCAGAATTACTTTTTCCATTGCAAGAAATGTGATAATGATTGGTTTAAAGCATGAGGCTTCCGTGAGGCGGCCTCTTTCTTTTTTTATAACTAAATCAAACAGATTCGGTTATATTTACGTTACATTAAAAAATGCAGGCGCAACGACCTGTAACGGATAATTCAATCAAAATCTCTCCGCCATGAATGCTTCGACTGTCAATAACATCAACGAAGAGCTCAACGCCTCTCTGGGACGTATGGAGCTGGACAATATAATGGTGTTGGCCTCGCCTCACGCCAATTCGTCGAAAGTGCTCTATATGCTGATGCCGGTCACGATGCGTCTGCGCACGCTCCAGCAGTGGTCGTCACGCCACGGCTGCAACATCGTGGCGGTGTCGGGATTTGACTGGGACAACGACATGACACCGTGGAGTGCTCCCAACATATCGCTGTCGCGCCCACCTTTCATGGGGCACGCTGAGTCGTTTCTACATTTGCTCACCAACCACATAATTCCTGCCTCCGAGGAGGCTCTCGGCCTCGACTGCGGCGTAAGTCGCACTCTCGGCGGAATATCACTTTCCGGCCTGTTTACGCTCTGGACATGGCTCGTCGACAACCATTTCGCCAATATCGGCAGCATATCCGGCTCATTCTGGTATGACGGGCTGGTCGACTGGGTTGACCGCAACGTAAGCCACAAAGAGGGCAGGGCATGCTTCTCAGTCGGCGCACTCGAAGGCGGAATGAGCGGCAACGCCCGCTTCGCAAACATTCAGGAGGAGACACGCCATGTGGTGAACAGTCTCGGCGATGCCGGCATAGACACTACGCTCGTGTCGGATCCGGGCAACCATTTCGCGCCTGTCGGACCGCGCATCGAGGCTATGCTCAACATGCTCTATCCCGCCACAGCCTGATAGGGACAGGATGCCGTGAACATCGCCGTCACAAGAGGGCGTTTCATGTCAAAATTTTCGTCTTGGTTTTTAACTTTTGATATGAAACATCATCTAAAAAATCTTTAATTGTTGGTCAATTTGATTTTAATCTGTATATTTGCTTCATTGTTAAGCAACTGTTCGGAATTGCGACTGAAAAGTGGCTTAATGCATATTGCAGACTAATCCAATTAACCAAAAATATGAAGTTCAAATCCATCATTATGCTTTCTGCCGCCGGCACGGTCGTGCTTACCGGCTGCTCCAAGAAACTCAACCAGTTCAGCGCCGATTATTTTGACGTAAACCCCGAGCCGCTTGAGGTTGTGGGCCAGCGCGTTCCCGCCACCGTCACCGGCCATATCCCCGCAAAATTCTTCGTGAAGAACGCCGAAGTGACTGTTACCCCCTACCTCACCTTCGACGGTCAGGAAGTCGCTTCGCAGTCATATCGCTTCCAGGGCGAGAAGGTGCGCGGCAACAATCCCGTGATCTCATTCGAGCAGGGCGGCACAGTCACCATCCCTGTTGTGTTTGACTACCAGCCCGACATGAACAAGAGCGAGCTTGAGCTTGCCTTCAATGTGACTCAGGGCAACAAGCAATATGTGCTTCCCCGCGTCAAAGTGGCCGACGGTGTAGTCGCCACAGCAGCGCTTGCCGATGCCGCCACAGTCAGTGCAGCGATCGCTCCCGACGCCTTCCAGCGCATCATCAATGAAAAATATGCCGCCGATATCCGCTTCCTCATCAACCAGTCAAACCTGCGCCAGAGCGAGCTGACCTCGCAGGCCGTGAAAGATCTCAATCAGGAGATTGTCAACGCCAACGCAGCCCCCGACCGCCAGATCGAGGAAATCAACATATCGTCGTACGCATCGCCCGAGGGTGCTTTCGACCTTAACACCCGCCTCGCCGAGAGCCGCGAGAAAGTGACCACCGACTACCTTCGCAAGCAGCTCACCAAAGACAAGATCACCGACTTCGGCGAACTCACCGCACAGTTCACCGCCGAAGACTGGGAAGGATTCCAGCAGCTCGTCGCCGCTTCGGATATAGCCGACAAAGAGCTTATACTCAACGTGCTTTCACGCTTCAAAGACCCCGAAGAGCGCGAGCAGCAGATACGTAACCTTTCATCGATTTTCGACCAGCTCGCCGATCAGATACTCCCCCAGCTGCGTAAATCACGCATCACTGCCTCTATCAATATCATCGGCAAGAGCGACGAAGAAATCATGCAGGCCTACAAAACCAACCCCAAATCGCTCACTGTCGACGAGCTTCTCTACGCTGCCACTCTCACCGACAGTCCAGCAGAGCGACTCGATATCTACAACACCACCGCGTCGATCTACCCCAACGACTACCGCGCGTTCAACGACCTCGGTGTAATCCAGTATGCCACCGGCGACTATGATGCAGCAAAAGCAAACTTCGCCGCCGCATCGCGCCTCAGTCCCTCGGCCGCCGAGCCCCAGATGAACCTCGGCCTCGTCGCTCTCCTCAAAAAAGACTACCGTCAGGCCAACCAGAAGCTCGGCAACGCAGCCGGACTCGATGAAATCGGCGGTGCGCTCGGCACATATTATATCATGACCGGCGACAACGCTTCGGCTGTAAAGGCTTTCGGCAATACCAAGTCAAACAACGCCGCCCTCGCCCAGATTCTCACCAAAGACTACAGCAAGGCAAAATCGACCCTCGCCGCCATCACAAATCCTGACGCCACGACATATTATCTGCTCGCAGTGCTCGGTGCCCGCACCAACAACGACCAGATGATTGCCACCAACCTCCGTCAGGCCGCCAAGCTCGACAAAAAAATGGCTGACCGCGCTAAAAACGACCTCGAATTCTCCAACTTCAACATCAGCTCTATTTTCTAATAGCCAACGGCTGATGTCTGAAAACCGATAATGCAGCTCTCCGGCATGCAGGATGCACAATCCGCATGCCGGAGAGCCTCATGTATAGAAACTTCAATCCAATCAAGCCAACAATCGCAATGGGAAAAATCAAAGAGATGTCGGTGTCGATAGCCGGCGATAAGTTTTTTGATATTTTTATAACGATAATAATTCTTGTCAATTCGCTGCTGATCGGAGTGCAGACCACACACAGCAACCACACAATTGAGTTGATACAGCGTGTCATCTTATATATATTCACATTCGAGATAGCCATACGGTATATCGCCGCAAAAGACAACAGAAGTTTCTTCAGCGAAGGATGGAATATTTTTGACTTGTCGCTGGTGCTGATCGGCTGGATACCCGAATCGATGTTTGAAAGCGCATCCACACTGATGGCATTGCGTGTGCTAAGAGTGTTCCGTGTGCTGCGCCTGCTGCGCACGGCCAAAGAGATAAAGGTCATTGTGGCTGTACTGCTCAAATCAATGAAATCGATGCTCTACAACTGCCTGCTTTTCATGATATTTGTCTATCTGTATGCCGTGGCCGGAGTGTCGATGTTCCGGCTGCCCGATCCGGCAACGCTGCAGGGAGAGGAGCTGCAGCGTTATGAGCAGCTCATGACCCAGGCCCCCAACACTCCGGTCAATTCCCCCGATCCGTTCGGCTCGATAGGCGAAGGCATTTTTACACTTTTCCGCGCGCTGACCGGAGAAGACTGGACTGACCTGCGATATAATCTCGTCACCGCAAGCGAACTTGGCATCGTCAATATCAGTCCGACAATCATCACCGGCTTTTTCGTGTCGTGGTTCTGTATCTCGGCCTTCCTGTTGCTCAACCTTGTCACGGGAGCCGTAATCAACAACTACCAGCTGGCGATGGAGGAAGTGGCCCGTCGCAAGCGCAAGTCGCAGGCAGTCGCAGACAACGACGGAGAAGACGTCGGCTCCACAGAGCCCGACACCGGCACTGATGCCCCCGTCATGGCCGCCAACGAGTAATCATGACATGTCTCTGTTTCCACGAATTGCAAATCCCTGCATGTGAATTGCAAATTCGGGTTATATGACATAAAAAACGGTTAAATTTTTGATTATCCGCGATAAAATAGTTACTTTTGCGGTCGCGGGATTACCGTCCGTAATCCCCGGCCATGCCCCTGCATGATGCATCATTATCCGTGCAACGGCAACGGGCGGCGCAAAATGAGAAAACACAAATTTAAAACAATAGATTACAAATTATGAGCAAAGAAAAGAAATTCTTGACTTGTGACGGTAATCAGGCAGCGGCGCATATCTCGTATATGTTTAGCGAGGTAGCCGCTATCTATCCCATCACCCCCTCTTCAACCATGGCTGAATATGTTGACGAATGGGCGGCTGCCGGACGCAAGAATATATTCGGTGAGACTGTACTCGTACAGGAAATGCAATCGGAAGGCGGCGCTGCCGGTGCAGTGCACGGTTCGCTCCAGGCCGGTGCCCTGACCACAACATACACCGCATCGCAGGGTCTCCTCCTTATGATACCCAATATGTATAAGATTGCCGGCGAGCAGCTCCCTTGTGTGTTCCACGTATCGGCACGTACTCTCGCTTCTCACGCACTCTCTATCTTCGGAGACCATCAGGACGTCATGTCAGTGCGCCAGACCGGCTTCGCAATGCTTGCCGAAGGCTCCGTACAGGAGGTCATGGATCTCGCAGGCGTGGCACATCTCGCCACCATCAAGAGCCGTATCCCCTTCGTAAACTTCTTCGACGGCTTCCGCACCTCTCATGAAATCCAGAAAATCGAAGTCATGGAGCAGGACGACCTCGCTCCCCTCATCGACCGTGAGTCTCTCGCCGACTTCCGCAGCCGTGCGCTCAATCCCGAGTCTCCCGTAGCACGCGGTATGGCCGAAAACGGCGACGTATTCTTCCAGCACCGCGAGGCTTGCAACAAGCAATATGACGCAGTGCCCGAAATCGTAGAGGAATACATGAACAAGATTTCAGCAATCTGCGGACGCAAATACGGCCTCTTCAACTACTATGGCGCTCCCGACGCCGACCGCGTCATCATCGCCATGGGATCTGTCACCCAGGCCGCTCAGGAAGCCATTGACTACATGATGGCAAACGGCGAAAAGGTAGGTCTCGTTTCAGTTCACCTCTATCGCCCCTTCTCTGCAAAGCACTTCCTCGCTGCAGTTCCTGCATCGGCAAAGCGCATCGCTGTGCTTGACCGCACAAAAGAGCCCGGCGCCAACGGAGAGCCCCTCTACCTCGACGTCAAGGAATGCTTCTACGGCAAAGCCGATGCCCCCCTCATCGTGGGCGGTCGCTACGGCCTCGCTTCAAAAGACACCACTCCCGCGATGATTATCTCCGTATTCGAGAACCTCGCCCTCCCCACCCCCAAAGACCATTTCACCGTAGGCATCATCGACGACGTGACATTCACTTCGCTTCCCCCGGTTGAAGAAATGGCTCTCGGCGGAAAGAGCACCTACGAGGCAAAATTCTACGGACTCGGAGCCGACGGTACGGTAGGTGCCAACAAAAACTCTGTCAAGATCATCGGCGAGAACACCGACAAATATTGCCAGGCCTACTTCGCCTACGACTCCAAGAAGTCAGGCGGTTTCACCTGCTCGCACCTCCGCTTCGGTGACGACCCCATCCGTTCGACCTACCTCGTCAACACTCCCAACTTCGTGGCATGCCACGTTCAGGCATACCTCCACATGTATGACGTGACCCGCGGTCTGCGCGACAACGGCACATTCCTTCTCAATACCATCTGGGAAGGCGAGGAGCTTGCCAAAAACCTCCCTGCAAAGGTTAAGAAATATTTCGCCGACCACAACATCTCGGTTTACTATATCAATGCGACAAAAATTGCACAGGAAATCGGTCTGGGCAACCGCACCAACACCATTCTCCAGAGCGCATTCTTCCGCATCACCGAAGTTATCCCCGTCGACCTCGCCATCGAGCAGATGAAGAAATTCATCGTCAAGTCTTACGGCAAGAAAGGTCAGGACGTGGTCGACAAGAACTACGCTGCGGTTGACCGCGGTGGCGAATACAAACAGCTCGCCGTCGATCCCGCATGGGCCAACCTCGCTGTCGAGGCTGTCGCTGCTAACGACGACCCCGAATTCATCAACCGCATCGTCCGCCCCATCAACGCTCAGGACGGCGACCTTCTCAAGGTCAGCGACTTCGTCGGTATTGAAGACGGCACATGGCAGCAGGGCACTGCAGCTTACGAAAAGCGCGGTGTGGCAGCATTCGTTCCCGAATGGATTGCCGACAACTGTATCCAGTGTAACAAGTGCGCCTACGTTTGTCCTCACGCCGCTATCCGTCCCTTCGTGCTCGACGAGGCCGAGATGAACGCTTCGCCCGTCAAAGCAGCTCTCCCCGCCATCGGAAAGACATTCACCGGCATGAAGTTCGTGCAGGCCGTCGACGTTCTCGACTGTCTCGGCTGCGGCAACTGTGTTGATGTATGTCCCGGCAAGAAAGGCGTGAAGGCTCTCGAAATGAAACCCCTCGAGACCCAGCTCGCAATGCAGCCCGAATGGGATTACTGCGTGAAGCATGTCGCTTCAAAGCAGCATCTCGTCGACGTCAAGGCCAATGTCAAGAACAGCCAGTTCGCAACCCCGCTCTTCGAATTCTCAGGCGCATGCTCAGGCTGTGGCGAGACTCCTTACGTCAAACTCATCTCGCAGCTCTACGGCGACCACGAGATGGTGGCCAACGCTACCGGCTGCTCGTCGATATATTCAGGCTCCGTGCCCTCGACTCCCTATACTACCAACCACAGAGGCCACGGTCCCGCATGGGCAAACTCGCTCTTCGAGGACTTCGCCGAATTCGGTCTCGGCATGTCGATTGCAACCGAAAAGATGGTGGAGCGTCTCGAAGGCTACATGAAAGCAGCTCTCGAATGCGACAAATGCTCTGACGAAATCAAGGCTCTTGCTTCGAAATGGCTTGAAAACCGCAACGACGCCGCCGCTACACGCGAGGTTGCCGACGCTATCGTGCCCCTCTGCGAGGCTTGCGCATGCGACATCTGCAACAACATCGTCGCTCTCAAGGGCTACATCGCAAAACGCTCACAGTGGATCATCGCCGGTGACGGCGCTGCCTACGATATCGGCTTCGGCGGTCTCGACCACGTGCTCGCATCAGGCAAAAATGTCAACGTGCTCGTGCTCGACACCGAGGTTTACTCCAACACCGGCGGCCAGTCGTCAAAGGCTACCCCCCTCGGCGCAATCGCCAAATTCGCGGCTTCAGGCAAGCGTATCCGCAAAAAAGACCTCGGCCTTATCGCCACAACCTACGGCTACGTATACGCCGCACAGGTAGCGATGGGCGCTGACAACGCTCAGACCCTCAAAGCCATCCGAGAGGCTGAGGCTTACGACGGACCTTCGATCATCATCGCTTACTCTCCCTGTATCAATCACGGTCTCCGTGCCGGCATGGGACACGCTCAGCTCGAAGAAGTCAAAGCCGTAGAATGCGGTTACTGGCACCTCTGGCGCTACAACCCCGCCCTCGAGGAAGAAGGCAAGAACCCCTTCACTCTCGACTCGAAAGAACCCGCATGGGACAAATTCGAGGACTTCCTCAAAGGCGAAGTGCGCTACTCTTCGGTAATCAAGCAATACCCCGGAGAAGCAGCCGAGCTCTTCGCTGCTGCGAAAGCCAACGCACGCTGGCGTTACAACAACTACCGCCGTCTTGCCCAGCAGCAGTGGGGCGTAGATCCCGAAGTCGGCGCAGTTGAAAAAGCCAACGAACAGTAATCAACTCCGATATAATCTGTAAAAAGAGATGTCGCAACCACGCGGCATCTCTTTTTGCATTATACACTCTTTATTCCCGATAATATGACTCATACCGATGGCACTACCCCATAAAAAAGCCCCTCGCCTAAGCGTCGGGGCTTTTTCAATCATGAGAAAAATTGATGTTTATTTTACAACGAACTTGGTCGTCCTGTTACCTTGCACACGTAAATAGACTCCAGTGGCGGTGGGCTTGTCGACGCGCATACCCTGCAGGTTGTAGTAGACGGTGTCGCCATTCTCCATGTCGGCGAGCACATCCTCTACTCCGGTAACCGTTGCGTCGGGCGTATCCGTGTAGGTGGCACCCTTCACCGCGATATAACTGTTGTAGCCCGTAGTACCGTTGGCTGCGCTCATGTCAAGCACATCTATGGCATTGGGAGCATCCCACACATTAGGCATATCGCCCGCTCCGTTTGCAGCTAATTCCTTGTCGGATACGTCCCTTACGCGTGCAACGGGAGCATTGGCCGCTTCCGGCTTCACGGTCTCGTTGCCGTTCACTATGAGCGATTCTATTTCAAGATCGTCGAAATCGGTAGAGGTGGCTCCATTAATCGGGCGTTCGAATATATAGATTGCAGTGGCATATACCGTAGGCGTAGCCTCATTCACGAAATCCTGGGCGATATATGTGCCGATCAGGGGATCTTCATCATTGGTTATCAGCCCGTTCTTATCGGTATTGATGTCCGTTTCCTTATGATGGCCTTCGACGTGAGGTACAAGATACGGATATGTAGTCAGGTCGCCCAACCCGTTCTTCAGCTCGATGAGGTAGTATACGGGCTTGATGGGTGCGTAATATTCGCTTCCCGGATCGTAGGCCGACTTATCCTCATATTCGTTGCCGGTATTCTCCAGCGTCGGGTCATTGTCTTGAAAATCCTCATGGCCTTTGTACATCCAGTCCCATTTGCCGTCCTCGCGTTTGATTTTGCCGAGATGTACATTCGTAAGTCCCTTGTTGTTGGTGGCCTGCAGCGTGCGTTCGGCTTTGATGGAAAGCATTTTGCCGAAATTGCCGGTCTGCGGCTTGTATTGAGAGCCGGTCTGATTATTGGGCACATATTCCGTCTTTACAAAATCTACGGTAGGGTAGACGCCGTTGCGCGGGTGCATCCCCTTGAACTCCATGCGGTAGCGGTTGGGAGTCAGATTGTGGTTGTCTTCACGGTCCACATCATGAAGCACGGCCTCTACGTTCAATGGCACCCGGATTGTTTCATCAAGTTGGGTATCGGTATTGGTCATGCTGACATAATATTTTATGTCGTAGTAATTATAAATGTCCTTGTTGACGTTAGGTCGGTAGAAATCAACTTGGAGCGTGAAATTACGCGGGTCAAACCTGTCGTCAAGGCGTACGTATACCGATGCGATATCGCCTGCAAGAATGGCATCGCCGGTCGAGCTATGTCCGTTCCAGTTGTTTACAGGCACTTTGATTTTGCCCCATTTATGCTCTGTGCCGAGTTCGCGGACAGGTCGGTCATACACATAGCGGTACAGCGGCCAGAACGGACGCGGTGTTACCGGGTCGATTCCGGCTGCCGAGTGTGTCGAGGGCGTTTTTACGCCTCCTTCCGAGGGATGGTAGGTATAGTCGAGCGTCACGTTGAATATGGCATCGGCAAGGTTGCCGCCGCGTTTCACTATCGCCGAGTAGTATTTCTGCCCCCCGAATTCAAATTCACAGGCTGTGCCGTGGTTCAATCTCGTCTCGCCGGTGTCTGACTTGATTACTTCCTCTATTTTAAGTGTAGGCTCGGGTATCGACTCGTCGGTTATCATGCCGTTGTCTTTATAACCCTGTAATATGCCTGCATATCTGTTGTAGTCGAGGCAGCGCACGTAGTAATCTGATGTCCACCAGTATTTGTCGGGGTTATTGTTGAGGAAATCGAGCGCGATTTTCGAGTCGATGATTTCAACTCCGACCGGTATGTTTCTGCCGTTGCCGTCAACAATGTCTTCCATTATATAGAATTTGTCGTTGTCGTTCACACGATACGTCATATACTTCTTGCCGTTTACAATTGATTCGGCAACGCCGGCGTCCTTCAATACTTTCGCTGCGCTGTCATGACGGGTGCCGAATTTGTCGGTGTACTCATCGCGAAGTTCCACAAGCTGCATCGGCACGATGTTGGGCGTAACGATTTCGTCCTCGTAGATGGCTACGCGGTTTGATACCGCTTTCTTGCGGCCGCCATGCTCATCGGTCACATAAATCTCATATTCGTAGAGACCCGGAGCGAAACCGTTGTCGTCAAGAATACCTTTGTCAAGGAATCTAGTGACATCGAGATGCCGGGCTGCATCGCCCTCATAGAGCATTCCTACGGTCAGCCCCTTGTCCTTGATATCGACTTTTTGTCCCTGAGGATAACCGATAAACTGCGGCTTGCCGTCGACGATACGGTAGCGGATTATCTCGTAAGATACCACTTTGGCGTCACTGCCCGTTTCGTTCTGAGCCTTGTTGAGATACCAATCGTATCTGATATGATTCTTCTTGTCACCGTTTTGCACGGTCTGCGCGAAAATGGCCGGTCCGGCCGATTCCTGTATGAACTGTATGTAAGAATTGTTCACGCCGTCAGTATTGGTGAACCACAGCACCACGCGGTTGAAGTATACGGGCTTGCCGTCTTCCGATATCCTGTAGTCGGTAGCGCCTCGGCGTGCCACATTCTTGTAGAGCACAGCGTCAAGACCGCCGGCATTGACGTCGTAGCCTTTAACCTGATATTTTCCTCCTTCGTTTATGTCAGGACCGCCGTTCGGGCCGTGCCATACTGCCAGGTGACCTTTTCCGCCGTTTGTGGCGTCTTCGTTGCCCCCCCAGCCAGACCAAAACTTGATGTCGCCGCCTATCCACATGTCGCGCACCACGTAGCAGTTCCAGTCGGCGCTCGGAGTGGTCGTGCGGTTGTCATCTGTGTCAGTCGTGCACTCCACGTGCACATTGAAGTTGTAGCCTTCTCCTGCCTTGACTCCCATGTTGTCTTTGATTGTCTCCGTTCTGCTGAACGCCCGGTAGAACTCCTTGTATGGATCGCTGTCGAGATTTGGCAGATTGCTCCACTCCACAAACTGGATGTTGCCTGACGTGTAGGCGAACTCGCTGCCGTCGGGAAGCTCCAGATTGAACTGCACGGGGTGCGCTGTCAGATAGTCAGGGGTAAAAGATGTGTGATACAGATACTCGCCGTTTGCGTCGACGTAAGGCGCGTTGGTGGCCGGGTCATATTGTATCCAGCTGTCAAACCAGCCCGAATACGCGCGGTTATACATCGTCGTGTTGCCTGTCCCCGACGTGTTGCTGAAATTGCGATTGAAGATATTGTCGCCCACGAGGGTGAAAACTCGCTGTCGCGATGCTTCGGCATCAGTGCCCTTGACAAAAGAGATTGATGTCGGGAGCCCTTCGCCGTTGAGGCTGACTCTGATTTCGCTCATGAATGTGCCGCGGCCGTCGAAATACCTGTCCTCTCCGTCAAACTTCGCGTAAAATACATCCGACGGATTGTAGCGCGTCTTGCCTTTCTGCTGGCGATACACTCTGCCTGTGCCTGATATGTCGCCCGCGCTTGATGTCGTCGCTGTGGTGAAATCCATGCCGCTGCAGTAATATGTGAATGTATGGCTTGCATAATCGGCATAATTGTCGACAACTCCCACCGCAAATGCTCCGTTGTAGATATAGCGGTTGTTGAGCACAAGCGTGCCGTCAGCCTCCTTAAGTTCCCATTCCGGCTGAAGGTGCCATTCTCCCATGCGTTCCCCCACAAGGAAATAATGCTTCTTGCCGCCGGCGAAATCAACCGATTTGAGCGGCAGATTGACCGATACCGTGAAGGCTTTGAATGTCTTGTTCTCCCAGTCGATCTCGATGGCATACTTTCCCGCTTTTGATGCTATCCATGCCCCGCTCTCCTTTTTGCTGAAACCGGAGAGCTCATTATTCACGATTTCCGTATCTGCCTCCGGTGCCCAGTTAAACTTCATTATGTCGCCGTAGTCATGGCCGTCGCTTTTTTCCGACAGCACTATATATTCGCCGGCTTCAAGATCGGCTGTAAAAGTGTATTTGCCATATTCCGTAGGCGTTGCTCCGGCAATCTTAGTGGCCCATTGCGGCATGCTGCCATACAGATACATCTCATTCGTGGCCGACAGTCTCATCTCTCTCCAGTCGGCGGTGACGGTATATCGTCCTGTATTGGTCACCTGCCATGCCCCGGAAGTTGTGCCGCCGATGAATTCCGATCCTTCGGCAGGCAGCTTCACATCTGTTCCGTCAGGATTGAAACGGCCGCCGTCGGTCTGCATTTCGTCCCACGTGGCGGCTCCCTGATTTCTTGAAAGAAAAAGATACATCCCTTTGCGCAGATCAAGGCTGAAAGCGAACTTTCCGTTGTCGTTTGCAGCCTCTGCCACCTGCTCTACGCCATCTCCGCTGATTGTGTACATATACATCCGGTCATGCACCTCCGTCACGCGATATCTGAAACTCTCGCTTGTGTCGCCGGTTATATCTATGCGGTAGGTCGACCCGGGGCAAAGTCCCGACATGCCGAACCGGTGATATCTGTCATCATCCTCGCTGCTGTTGCTTGCCGCAGCTGATACCCACCCTCCGTCGGGAGTAGCGGTGTAATTGCTGTTGCCTATGGTGAAGCTGTTGTCGCTGCCGGGTTCGCCGTAATAGAGCCTCATGCTGAACTGCACGCTTTCCGTAGTCGGAGTGAATACGGCAGTGCTCCATCCTTTGTCGGCTTCGCTGTAATTCATCGGCATCTCTGACGGTTGAAGCGCGTCGGCCGTCAATACTATTTTCCATGGGTCGGTGTTCCCGCTGAAGTCCCATGCCGACGCCTTCTGTGCCAGTGTGAAGGCTATTGTCGACATGGTTAATAGTGTAATAAATCGTCTCATGTCAGTCATAATAAAACTAGGGGTTGCTTTATTGTTGTTATATCCTTATCGTCAGGTGTCTGGTATCGTCAGGTGTCTGGTATATGATGTGTTTGTAGGCTGTGCTGCAAATGTATGTAATAATGTATAAATGATAAAGGCAATATATTGAAAATATAGTGGGTGGACTATCGCAATTTGTTTATATTCAATGATTTCTGTTTAATGTGACAAGGCATTTATGTAGAGGCAGTAACATACATGAAAAAAGTCATGGCCGCGAAATCTTCCGCGGCCATGACTTTTTTGAGATCTTATTCAGCTTGTTACTTCCCGCCGGTGAATATATAATATTCGCCCGGAGCAAGTTTCGTTGGCAGCTTGCCCTTCTTGCCTTTCAGGTAATCGAAGCTGTAGGTGCTTGCGGCAGGCGACTCTCCGGTGTATACGATGTCGGCGCCCTTGTTGCCGAGATTGGCGAGCACAAGCACATTCGAGCCGTCGACCGAACGTGAGAAGATATACAGGTCGGGCGATGTCGTTGCATAGCGGTGCATCTTGCCTCCCTTCACGCCGGCCTGAAGTGCCTTTTCATTATGCTTGAGCGCGTTGAGCTTCTGGTAGAAAGTAAAATACTCGTTACGCGGCTCAAACGTCGGAGGCACATCCTTCACGAAAAATTCAAACGCGCGGTCCATGCCCGTTTCCTGTCCGGTATAAATCAGCGGCATGCCTGGAAGTGTGTATGACAGGACGGCGAACGCTCCGGTCAGATTGCCCAGACGCTGAAATTCAGTGCCCTCCCACGAATTAAGGTCATGGTTCGTAATCATGTTCATCAGATATGAATCCTCGGCAAACTCCTTCTCCTGCTTCTCGAGCAGACGGTCGATTGCATCGGCATGCGCCGTATTGAGCTTGTTGTCGTCGTATGTGCGCTGTCCGGCTGTGGCGGCGATGTCGTTGAACACATCTTTCATCGGCCAGTTGTAGGCCATGTTGAAGGCATGCTCCACAAGGTCAGGTTCCGATGCCTCGGCGAGCATGAACATGCCCCCCTCCTTCGCAGCGTCGAGCTGCGGACGCGCTTCGTTCCAGAAGTCGGTGGGCACCTGCATAGCCACGTCGCAGCGGAAACCGTCGATGTCCGCGTCAGTCAGCCAGAACTTCATCGCGTCTATCATCCCCTTGCGCATCTCAGGGTTTGAATAGTCGAATTTGTATACGTCGGTCCAGTCAAACGGGCCGAACATCTTGCCGTTCTCGTCAAGAGCATACCAGTCGGGATGCTGTTCGACCCACGCATTGTCGCAGCCTGAGTGGTTGGGCACCCAGTCGATTATCACCTTGAAACCCGCGTCATGCGCTTTCTTGACAAACTCCTTGAATTGGTCAAGCGTGCCGAGCTCCGGATTGACAGCCTTGTAGTCTTTTACTGCATAGTAGCTTCCCAGGCCTCCCTTGCGGTTAAGCTCCGAAATCGGGTGTATCGGCATAAGCCACAGCATATCCACGCCTAGCTCCTTAAGCCTCGGCAGCTGCTCCTCGAGTTGTGTGATAGTGCCGTCCGGTGTCATCTGGCGCCAGTTCACTTCATAGATTACAGCATTGCGGCTCCAGTCAGGTTGCGTCAGCGTGGTGGGCGCAGCTCCTTGTGCCGTAAACAGCGAGCCGAACAATCCGGCTATAACTGAAAAAAAAGAAAATCGTTTCATCGGTATTCGTTTGGTTTATGTAAGTATAAGCGAAGTCATTCTTTCGGCTTATGCTCGTATAAGCGGTAGTATCATGTCGGAGACATGATGTTTATGGTTAGCCCCGGGCTTCAGCCCGGGGTGGAGATAACCTTTATTTCCTTTCTTTCACGAGGAAAATCTCGGTGGGGTAGTGGTCGGAATAGCCGTCAAGCCATACTCCTGCCGAGAACGTACGCTTCGGATAGCCCTGACGCTGACCCTCGGTGTCGCGCAGGAAATCGAAATTATTTACCTTCGCGTTATTGTAATATAAATTCGCGCCGTTGCGCTTAAGCAGTGTGCCGCTCACTATTATCTGGTCGAAGAGGTTCCACTGTCCCTTGTATGCGAGCGTGCCTATTCCCTTGTCAAGTATCTTCCACCACGGATTGTAGAAACCGTGAGGCGTCACATCGTCGATATTCTTCTTTGCTCCGAGAGCCACAGCGCATGATTTGTCTTGCGGGTCATCGTTGAGGTCACCCATCACGATTACCCCCTGATTCGGACGTATACGCCACAGAGAGTCAGCTATTGCCTTCGACAGGTCGCCGGCTGCCTCACGAAGATATGACGACTGCTCCTGACCGCCAAGACGCGACGGCCAATGGTTGACGATTATCGACACCGTGTCACCGCCAAGTATTCCCGTAACACACATCTGGTCGCGGGTGCGGAACGACTCGTAATTCGGTATCCGCAGCGTAGTGTTTGTGACATCGAGAAAACGGAACTGGCGCGGATTATACAGACAGCCTACATCGACTCCGCGGCGGTCGGGCGAATCATGATGCACGACCTGAAGGTTCCACGTCGCGCGACCCTCTGCCATGAGCTTTTTATCGACAGCCTTGACAAGATCGTCAAGCACCGACTTGTTCTCTATTTCCGACACACCTATGATGGCCGGACCGTTGGGCGTGGTCGGTGATGTCATGTGGGTGATCACATCGGCGAGATTGTTGATTTTCGACCAATACTTCTTGCCATCCCACTGGCGCGCGCCTGCAGGTGAAAACTCAAGGTCATATTTGCCGTTATTGTTGATTGTGTCGAAGAGGTTCTCAAGATTGTAGAATGCTACACCGTAAACCTGTACCTGACGCTTGCCGTCATTGTTCTTCTTTTCTTTCGCGCCCATTGTCATTGTTGCCAGACACATAAGCGCTATAACCGGAATTAGAAAAAGGCGTTTCTTCATTTCTTCTATCGTTTGTTTCAGTTTCAATTTCAATTGTTTCGTTAACCTTTTTTATTGCCGCGTCTAAGCGCAGCAACCTTGTAAAGATAACAATACTTTTAATATCACCCAAAAATTATCCCAAAAATTTAGCAAAAGACACATCATTCAGCTTTTAGCTGCTTGTTATGAGACACTCACTAAACAAACTTGACCGTCTGACTCCCCCAGTTCGACCGGTCGAGATTGCGGTAACTGATTGCCTCTGCGATGTGATGGCTTTTAACCTCGGTGCTCTTGTCAAGATCGGCTATCGTGCGTGCCACCTTCAATATCCTGTCGTATGCCCTTGCCGACATATCGAAACGCTCCATTGCCATGCGCAGCATATCAAGCCCCTCACTGTCCGGACGCGCATGCTCCGCAAGCATCTTCGACGTCATCTGCGCGTTGCAGAACACTCCCGGGGTCCCCGCATATCTCGCCGACTGTATATGCCGGGCCTCCACCACACGCTCACGTATCGACTTCGATGCCTCACCGTCACGTTGCGACGACAGCTCTTCAAAAGGCACAGGCATTATCTCGACCTGTATGTCAATGCGGTCGAGCAGCGGACCCGAGATGCGCCCCAGATACCGCTGCACCGCCCCGGGTGCGCATGTGCATTCTTTCGTCGGATGATTGTAGTAGCCGCACGGACACGGATTCATCGATGCCACAAGCATGAACCCCGCCGGATAATCTATCGAATAACGCGCCCGGCATATCGATATGCGCCTGTCTTCAAGCGGCTGTCGCATCACCTCAAGCACCGACCGGTTGAATTCCGGAAACTCATCGAGAAACAACACTCCGTTGTGAGCCAGCGAGATCTCCCCGGGCATCGGCGTCGACCCCCCTCCGACAAGTGCCACCGGCGATATCGTATGGTGCGGGGCGCGAAACGGCCGCGTAGTCATCAGCATCGACCCCCGGCTCAGCTTGCCCGCCACCGAGTGTATCTTCGTCGTCTCAAGCGCCTCGGCGAGTGTCAGCGGCGGCATTATCGACGGCAACCGCTTCGCCATCATCGATTTTCCCGAGCCGGGAGGTCCCACGAGCAATATGTTGTGCCCTCCGGCACACGCCACCTCAAACGCCCTCTTGACATTCTCCTGGCCTTTGACATCGCTGAAATCAAGTCCTCCCAGATCGGCCCCTTTAGCAAACTCCTCGCGGGTGTTGACCACCGTAGGCTCTATCTGTCCTGTCCCGTTGAAGAAATCCACCACCTGGCTCAGATGGTCCACTCCGTAGATATTGATATCATTGACCACGGCCGCCTCCGTCTCGTTGGCACGTGGCACAATAATCCCCTTGTATCCCGCCTTGCGGGCCATTATCGCCATCGGAAGCACTCCCTTCACCGGAAGCACGCTCCCGTCAAGCGACAGCTCGCCGATCATGACATAATCCGCAAGTTCCGTCGCCGGAATTCTTTCGTTGGCCGCAAGTATGCAGATTGCCATCGGCAGGTCGTAGGCCGCACCCTCTTTGCGCACGTCGGCAGGCGAGAGGTTGACCACCGTGTGGCGCCGGGGCCACTCCTGTCCCGACTGCGACAGCGCAGTCTGTATGCGTTCGCCGGCCTCTTTCACAGCCGCGTCAGGCAGTCCCACTATGGTGTATCCTATACCCTTGTCGACAACCACTTCCACTGTTACGGTGATGGCGTCGATGCCCTGTACGGCGGCGGCAAATGTCTTGGCAAGCATGGCGTGACAGTGTTAAGTTGTTATTCGGTAATGACAGGCAGCTTCGTGCCGCGGTATATCTGGTTGGCCGCTGTGTCGGCGACTATGAAATATGGCAGACGCGGTATGCCGAGACCGCGCAGCTCTCTGTTTGCCACTCCTCCGGGTGCCCAGAAATGGTCGGCCTTTTCGCTTATCCGGCGTGTGTCGTTGTGCCACCCGAAAGTGTCGATTGCAACGCGTATCGTGGCAACGCGCATATCACGTGCCACTGAGTCGGCGTATGCCACTATGGAGTCAGCCATCTTATTGGTATCGGTAAATATATAGAGCGTACGGCTCTTCTCCGACGGGCGGTATGTCATCATCGAGTCGGCCACACTGAGCAGACGCATCTCTTTGACTGACGCAATGGGGATGACGGAGCGCGCAGCCAGATCGGCTTTGGAACGTAGCATGGCGCTCCCGGCTATCGCGCTGTTGTCCAGCAGCGAAAGTATCGAGTCAGCTCGCACGGCATCCTCTGTTATGTCATAGTAATATCCGGCCAGAAGCACCGACAGCTCGTCTTCAGGTGCCGACATTATGCGCCGCTCGATGGCCGCATTGAGATCATCGTCATTATCCATGAGAAATTCAGCGAGCGCTTCCGACAGCTTGTTGCCCGAAGACTCCATGAAATAACGGTCACCTGCCTTGAATTTGACCTTCACATCATCGCCGTTCTTCACGGCGATGCACCCGATGCGCCGACGCTGATTGTCATAAAACTCTATCACCACAGGCTGCTGACTCATCCCCTCCAGGTGGAAAACTGAATTGACCGCATTCGTGCTGACCTCCCTGAGCGCTGTCCCGTCATGATAGATAGCAGTCACATTCTGTGTCCCCAGACCCTCGATAGTGCCATCTATCCTATATGGCTTCTTGCCGCCGCAACCCGTTGCCGCAACAATGCAGCCGACAGCCGACAGCAACAACATTCCCCTGTATATCGTCCTGATAATCTTCATAACGCAAATTTAAATAAAAAAATCTACTATAAGGACACAAAATCATACAAACTTGATAGTGGAGTTATAAAATAGATATTTAACTTTGCAATGATGAAAAAAGTAATTTACAGACTGTTTGTGGCAGTCATGCTCTGCCTCTTTGTTTATCCCGAAGCCGACGCACAGATTGTGGCGGTCGGCGACATGCGCATAAACACCGACTCGGTGCGGCGTGAGTTTGACAAAGGCCCTTACTTCAGCCTTTACAAAGACAATTATTTCATTTTCGGCCCCGCAATCGGCCCGAAAATGACCCGCGAGAACACCAACGCGAAGTTTCAGGTCTCGATTGCACAGAAACTGACAAAAAGCACACTGCCATGGAACACATATCTCTACCTCTTCTACACCCAGAAAGTATTCTGGAACGTCCTTGAGGAGTCGCTCCCCATGACCGACCTCAACTTCAACCCCGGCATCGGCATCTGCAAACCGCTGTTCGTCAAAAACCGCTTCATCGGGAAACTCACTTTCCAGATTGAGCACGAAAGCAACGGACGCGACAGCATACAGTCACGATCGTGGAACCGTGTCACTTTCGGCGCAAACATCATCGTCGACGCCAACCTCAGCGTCCACGGTAAAGTCTGGATCCCAATCATCGACGGAAAAAACAACAATGACATACTCCGTTACTGCGGCATATATCAGGTCGGCACATCCTACATCTCCGACAACAAGCGATGGAACGCATCGGTCGTACTTGTAAAACGCAGCGGCTGGAACTTCAACTACAACACAATCTTCGAGCTCGCCTGGAAACTCAGCAACAACCAGAACCAATACCTCTTCCTCCAATACTACAACGGTTACGGCGAAGGGCTGCTCGACTACAACAAATTCCACTCCCAGCTCCGCGTCGGCATCGTAATCAAACCCACCCTCTTCTCCGACTATTGACATCCATCTCTCCCTCTAAGAAAAAGATCATTAGAGACCCCAATGACCTTAAAAAAACTGATGACATTATCCATAAACACAGCGACCCGCACCGGAATTAGGTGCAGGCCGCCGTCTTTAATCTGATATGTGTCAGTTCATTATTCTATTACGCTCTCGGCCTTCTCCGTCGTATGCTTGCTCGACACCGGATGGGCGCCATCGATGATGCGGCGCTCAAACTCGCTGGGCGAAACGAGCGTATTGCCCAACACTCCGTTATCCTGAAGCCGCTCCTTGTCAAGCGCCTCATACACCGAGTGCTGGCTTCGGAATTCCGGCACCAGTTGCTTCATGCGTCTCACTATCGACATATTGTCCTCCGTCAGCGACGACTGGTAAAGCGCGTCATACACGCCGACAATCGAATCATAATCATATTCGCGCACCTTGGCAATCATAATCTTGGGGTGCACCGTCGGAAGTGTGATTTCCTTCTCGTTGAGCACCTCCTCATAAAGCTTCTCTCCGTCGCGAAGACCCGTGAACTGTATCTGCACGTTGGCGCCGCTCAGCTTTATCATACGCTTGGCCAGATCCACGATTTTTACCGGCTCTCCCATGTCAAACACGAATATCTCGCCTCCGTTGCCAATCGTTCCCGCCTCAAGCACCAGCTTACACGCCTCGGGTATCAACATGAAATACCTGATGATGTCGGGATGCGTCACAGTCAGAGGACCGCCGCGCTTTATCTGCTCCCTGAAAATAGGTATGACCGAACCGTTGGAGCCCAGCACATTGCCGAAGCGCGTCGTCACAAACTGCGTCTTGCTCATTACCTTACCCTCCTTGATTGCTTTGTCGAGCGCCTGCACATATATCTCGCAGATGCGCTTCGAGCAACCCATCACATTGGTGGGATTGACTGCCTTGTCCGTGCTCACCATCACAAATTTCTCAGTGTTGTATCTCACTGCGAGATCCGCAATGATGCGCGTGCCCTCCACGTTGTTATGTATCGCCTCTCCTGGATTGTCTTCCATCATCGGCACATGCTTGTAAGCCGCCGCATGAAAAACATACTGCGGACGGTGCTTCTCGAAGATATCAGCCATGCAGCTCTTATGCGCTATGTCGGCTACTATCGTATATGCCTCAAGTTCCGGAAACTCACGCGCCATAAACAGACGCACATCATGTAGAGGGGTCTCGGCCTGGTCCACAAGTATAAGCTTCGAGGGCGCATAGATCGACACCTGGCGTACTATCTCGCTTCCTATCGACCCGGCGGCTCCGGTAATGAGTATGCACTTGCCGGAAAGTTGACGGCACGTTGCGTCAATGTCGATGTCAATCTTTTCGCGCGGCAGAAGGTCCTCTATCTCTACCTCGCGTAGCTGTTGGGTATTGATGCCGCTCTTGCCGTCCCATTCCTGCTCCTGATTGTAGATGAGTATCTTTATGTCGGCTTCGATGAGGTCATTGATCATGCGAGGGCTTTTGCGTAGCCGCTCAGTGCGAAGCGGCGACACAAGCAGCTTCTTCACCCCTTTGCGTTTCATCAGATCAATCAGATTGGTGTCATTGGCATATACGGTGACACCCATCAGCATGCGACCGAACATCTCAGGTTCGTCAGTGATAAAGCCCGACAGTGTATATTTTGACGTGTCCTGATTGCCAAGACTCTTGGCTATAGCTATGCCCCCGTCCCTGACGCCATAGATAAATATCTTTTCGGCATTCTTGTTGGCAAAAGAGTAGTCATGAAGAAATTTCACGAACACACGCATGCTCCACATCATCAGCAAGCCCATTATTGACCAGATGATGATGGCTCTGATTCGGATATTAATGAAAAACTCGCTGTGTATCAACAGTGAATGCAGCGCAAGGGCTATCAGCATGCCGAGAAGCACCGCGCTCGACACTCGCTGTAGGTCGATGAACGACGAGTAACGGAACACCCCGGAGTAAGTTCTGAACAGTCTGAAACCTACTATATAGCAGCAAAGATACAGCCCCATCGTTGCACACAATGGCCAGAATATCGTCGCCGTCGTTATAAGGCCGTTGTTGATTGAATATACAAACAGCATCGACACGAACATAAGCAGGCAGTCGATAAGCGCTATCGCCCAATATGGCAACGATTTCTTAGAAAAGTACCAGTTGAATATCTTTGAAAAATAGCTCATATTTTATTAGGTTAAGAGATGATAATGATAATAGCGAGAAGTGTGGAAATGTATGTGATATGCCTCGGTAATAGAATGCTTGGAGAGAGAATTCTTGATGTCGTGTTCAATTCAGACACCCTCTTGGAGCAATTCGTCGGCCGTAAGAGGCGCGTATGCTCCGTCTTTGACTTCAATGATGATCGATGGCTCGTGCACTTCTATGGTGTGCCACTGGCCGGCTGCGATCTGCACTCCGCGGTTAGACCCGTCGGCGTCAAGCGCCACCCGTCCGGTCTCGTTGCCCGCGCTGTCGTAATACACCTCGTCAATACGCCCCTTCAGCAGCACAACCGTCTCCGAACTGTGAAGATGTCGGTGCACAGGCACCTTCGTGCCCGGGCTCAGCGCGTTGAGCATCCGCTGCGACGTGTCAGATTCCGAGTTGCGTAAATCGTGGTTTGTGCGTAGGCGTGCGTTTGTCGCGGCTTCTTTAAGGAGTCTTTCGAATATAGTTTCGCCGATTATGATGTTCATTGTTTTCTTGACTGTAGATATTGCTCGTGAAGATAATAAAATTTTTTCATAAACACCAAATATCCTAGGGCAAGAACTGCAATTACCATGCAGAAATATATCCATTGGCCGGTTGTGTCGTTTATCGCGGTAAGACCGAATGAGATGGCGAGCTGCACTGTCATGTAGATGACCGACACAAGCGTGTGGCGCATGCCCAGCTCGTTTGACATCAGCTGATAGGCATGTTTGCGGTGAGCCTCACCCAGATTTTCGCCAAGCTTGATGCGGTGGACGATAGTCAGCACCGTGTCAGCACCGTAGACTCCCAGAAAAAGAAGATACACCGGATTGCCGGTAGCCATCACGAGGCGTCCCAGTGCGAAAAGCAATATGAACGCGATGCTCACCGACCCTACGTCGCCCGCAAAACATTTGGCCTTCTTCCTGAAATTGAACACCAGAAACACTCCCGCGCTCAGCGCCGTCACCGCCAGAAGGCTCTCATCCACAAAATGGATATCACGGTTAAGATAGGCGAGGGGTGCTATCACCGCCAGCGAGTAGCATCCCGTGATACCGTTGATGCCGTCCATGAAGTTGTAGGCGTTGATGATGCCCACGCACACAATCAGCGCCGGCACGATCAGCCACCACGTCGTCGACGAATACAGCCCCAGATTGATAAACATCAGCATCATGGCCGTGAACTGCACCGCCAGACGCACGATATTGGGCGTCGAGCGCACGTCATCGGCAAAACTTACAAGCCCGATAAGCGTCAGGCCGGTCATGAACCACACATAATGGATGCCGAAAAACGCCACCCAGATCCATGCACCGATAAGAAATATCACGCCGCCGCCACGCAACGTGACCCTCGTATGCGAGCTCCGTTCATTCGGCTTGTCTATGATGTTGCAGCGGTCGGCTATCCTGAAATATGCCAGCTCCGCTACAAGCAATATTATAGCAATAACTACGTATTCCATCTGACTTAACTCAAAAAAATAATTATGAATTATGAATTATGAATTATGAATTATGAATTATGAATTATGAATTATGAATTGCTTGATAGTGTGCCTTATCCCCTCGGCCGAACTCACCGGCAGCCTCTCGATATCGAGCGCACGCTTGATCTTGCCGTTGTCCACGACATAATTCTCTGTCAGTTTCCGCAGACGCTCCTTGTTCAGGGGCAGATGCAGCAACGAGCCGGTCGATGCCATCAGGCGCACCAGACCGCGCGGCATGTTCCATATCCGGGGCTTCTTGCCCAAAGCCTCGCACATCAGCCGTATAAGCTCATTGGTCGACAGCGGAGTGTCATCGCCGATATTGTATATGCCGGTCGCCGCATCCGACTCAAGCAACCGGCCGATGATATGCGTCAGATTGTCGATTGAGGTGAACGACCGCAGATTGTCAAACGAGCCCAACGGCCACGGAATGCCACGCCTTATCACCGAATGGAGCAGATTGAGATTGCCCTTGTTGCCCGGACCGTGTATCATGCACGGGCGGAATATATAGGTCGACTTCCCTTCCGCATCCCATTTCGACTGTATGTATTCCTCAGCCTTTATCTTGCTCTCGCCGTAAGGCCCCACAGGCTTGGGCGTGATGTTTTCGTCAAGAATATCACCCTCCACACTGTCGGCGGCTGCCTTCACCGAACTGAAAAAAATGAATTTACCCGCACCTGACCTCAGATAGTAGTCATAGATTTTCTGCGTCAGGCCGGTGTTGACCTTGAAATAAATCTCGGCGTCAGCCTTGTTTTTGGTGTCGTGAGCCTTACCCGCAAGGTGTATGATGGCATCGGCATCGGGCACACGGCCCGCGTCAAGGTCATCCCACGTATAAGTCTTTACCACGCCCTCCTTGTCAGGCGTAACGATGTCAAGACCGTAAATCTCATGCCGGTCTTTGAGTGAGGCCACAAGATTGCTCCCCACAAATCCGTGTATTCCGGTTATAAGAAGTTTCATTTTAAATACCCTCCTGAAGGCTTAGAAACTGTTTAAATTCAAACACTCTCTTATTTGCAAAGATTTTCAATCAGTCGCAGATACTGCCCGGTGACAATATCCTTTGAATACTCTTTCTCTATCACTTCGAGTCCGCGCTCCCCGGCCTCACGGAGCGTGGACGGTGTCTGTGCCTTGAGCCATCTGTGCATCTTCTCCACCTTGGCTGTCTGCTCTTTCTCTGTGTCAAGAAGAGCGCAACCTTTCCCTTTGAGGAAATTGACAATCGGCGTGCCATCTCCCGAGCATATCATCAGCGGACGGGCACATGCCATGATTGTATACACTTTCGACGGAAATCCCTGACCCTCCATCTGCGGAGACATGAATATGAACTGCACGTCCGAATATGCAAGCAGCACAGGCATCAGCTCGCGTTTCTGATAGGGAAGTATATGGATTTTCTCGAGCCCTTCAGCTGCTTTCTGCTCCTCGAGCCACGGCTTCATGACACCCTCGCCGATGACGAAATATTCGATATCCTCGTCACGCGTGACTTTCGCAAGGTCGACAAGTGTCTGCCAATCCTGCGCAAACCCGATATTGCCGGCATACATCACTTTGAGCGACTTCGTCTCAGGAAACATCGTCCGGTCAAGCACCGACGTGTCACAGTTGGCCGGATTGTAGAGACCCGTGTCGACGAAGTTAGGGATAATGTGGAGCTTCGTCCGGTCTTTGAACCGCCCGGCTATCGTATCGTAAAACACATGGTCGATTGTGGTGACGGCGTCTGATTTGTTGTAGACATAACGCTCCATCTTCTTGAGCGCGTTCACAACCGTGCCCTCCTTCTTGGGCAGTATGTCGGGATAGATTTCCTGCACGTTATACACCGTGCGGCATCCCTTCAGTTTCTTCAGCCAGTTGTTGATGACCCCTATTGTCAGCGGAGGCGACGGCGAGAGTATCACATCGACCTTGCGTATCGAAAGCCCGATTATGAAAGCGATGATATGCCAGTAGACAAAACCTAAAAGTCGCAATGCCGTCGACTTGAATTTCTTTTGCGGTATGTGGTACACCCTGATGCCGTGGTAATCGCTCTGCTTGCACAGTCCGGGCACTTTCCACCGCATCGGCTGGCGTGCAAGTTCATCTTCGACAATGTTGTAGTGAGGTGTAGTGGAGAGCACCACCACCTCATGACCCTCGTCGTGCAGACGACGCGCGATGTCGGAATACAGATATGCCGTCGACACTCCGTCGGGAGCGAATATCAGAGAGTGGATCAGTATTTTCGCCATACCATCTTGTTTACTACTCCTGTATATGACTGTATCAGACGCACCACCTTGTCGCTGACATTCTCATCGGTATAGTCAGGCACCGGTATTCCGTAGCGGCCGTCGGCTATGAGCTCTACGGCGGTGTCGACCGCCTGCAGCAGGCTCTTGTCATCAATGCCGGCAAGCACGAAGCATCCCTTGTCAAGCGCCTCGGGGCGTTCAGTCGACGTGCGTATGCACACGGCCGGAAACGCATGTCCCACCGATGTGAAAAACGAAGACTCCTCGGGTAGTGTACCGCTGTCGCTTACCACGGCAAATGCATTCATCTGTAGGCAGTTGTAATCGTGAAATCCGAGCGGCTCGTGACGTATCACACGGCTGTCGAGCTCAAACCCCGACTGCTCCAGGCGTTTGCGGCTGCGCGGGTGGCATGAATATAATATCGGCATGTCATATTTCTGTGCCATCTTATTGATGGCGGTGAACAGCGACATGAAATTTTTCTCTGTGTCGATATTCTCCTCGCGGTGAGCCGACAGAAGTATATAACGCCCCTTCTCAAGGCCGAGGCGCGAGTGGATATCCGACGCCTCGATTTCTCCCAGATTGGCGCGAAGCACTTCGGCCATGGGCGAACCGGTCACATACACGCGCTCCTTCGGCAGACCGCAGTCATGCAGATACTTGCGCGCATGCTCGCTGTAGGCGAGGTTTACGTCTGATATGATGTCGACGATGCGGCGGTTGGTTTCCTCGGGCAGACACTCGTCTTTGCAGCGGTTGCCGGCCTCCATGTGAAATATCGGTATATGCAGGCGCTTGGCCCCGATTACCGACAGGCAGGAATTCGTGTCGCCAAGCACGAGCACTGCGTCCGGACGGATTTTCTCCATCAGCTTGTATGACAGCGAGATGATGTTGCCCATCGTCTCGCCCAGATCGGCGCCGACGGCGTCCATATACACTTCCGGCTCCTTCAGCTTGAGGTCACGGAAAAATATGCCGTTGAGGTTGTAGTCGTAATTCTGTCCCGTGTGGGCAAGAATTGTGTCGAAGTAACGGCGGCATGCGTTGATAACGGCTGCCAGACGGATTATTTCCGGGCGTGTGCCGACTATAATCAGCAGTTTGAGTCTGCCATTGTTTTGAAAAGATATCTCTGAAAAATCCATATTCGATATATAGTGATAACTGATTGTTTGTGACTTTTCCGCCTTATATGACTTATAAATAAAAAAAACGCCTACTGCCTTCTGATCTTGACAGGAATTGCGAAATCAGGCAACTTGTCGGCCACAATGGCAAGATGACCGCCTCCGCCGGCGCCACACATCTTCCACGCGAGAACCCCGGCCGCCTTGCATCTTTCGATGTGCTCTTCGACTCCGGGCTGCATCATGGCGGGGAACATGGCCACCTGCGCGGCAAAAGAGTCAGCGTATGCCTTGGCAAAAGCCTCCAGGTCATGCCGGAGTATCGCGTCCCAGCAACGGTCGGCGGCATCGGCGAGTGCCTTTACCTTGGCCGGCGTGATATCCTTGCCGGCAAGTATGTCGATGTTCTCTCTGCGGGGAAACATCTCCACCAGCCCGATATGGCTCTCGAGCCACGACAATGTGGCCTCGTCGTGCACCGACTCTATTTTCTCCGGCCAATAGCGGTTGTTGTAATAGTGTCTGACAAGTCCCGACATGCAGATGCCGATGGCATCTTGCGCGCCTGATATGTGGGCGTGGCTCTCCGGCTCGTTCTCAAAGCAGAACAGCAGACGTGCAAGCATCTCCTCATTATAGTTAGGCAGCTCGTATGGCCATATCTTGCGAGCGGCATTGCGTGTAGAGGTCGACAGTCCGCCCCGCTCCATAAATTCGCGCGTAGGCTCTATCGACACCGTTATGGCCCATCCGGGGTGGTGCTCCGACACGTATGGCTGGTCAATCCAGGTGCCGGCCAGGTCGACGCGATAGGGGATATTGGATTTCACTCCGGCACGTAATGATGTGGTGGAGCGAGCCTCCAGACCGGCGTCAGGCGTGCGCTCGAGCTCGATATACTCAATGCCGCGCTCCTCACACAGACGACGTTTCTCCTCGCTCCCCCCGTCGGTGTTTACCACAAATATGTCGGGTTTCACGATGTCGAGTGTCGGCACGAAATCCATTATTCCGCTTCCGGCATTGATGTAGGCGTCGGTCACGTAACGTATCGCCTTGACCATATACAGCCTCTCCTTCTCCGAATAGACGGTCTTGCGGTTCTTGTAATGCAGTATCGTCTCGTCCGAGCCGATGCCGACATACAAATCGCCGTATTGCGCCGCCGATTTGAAAAAGGCCACATGCCCGCTGTGGAGCATATCGTAACAGCCGCTTACGAATACTTTCTTTGCCATGGTCGCGTCAGAATGTTAATTGGTTTGTCGAAATCTGCTTCAAAATTAATCAAAACATCGCAGATTGACAAAATCTGTCACCGCTTCGATGCAGCCACCGGATCATAATATGTGTCGGGATGCGACGGGTCAAACGGCTCGTTGGCCCACATCAGCGTCACAAGCGGTTCGGTGTCTGACAGATTGATGATATTGTGGGTATATCCCGGAAGCATCTGCACAGCCTGTATCCGTTCGCCTGACACCTCGAAGTCAACCACCTCGTCAGAGCCGACGCGGCGCTGCTGTATCAGTGCGCGTCCGCTCACCACGATAAACAATTCCCACTTCGTGTGATGCCAGTGCTCTCCCTTGGTTATACCGGGCTTGGAAATATTGACGGAAAACTGTCCGCAGTCGGCTGTCCGCAGAAGTTCGGTAAACGAGCCGCGGGCGTCGACATTCATCTTCAGGTCGAAGATTGCCTTATCTTTTGGCAGATAGCTCAGATAAGTCGAATACAACTTCTTTCTGAACGATCCCGCAGGTATGCGCGGCATCATCAGAGTCTCGGGCTGCGACCTGAATTCTTCAAGCATCGCCACAATCTCGCCGAGAGTCACCTTATGTGTGACTGGAACATAGCAGTAGGTCACTTCGTCGTCAGGCTCCGCCGCCACCGGCGTGACTCCCTCATAGCGGCAATGATGCTCCTCGCCGTCCAGCGCGGCGATAAGCTCTGCCACGAGGTCATCGATATAAAGCAGTTCAAGCTCCACGGAAGCATCGTTGACCTGTATAGGCAGTCCGTTGGCGATATTGTTGCAGAACGTCGCTACAGCCGAATTATAGTTCGGACGGCACCATTTGCCGAAAAGGTTCGGAAAACGGTAGACAAGCACCTTCGCTCCCGTTTCCTTCCCGTAGCCAAAGAAAAGCTCCTCGCCCGCCTTCTTGCTCTCGCCGTATGGGTGACCCGCATAGCGGCCCGTAAGTGTGGCCTGTATCGAGCTCGACAGCATCACCGGACACCGGTTGCCATGCTTCTTCAGCGTGTCAAGCAACGTTGAGGCAAACCCGAAATTACCCTTGATGAAATCATCGGGATTTTCCGGACGGTTGACCCCGGCCAGATTGAACACGAAATCAGCCTCGCGGCAATAACGGTCAAGCTCATCAGCAGTCGAATCAATGTCATATTCCATGACCGCCTCCACCACAACATCACCGTAACAGCGAGCCTTTCCGTCGCGTATATTCTTAAGCTCGGCGCAAAGGTTTCTGCCGACAAATCCCTTCGCTCCCGTAACAAGTATCTTCATTTCAAATTATTAACATGAAATTTTACGGCATTCAACATCCAAAGTATAGGCATTCTCAACAGTAGCCCGATTGTTCGTTGATAACACTATCCCTAACGTCCTGCTGTTCTCCTGTAAAAAACTTCTATACTCCTGTTAAAAAAAGTATAGGTTACTGGACGAAGTTGCCGTTGCCGTTAAGTTCATTTTTTATGTATTCCAGAGAAGCTATCTTCTCTTTCGTCTCCTCGACGCTGAGCTGACGGGTATTGTTGGAATTGAACTCAGTCAGCGTGTTGCGGGTCTCGTCACCCTCCTTGAAATACTTGTCATAATTGAGACCGCGGTTATCGGCAGGCACACGGTAGAAATTTCCCATATCCTCAGCCTTGGCACACTCCTCATTGGTAAGCAGCGTCTCATACATCTTCTCTCCGTGGCGAATGCCTATCACCTTGATATCCTTCTTGCGGCCGCCAAACAGCTCGCATACAGCCTCAGCCTGTGTCATGATAGTGCACGCCGGAGCCTTCTGCACCAGTATATCGCCGTTCTGCCCATGCTCGAAAGCAAACAGCACCAGATCGACAGCCTCGTCAAGACTCATGATGAAACGCGTCATCGAAGGCTCGGTCACAGTGATAGGATTGCCCGAACGCATCTGTTCGATCCACAGCGGAATAACCGACCCGCGCGAACACATCACATTGCCATAGCGCGTGCAGCAGATCTTCGTCTTGCCCGAATAGCGGCTTTTGGCCACAGCCACCTTCTCCTCGATAGCCTTCGTGATGCCCATTGCGTTGATGGGATAGGCAGCCTTGTCGGTCGACAGACATATCACAGCCCCGACCCCGGCCTCGATAGCGGCCGTCAGAATATTGTCAGTGCCTATCACGTTGGTCTTGACAGCCTCCATCGGGAAAAACTCACAGCTCGGCACCTGCTTCAGCGCCGCCGCGTGAAATATATAATCTACCCCCGGCATCACATTCTTACACGATTGCAGGTCGCGCACATCGCCGATATAAAACTTGACCTTGTGAGCAACCTCAGGATAACGCACCTGATATTCATGGCGCATATCATCCTGCTTCTTCTCATCACGCGAGAAGATACGTATCTCACCAATGTCGCTTCTAAGAAAACGACGCAGCACAGCATTGCCGAATGACCCGGTTCCACCCGTAATCAACAGCACTTTATCTTTAAATATTGACATATTGAGTAATTTGTGATTTAATCGGTTTTTGTAAGCTTCTTATAATTCAACAACCCGTTGAATTGTCATGGATTTAGTTCAATATTATATTTTGCCTTGAAATAAGCCTTTACCTGTTCCTGCGACGGATTTTTGCCCAACTCCCGCTTCATCTCGCTCATCTTCGCATCAATAAGGAAACGATACCAGTAAGCCTGCAGCGTAGCCCATATCAGCCCCGCTTTACCGTCAATAAAACCACCCAGCATAAAATATCTCACAGAGAAATAAATCCCCGCACGAAAAAACGCCGGCAGCCGGTAATACATACCCTTTTTCTGATTGCGCCCTTTTAAAGCCTCATCATCCGATCCGATGCCATACATACGCATCGCCTCCACCGCAAGTTCTCGGTTGGAGTAATTGTTATGCTTCTGAGTCCACCAAGCCAAAGAGTTCAGATTATGATCCACGAACCGGCCTTTAAAGCTAATTGCCTTTCCCTCAGTGAGAACCATGCGCTCGTCCATCCAGCGTTGCTCCATATAAGCCTTCCCGCGACGCCATATTCGCAAAATCTCAGGCGCGTGCAACCGACCATGTTTCACATTCTTCCCCTGGAAGATGACATCAAACGGCAAATACACACCCGTCACGTCGGCAGGCAAAATAGGAAGTTGTGATTTGATTTCTTCTACAAGCCGGTCAGAAAGATACTCATCAGCATCCATACGCATAACCCACTCCGTCTCCAGTCCAAGATTATCGATAGCCCACTGCAACTGCTGAGCCTGATTGATATAATCATGCTCCACTACCGTAGCCCCCAACCGTCGGGCAATCTCCTGCGTTCCATCAGTAGAATGACTGTCCACAACATACACCTTCGACGCCAACCGTCGCGCACTCTCAATACACCGCTCTATATGCAGCGTCTCATTAAACGTCAATATAACAACCGAAATATCCATATTGAAATCAGATGACATATTCTTATTGTCTGCGCTTGCGATATACACTTCGACGTATTGATCCCGGACGAAGATACCAGATATTTTTGAAAATTCCTGACATACTCTTTCCAATCACATTCGGGCGAAATGATTTAACTCCAATCAAGAGAGTGCGAAGATAACCTTTTGCAAGATTGTTCTTGAAACTGCGTGAAAACATATCTCCGAAATATTCATTCATAAGTTTCACTTCGTTGACAAAAATGAACGGATCTTTGCGCATAACGTTGGTGACACCTCCGGAATTTATACGATACACTGACATGAAGTCGGCAATACAATAAATCTTGCCGACTGACGCCGCTGCCAGATATAATAATATGTCTCCTGATCTGAAACGGTTATCAGCCTGGGCTTTAATATATCTTTCTGATGAATATATATCTTTGCGGATGACTACAGATGCCGTCTGTAGAAGCAATGATTCAATAATCTCACTGCTACTATACTCTCTTGTCTCGACTTTAGCCAAAGGATACGTCGTTCCCGTATGTTCGTTGACAACTTCGATTGCATTAAAACACATTGTAAAATCTGGATGGTTTTCCAGGAAATCTACCTGTTTCTGTAGTTTCAACGGATCTGTCCAGTAATCGTCGCCCTCGCAGTAAGCCACATACTTTGCCCCGGTTGCATTTATGGCCTGTAGCATTATTTTCTGCAACGGACCGCCGGGTTTGCGGTATTGGTTTTCGGTTTCAAAAATCGGCTTTATTATGTCGGGATACTTTTCTGCATATTCGCGGATAATTGATGCGGTATTGTCGGTTGATGCATCGTCATGAACGACAGCAACAAATGGGAAATCCGTTTTTTGCATAACGAATCCATCCAAAGTATCGCGTATATACTTTTCCTGATTGTAAGCTATGCAATGAATCGAAACCATGACTTTGCGTTTGTCAAGGTTGTCGCTGTAATAGTTCTCATTATTTCTGTAATACATATAGTGTTTGCTTATAATAGTTAAGCATTAATGCCCGGGACATATTTTTAAATTGAATTCGGATAGCAACTTGTTTATTTTCAATTCGCTTTCTCTTGCTTTGTCCTTGTCTCCGCCCGGTAGCTTTGTAACCGTTTTCAATCCCGGTATCAGGGCATCGCCGGTAAAAAGGTAGTCATCTATGTGCCAGGTTATGCAACTCTGATTGTGCCCCGGTGTAAATATGGCTTTTGCTGTTATTCCATCTGTAATCTCCAGCTCTTCACCGTCTTCAACGATTACAATATTGTCGTGATGCAAAAAAGTAAACGGCTTGTCATGATATGTCGACATGTTCTTTTGGGGGTTAAGTAACATTTGTCGTCCATAATCGTTGGTGAAGACCTTGACATCTGGCCATATATGCAACAAGTCGTTCAACCCGTATATGTGATCAAAGTGTGAATGTGTCAATAGCACAGCAGAAATAGAATCGGCCATGTCGCAAAATGACTCTATATCACCGCAGTCAATCAGAAAAATAGATTTTTGCGCTTCTATAAGATATGTTCGTGATGAAAAAAAAGAATTTACGACAAACGAGACATTAATCATACTTCGATAATATCGGAAATTTTCAGGTCATGAAACGGGACTATTGCCGACGCCCATGTCATGCCCACACCAAATGCGCTAAGGAGAAGTTTTTTATCTCCATTCATTTTCCCTTTAAGCTGATCGACTATTGTCAGCGGAACAGAAACTGACGATGTGTTGCCATACTTTTCAACTGTCGACGGTATTTTTTCTGTTTCAATATGCAACTTTTTGGCAAGATATCGATTGATAAAGTTATTGGCTTGATGAAAAACACAGTAGTCGCAATCGACTATTGAATTACCTGAATTGGCAAGTAACAGCTTGATATCTTTGGGTATTTCAGTTATTACAAAATTGAATACATCGCTGCCGTTCATGTATCCTTGCTCGTCAGAGCGTATGTTGCCATATTCGTCGACTACTTTTTCTTTGACCGTCTCGGCAGAAGACGGCATGCGGTATCCTCCTGCTTTAATCTTGATTAAGTCACCTCGCGAACCGTCGGAATTGAGTGAAAAATAACTCGTTCCAAATCTATTGTCCCGCTCTACAAGTGCCGCCACTCCTCCGTCTCCAAATAAAAAAGCCGTGCGCCTGTCTTTAGGAGAATATACCTTGGAACGGGTCTCGCCGTCTAAAATCAAAGCTTTTTTAAAATTCCCGGACGAAAGCATTGAATATGCTACTGACAGGCCGTAGAGAAACGCAGAGCATCCGAGGTTTATATCAAACGCCACCGTAGAACTCGGAAGTCCCAATCTGTCTTGCAGCAAAACAGATGTGGCTGGCATGCGGTAGTCGGGAGTTTGAGAAATGAATATCAACAAGTCGATGTCCGATCTGTCAATATTATTGTCCTCAATTAGCTTACTGGCGGCCGCAAAGCATAAATCTGACGAACAGGTATGCTCGTCTGCAAATCTGCGCTGATATATTTCAACCTTATCTACCACCTGCTTTACCTGCTCTTTGTCAAAGTAGCGTGTATAGTTATAATTATTGATTATAGTGCGGGGTACGGCAGCGCTTAATGCCGTGACCCCGACACTGTTGAAAGTCAAGTAAGACATCTAAACAATTTAAATTGAGATTCCTCCGTCAATAAATAAACTTGTTCCGGTCACCCACGACGATGCATCGCTGAGCAAGTAGATAGCTCCATTTGAAACATCTTCAGGGCGGCCATATCTGCCACAAGGATAGCGCTTGGCATCCTCTTGAAGTTGTTCCTCAGTTAATGTGCCCCTATGTATGAGCGGGGTTTCTATCATTCCCGGACAGATACAGTTTACTCTTATTTTTCTTACAGCAAACTCAAGAGCACAATATTTTGAGAACGAGTTAAGAGCCGCTTTTGTCGCCCCGTAAACAGAAGTTCCCGGAGAGACATCGGTAATGCCTGCAATAGAGTCTATTATGACAATAGAGGCATTCTTTTTAGCTTTCTTGCTTTTATAAAGAAGTCTTATTAATTCGGCCGTTGAAAAAAAATTGATTTGAAATACTTCATTCATCTTGTCTGGAGATGAAAATTGTACCGGGCGGGTAAGTCCGCGGCCGGCACTAAGCACAGCTCCGTCTATCCCGGCAATTTGAGATACAAGGTTTTCAATCTGCGACATATCACTCAGGTCGGCAGTTAAAGCCAAGTGCCCTTCTCCGACAAGATTTGACAATGTCTCGTTTAACCTTACTTCATCGCGACCGGAAATGATTAGGTTGGCGCCCATTTTTGAACAGTCAATAGCAATCTGCCGACCTATCCCAGAAGATGCCCCGGTGACAAGAATCGTCTTGCCTTCGAGTGTGAACGGATTATAACAAGTGCTCATCGCTGTTTACTTCTATGAGATTAGATATAACAAGATCTTTGGCTTTGAAGGCAATCGTACCCCAGGAAAGACCGACGCCAAAACCGCAGCAGATGAATGATGTCTCCTTTACATCGGCTATCCCCTTCAATTGTGACACGATAGTAAGAGGAATGGAAGCCGAACTTGTATTCCCGAAATGAGACATGCACATAGGTGCTTTTGCCTGATCAATTTTTAGTTTGCTTATAATCTTTTCATTCATCTTCAGATTTGCCTGATGGAAAATGAAATAATCATAATCATTAAAATCAAATGAATATTTTTCGGCGAGTTTCTTGACTGATTTAGGAGCTGTAGATATTCCAAACGAAAACACATCCATTCCATTCATGCGAGTCTGGAATCCGTTGTAATATTTACCATCAATTTCTTCAATGTTAAATTGTTCAGCACTCATTAAGTTGCGCGTGCCCCCGTATGGCTTTATTATCGCATTATATCCCGAGCCATCTGTGCCGAAATGACATTTAAGGCCATCATTTCCTTCGTCATACTCTATCGCGGTCACTGTGCCTGCATGTCCAAACAATGGATCTCCGGTATTGCTCATCACATATTGGGGACGGGCGTCTCCACAACAAAGAAGAGCTTTTTTTATATCTCCGTTCTGAATAAGACCGGCCACAGTGCTAACCCCGTATGTCCATCCCGAACAGCCAAGTTGTATATCTTCAGCATAGCATTCTTTAGATAGACCGAGACGGTCCTGAAGGATACAAGCTGTAGCAGGTAAAATAAAGTCAAGAGACTGTGAAACCATGATGATGGCATCGATTTCACCAAGTTGCCAGCCAAGATCGCTTATAAGTTGTTTTGCAGCTTTAAAGCATAAATCTGATGTCGTGAGGGCGGCGTCAAAACGGCGTTCAATTACGCCTGTAGTGGCGACAAAATCCTTATTCTCGTAATTAGGCGAGATACGCTCTTCAGCTGTTAGATTATTTATAATATTGGCAGGGACGCCGGCAGATATTCCGGCGACCCTGACGTTCCTGAAATGAAAGAATGCCATTATGCCTTAGATGCTACTTTGTTAAAAAGATCTTCTACAGTCACGGCGTTTTTAATGTCGTCACCTTTCAGTGCAACGTCATACTCATCGTCGACCATTGCAAGGATTGACAATGCGGTCAGAGAGGACCATTCTTCCAGATTTTTGAACTCAGTGTTTGCTTGAATTTCTTCAGGAGCAGTTTCTTCAAATTGCTCTGCGAACTTTTTGATGAAATCGTTTAGTTCCATTTTTTTGTAATTTTAATTATGGTTAATAATAAATTAATTATGATGAAATGTTATTTCAGTTATATTATATATGAGTGAATATATTTATGCTTGCTTATAGTTTTTTTGCCGGGATTCCAAATACGGTCGTGTCAGCACTGACATTTCTAACGACTACACTTGATGCGCCAATTGTTGCATTTTGGCCTATATGCTTGTGCGGAAGGATGTTAACTCGCGGGTGCAATGTCGCGCATTGGTTTATATGCGTTCCACCTCCAAGAAATCCAAAAGCCCCGATATGGCAACAGTCATCGATGACTGCATCATGACCTATGTTTGTATATGCTCCGCAGTAAACGTGCTTCCCAATCTTCACATCCGGTGAAATCGTGGTCAGAGTGTTGATGATACAACCGTCGCCGATTATCGTGTTCTGTCCTATATATGCTTTAGGTGATATCAACGATATAAATTTCCCACCTTTACGTTCTATTATCTCTGTGTAATATTTGACCCATTTTGGCTCACCCAACGCGCAGATGAATACGTCATGCTCTTTGGGCATAAAATTCTCGACTGATGCTATAACCGGCGGGTATCCATTGTAACCGTCAAGTGCATCAGACTTATCGTCTAGAAATCCTACACATTCGATATCTCCAAGAGATTCTTTGCATGATTCAAACAGAGAATATGTTTCGCGACCACAACCTCTGGCTCCTATTATATATAAATGTTTCATTTTTTTATCTGTTCCAAAATCCTGTTAATGTCGTCAATGCTCAATGCGTGGTGCATCGGCAGGCATATCACCGTATCAGCCATGCGGTGAGCTTGAGGAAGATTTTCTTTGGCTGCTGATGGCAGGCCGCGATAGGTAGTGAACTCTGAGATCAGCGGATAGAAATAGCGGCGACCCAATACGTTGGCTTCTCGCATCTTGAAATACAGTTCGTCACGCGTCATGCCGAAGCGGTCGGCGTCAATGAAAATTGGGAAGTAACTGTAATTGTGGCGTACGCCGGGCATGTCGTCAAAGAACGTAATTCCATCGACGTCGCGCAACGCCTCGCGGTAGTGTATCGCCACCTTATGACGAGCCTCGATGGCTGCGTCGACCTGTCGCAGATTGAGCAACCCGTAGGCTGAGCGCACCTCATCCATTTTGGAGTTGATGCCGGGAGCCACAACCTCTGTTTCACCCGCAAAACCGAAATTCTTCAGATAGTCGATGCGCTGCTTCGTCTTGGCGTCATGCATCACGAGCGCGCCACCCTCGATGGTGTTGTAGACCTTCGTGGCGTGGAAGCTGAGTGTCGACATGTCGCCGGCTCTCAGTATGCTCTGGCCGTTGACCTCCACTCCGAAAGCATGAGCGGCATCGTAGATGACCTTAAGCCCGTATTTGTCGGCTATGGCTTGAATACGTTCAGTGTCGCAGGGCTTGCCGTAGACGTGCACCGGCATTATGGCGGTTGTCTTTGGAGTGATGGCAGCCTCAATTTTGTCAGGGTCTATATTGCCCGTGGCCGGGTCAATGTCGACGAAAACAGGCTTGATGCCGTTCCACCATAGCGAATGGGTCGTGGCCACAAAGCTATATGGCGAAGTGATGACCTCGCCGGTGATGCGCAACGCCTGCAATGCCGTGATAAGCGGCAGAGTCCCGTTGGTGAAAAGCGATACGTAGGGCACCTTAAGATATTCTGCAAGAGCACCCTCAAGTCGGCGGTGATACTCACCGTTGTTTGTAATCCATTTCTTTGCCCATATATCCTTGAGCATATCCGTAAATTCGCCCAAGTCGGGAAGCAAAGGAGATGTGACAGTAATCTGCTCCATGAGTTATAGTTATGATATTGATAGGAATGTATTACGATAGATTTACTTCAATCGATGTATATCCAATCAGGTTTTTCAATTTGGTCAGGAGAGAGAAGCCACTCGTATGAACGTATTGTACGGTTGGCAATCTCGTCCCATGAAAAGTCGCGTTTCATCCATTCCCGTCCGTTCTGGCCCATGCGAGCCAATTCATCCATCGGGCGTGACATCATCTCCTCCAGGGCTTTAGTGAGATTTTCAACCGACAGGTCAATCCACAACCCGCAGTCATTGTCAGCCAGTCCGCTCCACGGAGCTCCGGTCGTTGTTATTACTGGCGTACCGCAGGCTAAAGCCTCACCCACGGCTATCCCGAAATTTTCTGAAAATGTGGGAAGCACAAACAACGACGCTTTTGCAAGAAATTCATGTTTCTCCAGGCCTCTTAACTCGCCAGTAAATTCCACACGGCTACATTGTTGTGTGGAGCAATAATCTTTCAGGCTTGCCGCATATTCTGAAGAGTCATTGCCTGCAATTCGTAGATTCCAGTCGGGATATTTGTCCTGAATGGCTCTCCATGATTTGAGTAAAATGTCAATACCTTTCTTAGGGTGTATTCTTGAAAGAAAAACTAACGTTTTCTCTTTCTTTGCAGAAAATGACGGAAGCTTGGGTATTTCTATTCCGTTGGTGATGATTGCAACCGGATTTTTGAGCCCGTAGTTTCGGATGTCGCGATATTCATCTTCGCACGAAGCTATTAACAGATCTGCTCTTTCGAGCGCTTTACGTTGTTTCAAGAATATTGACGAAAGTCGCTTTTTAAGCCTTGAGCGTTGTAATGCCCAAGGTGAAAGTGTTCCGTGAATATGTATGCAGAGCTTGACATCTTTCCCTTTTACAGCTTTATAAGCATAATATGTTTGCATCATCCAAAGACTGTGAGCATGAAGGATATCTGTATCTTCCATCGCATTACATACCCCCTTGTCCATCTGAGGCGAAACACAAAGCGCATTTAATGGTTTTAGCAATTTGGGAAAATGTTTAATTTCATATAACTTCACATTCAGTTCCGACGGAACATCTCCTTTAACTTTAAGGATATGAACTTCTAAGTCCACTTTTCTGTTAAGTGCCAGTGACAAATTGCGCCCACAGTTGGCTACCCCGTCTGATTCTGCCTGTATACGAGATAGTAATTGGATTACTTTCATAAGTGAAATTTATCGGCTATTGAGCAAGGACCTTCGGCAATCGAAGGAGTTTTTTTGTTTAACATATCAAGTGACAGCTGGTGAAGGTTTTGTGCTGCTGTCTGTGCATTCCATAAATCATGTATCGTGGCAAATGCGTTTTTTCGTAATGTCAAGAGTCGTTCACGGTCATTTATCAGAGATATTACCTTATTGTGAAAATCATCAGCTTCCGCCTGCCTGAAGGTATATCCGTTATGCCCATCTTTAACTAAAAACAGAGTCGATCCGGCATCTGACGATGCAATCGGGCAGCATCCGTTGCCCATAGCCTCGTTCAACACTGCGCCCCAGCCTTCCTGACGGTCGGATGTGAAGCAGAATATCTCATGCCGCTGCATCGCAGCCTGCACTTCACCGTTGCTTCTTGCTCCGGTAAACTTTATGTTGAGGCAGTTTCTGACGGCCTCCTGTTCAATGGCATCACGCAGTTCGCCGTCGCCGATCATTGTTATTCGGTAGCTGATGCCTTCATGCTGCAATCTTTTTGCCAAACCAATCATCATTTCCGGGTGTTTCCATGAAATGAACCGTCCGGCCCATAATATATCTGTAACATTATCCTCTTTCTGACAGCATAAGATCTCCTTGAGCCCTATTTCCGGAGTCGGCGGGAAATATCCCCATTTGAAACATTTGCCCATGAACGAAAGCATACTGTGAAAATCTCTTGCGGCGAATGCACTTGCGCATAACGCATACACCGGTTTTCTGTGACAATGCAGATGGTAAAACAACTGCTGGCGCAAAAGTCTCGGCGAAAAAATATTCACCCACCCTCGCTTGAGCCAGCGCTCGCTATAGAGAAAAGTGAGCTTGCCGGTTCTGACACGATGGCGCAGATATTCAACAGGTGCGGCTCCGTAAATCATCACATCGGCATCTTCTATCAATTTGAAAATTTCGCTGTTGCCCTCTTCATCCTTGACCTTGACAAGATACGGACGTGTTGAGAAATCCTCTCCACCCTTGCGGTCGAGCTCGACGTTGCGCCCGGTCTCGATAAACCTGAAATTTCCTCCGGTAATCTCAAACAGTCTGTCGGCAACTCCGACCTGATGGCTGTTGAGCACCACGCTTGCCATTACTATCTTCATCTGTCAGCTTTATTTATCAGCCCATTTCCGAGGCAGTTCGTGCCTAAAGCCGACAACTCTTTTCTTTCCTCGGCTTAATGCCCTGACTATGTCCGGACTGTCGATACACTGGCCTATGACAAGCCAGTAGACAAGCGCCATGTAATTGCCACCGGCAAAAATATATCCCTCAAACCATGCATGTATAAACAGCGCTATAAGGCATGACAGCACAAATCGTGAGCGCAATGACCTCGAAGATCTCGCATTGCAATAAGCCTTGTATAATATGAACAGATAGGCGAGCGCACCGGTAAGGCCGGTCATCGACAGAACCGCCAGATGTGACGACCCCGGTTCTATAGTGCCGTTTGCGGGTAAGAAATTGTCGCCTGAAGTAGTGTCGATGGCGCTGAACCCAACACCGAATAACGGAGATGATTTGAACTCTTCTATGCGGTAATTGAATTTACTCTGACGACTGCTAAATACAGAGCCGCTCTTCTCATTACTTTCCTGCTTATTGATTACACCCTTGAATGCTCTTCCCGCAATCGGTATTGCCAGCAACGCCGATGCGGCGAGAATGCCTATCATGCGTTTACGTATCCTGGCATCAACTTTACCGAATATAAGATTGAACACAATCGCCACTCCTAAGGCAAACAACGAGCCGCGGCTTGCAGAAAACACCGCACTCATCGCCGACATGAAAAACAGTAGAAGATACAGATTGTTGCTCCGTTTCTGATATATGAAATAAAACGTCAGTGCCGACATCATGGATATTGGGCCAAGCATCATCGAGTGCGATGTCAGGCCGCTGAACCAGCCGCCGCGTGATTCATATCCGCCGTATGCGTCAAGCACCTGTTTGGGTATATTCATTAGATTGATACCCAGAAAGAAACAGAAAAACGAGCCAACCGAAATAATCAGCATGCTGATTATGATATATCTGAAAAGATATCTTCTGAATATGATGGCCGCAGCTGTAGGCATAGCCGACGAGCAGACCAGGGTCAGCATCATGAACAGCATCGCCCGCTGGAATGGCTTGAAAAATGACGGAATGTCAACGATGGTGACATTAACAAGTATTATGAAATACAGAGCCGCAAAAGGCATCGAAATCTTAAAGCCACCCTTGTATATTATAACCAGCACGCTTATGGTCAATATGATATAGTAAGCGTTGTCGCCCGAAAACGGTATGCCTATCGACACACCCAGCGCCGCGAATATCGCAAAAACCATAGCCAGGCGGCTTAGACTCTTGTTGTCATTTCTGCCATCTGTTGTATATAGCAATTCCCTGCTGTCCGTGAAAAATCGCTTTATTAGTCTATTCATTTAATTCGTTTTATTTCTTAGGCATTATCTATAGCAAAGATTCTTTTCAGTTGGTTGAAATATTCTATACCTGTACGTCAGTGAAGTAGCAGTTGTTTGAGTAGCCGCTTGTAAAAGTTGAAATTGTTACATTTTACAGGTCGCGTACGGCCTCTGAGACTTTTGTATAGCAATGACTGCAGATAACCCGACAAGGCTCTCTTTGACAGATGGGGGGATAATTTAATTCCGGCAGTGTTTTTGGCATAATTTATAAGATTGTCTCTCATACAGAGAAGGAATGGCCCCGACCAAAAAGCAAAAACATAATACAATGTCAGAAAACTGTCGATATATGTGGCGTTCGCATTGCGGATATCCATAAGGGTGAACTGATAGCTGATTAATCCGCACACTTTGCGAATGATGGTGATGTTGACATTGTCACTGCAGAAAACCACATTATGGGCAATACTGCCTTCTGTGCATGCGAAATATTTGCAGTTACGGAGTAATACAAGTTGCTGGTCGAGAGAAAGAAGTTCTGGGGAATATATTTTATAGCCCATGTCGCGGAATGCATATTCTACTTGCTTTTCTCCAAAGTCCCTGTTCTTTTTCTTTATGCCGGTGCGCGTGAAATATATCTTTTCCGGACTCTCATCGACAATTGGAATACGGTCTCTTATTTCATTGACAAGTGATGAATATTCTGTATAATAATATCTGGAATTTCCTTTGACGACTATGCTGTCATCAGGCACCGTCAGATTTTCTACAAGAGTCGACTCTTCTATAAATTCTATATCATCAATGTTGATGCCGGCTTTCAAAAGCAATTGTCCGAAATTGTCATGGTAACTGCCTTTGAATGGTTTCGCTACGCATAGCTTATAATCATGCAACTTACCTTCCTGGTTCAACTTGGTGACAAACCAGAGTTTCTTGAGATTGTCGGTGATACAATGTCCCCAAATGCCCAACCACTCGCCGAGGTATATATAATTGCCTTGTAGAGAGCGTTTTACCCCCCCCCACGCACATTAAGGGCGTTGCCTTTTCTGGTTCTTATACCTTTGGCTGTGATAATGGCGTTTTTTAAGTGGATGCACGATAAATCCTCTTTAATGAGATAATCTTTATTAAAACTCTCTGCCATCTCATTCAGAGATACGGAATCTACATATCTTAAATCATATTTTACCATCTGCTTTATTAATGATTGTTATGAAATTTTATTAAAAAACAATTGTCGTAAATCTTTTGACATTAACCTAAGAGAGTGTTTGGATTTAAATCAAATTAAGGCTGAGAGGATTTTTTGAGGGAATTCCGCGAGTTGAAGAAGGAGCATAGCGAGCTATGCGACTGATGAAATATGGCGGAATTAACCAAAAAAGACCTCAGTATTAATTTGAAGTTTTTACTCTCATTATCTTTAATTGTTAATACGGATTAAATTCAAACACTCTCTTAGTCTTGACAAATGTCAATATATATTTGATGCGATTCTTTCTTCTGCCCTTTTCTTAACGATTACCCGGGATATTGTGTATCTGCTGTAGTACAAAAGAACGCATTTCTTCCTTTTTTTTACTAATAATTTCTTTGCATAAATTAATGTCGTAATCTGTTTTTATGCTGTTAAAAGGAGTGCCAATTGTAACTATGCAGTTGTTAGCCTTACACAATTTCAACAGATTCAATTGTCGGTTGTCGTTATTCTGATTGTCGGGAATAACACTGTAAAGCCGACGCCCGAAGTTTATGGCAAAAGCTGTGCCGTGAAATGACGTTGTCACTACATGGTCAGCATTTGCAAACAGTTCAACGAAGTCACGTGGTCCGGCATTCTTTATATTCGAACATTTGACCGAGTATTCCTTGGGAATACTGCTGCCAAGCGATATGACAGGCAGTCCGGTTTTTTTCTGTAGATCTTTAGTCAGCTCATAGATATAAGGGGCAGCGTCAAATGTGTGGTTTATCTTATAGAGCAAGATGTATTTAGAAGGAAACTTTACGTATCTTTTCAGCCCTGACAGACTGTCTTGCCATTCGTCTTGCGTCAAAAGTAAAGTCGGGTCAAGATGACAGCAAACCTCGGTTCCGGTCAGCTGTCTGAGATAATCTACACAACCGTTTTCCCTGACAGAAATTGCTGAATATCTTGATAAATACTTTTTATACTCCGGCTCATACTCAATTGGGAATTTATTCCCCGGCATGCTTGCGGCAAAAGAGATAATTCGTGGATTTTTCTCTTTTACCCAAGAAAACATGAAGTTTGTATCGCCGTAAGTGAACTTTGGATTAAGGGTCTGATCACTGCCGGTAACATACACATCGTAATGAGGAGAGGCTGCTTCAAGTGAATTATATGTAGGATATATAGTTGATAGGTTCAGACATTTTTTTACTGCAGTTTCAAGTCGGTCAGCTTTCTGCTGAATATTTGATAAATGCAGTTTATTCGCAAGCCTGACAACTAATCCCCTCAAAGTCGGCTTTTCAGGAGAAATGTGACCTGACTGAAAATTATTCGGATAAACATAATCTATGATTTCACATCTGACATCAGGTAATCGTTCAAAAAAAATCTGAGTTGCATAAGCCTGGAGAAAAGACCCCCAGTTATTGACTCTGTGTTGGGTGATTATTCCGATTTTTTTCATATTGTCTTATTTGAAAATTCGCTTGATCCGATTAAGCACCCGCTGGGTGAAAATTATGGATTTAATAACTATGATATTCGGATGCTTCGTTTTCAGATAATTTAATAATACTCCACGCATTTCAGCCGGTCTGATATTTGATTTCATCTGACCTTCAGCAACTGTTTTGACCGGTAATGGAGTTATTATACAGTTGCTGAGTCCCTTTATAATTGATTCTCCTTTGGATGTGAACGCTATCACTCCGCTCACACCTTTTTCATCATTACGGAATGTTTCTCCCCATAAATCACCTATTCTTATATCGGCCTTTGAGTTGTTATATTTGTAAATACAAGATTTCGCACAAGATTTGTTACTGCAAAAATCTCCAAGAAACAATCGATAAAACAAATCTCTCTGTGAATAATTTGAGCAATACTGTTTTGTTCTGTTATTTGGATTGTCTTGGTTATCATAATTAACACAAATGCGGTAGGAATTATGCCATCCGTTCTCCTTATCTCGCCATGTTACACTTTCAACCTTTTCGTATTTCTTCTTGATTGAGTTGAGATAATATTTCCAGCATAGCATAGATGGCACACTATGACAGTAAAAATCCATCAGAATGAAATTATCCTCGCACCTCAGCCTCCGGATATATTTTCTGAAAGATGCAATTTGGCATGGAGTGCCGGTCACAAGATATTTTTGTTTTATATCAATAGCTTTTAAAGCGTCAAGCGTATAACTTTGTATATATTTGCTGCCACAACTGCTTTCCGCTTCGTCAGGTGTCGATGCAATAAAATGTTCCGCTCGGTCTTTCTGTACATTATACTTTACTCCGCAGAATTTATATCCTTTGGAAATCAGATGTCGCGCAATTTCAAGTGACGCACCCCCTGATGAGCACTTCATTCTTGTGTTGTCGTCGCTGCTCCATAAAGCATAGCTTCCTTCTGGAGACGGAAAACTTGTGTCCGGGTTTAAGAAAGCACAAACTTCGTCACATAAATGACAGCCTATGCACGACTCCAATTCATTGATATATGGTCTATAGAACCCATCCTTGTCAAGTCGGATGTCTATTATTTTTTTGGGACACGCCTTTGCGCATACGCCACATCCAAAGCAATTTTTGAGTTCGGTTATTTGGGGAGACATAAAAGGTTAGTTAATCTGTTAGTCTGATAGCTGTTTTATTTGCACTGTCGATATCAAAGCTTTAAGCGGAAGCGAACTATCGCGAGAGTATATCTCAGACGATCACGCACACTCAGGTAAGATAAGTTGAAAATATTTATCTTCCGGCAAATCTTGTTAAATCTACGTGTCTGCACAGATGTCAGAAGATGCATGTTTCTGACGATTAGCGGAATGTATAATTGAGCCGTTATGCATCGACCCAACTGAGGCATTTTATTGTCGTTACACTTTGATATGATATTTTCGCTGTTGTAGATATACTCATCCAATCGGTTTGCTTGCTTTGCACCTGCCATTGCAGATGATTGCCTGCGTATGTAGATGTAATTTCCAAGAGCACATGTCGAAATACGTGAGATATGCGGGATTACCGATGCGAGAAACAACAGATCCTCGCCGATCGATACGGCGGTATCAAACCGAAGTTCTCCGATTGCATCTTTTCGGATAAGCTTGTCCCACAGAGCATTGTTGCGCCGCCGCACAAACCAGCGCATTATCTGCCGCCTCCCCCTGAAATCAGCCTCTGGAACGCCAAACGAGTTGTCACCATTGCTTGTTCGCTCGATGAAACTTTTCAGAATTACATCGCTGCCTGACAGCTCCTCCGGGATAGTTAGAAACTGCGTAGACACTTCATCGTCGGCATCGACAAACGCAATCCAGCGCCCCCGGGCATTGTCAAGCCCGAGATTTCTTGCTGAGCTGACACCTCCGTTGCTTTTGTGAAATACACGTATGCGTGCATCCTTCAGGCTCCAGTCATCGCATTTCTTTCCCGACCCGTCGGTGCTCCCGTCATCGATAAGCAATATTTCGAAGTCATTTTCCTCGTTACAGAGTATCGATGAAACGCACCGGTCAATATATTCCTCTGCATTATACACCGGCACAATGACCGATATTCCGGTTTCTGACGCTGTGGTTTCCATCATGTAATTACACTCCTTCCTTGAAATCCTTTATTACACGTGCCGGAATTCCGCCTACTCTCACTCCCGGAGCAACATCGTGTGTGACAACACTTCCGGCTGCCACATGAGCTTTCTCTCCGATAGTCTTTCCGGGACATACTATGGACATTGTGTCGACCAATGCCCCTTTCCCGATTGTCACATCGTCCCATTTGCCCGGCCCGGCTATGCAGTCATATTGCAGTCCATAGTCATGATAACCTGTGATGACCATTGAGCGCGATGCCACCTTCGAATACTCTTTCATTTCTATTTTGCTACCCGCGGGACCCATCAGTATCGCTTCGTGGCCTATCCAGCAGTTGTCGCCGATAATAAGCTCGAAGTTACCCAACACCTTTGGCGTGAACAATGACACATTTTTCCCGACTTTCGCCCCTGCCCAGCGCAGCAGACGCACCTTCATGCCGTTGCACCGCGTCGGCGGCATCATCTTGCAGAAAAGATTGAAAAAATATATTTTAGTTGTGCTTATCGCCATTCTATGATTTTTTTGATATAGATAATAATTTTGTGTATAACCAGAGCGAATGATTTATCAGAAAGCCTTTTACGCGGCTGCGGCGGTCAAGGCCGGCGGGTAGCTCCAGCGGATAATATGGCTTTTCTCTGAACTGTGACAGATTGTTGTCATCACACTGAGTCCAATGGCTCAACGCCTGCGAAAATACGAACATCAATCGCTGCCTGAAGAAATTATTGGCCTCAGAATTCTTTTCTGTCCGCGACTGCATGAAATCATACAGAGAATCGGCTATTGCCAGAAAACTCTTCACTCTCAGACCGCTCCTTGCCGATTTCATTATCGAGCCGGTGCGCTGGAAATAATTGTAAACCACATCGGGCAGATGCGCAATACGTCCGGCTAAAAACTGCGCTCTTGGAGAAAACTCCTCATCTTCGTGCAGTATTCCTTCCATGAACGTCAATCCATTGTCTGCAAGAAACTCTCTGCGATACATCGCCGCCCACGGCGACATCACAAAGCCCGTACGGCTGACAAATTCCGGCCCTGAAAACACCGTCGCGCTGTGACGCGGCCTATAGCCGAAGCGCTCGGTAGTGCCATTCTCATAAGCTAGCTGGAAATAGAAACACACTACATCAAGCCTGTTGTCTCCGGCATATTTCAGTATCGGCCTGACAGAGGAAGACTCAATGTAGTCGTCGCTGTCAACAAACCATACATATTCCCCCTCGGCATGCTCAAGTCCGGTGTTTCTTGCCGCACTCAGTCCGCCGTTTTCACGGTGAATAATCCTGACGTTGGCGTGACCTTCGGCAAACCTTTCAGCAATGACGACTGAATTGTCAGTTGAGCCGTCATTGACAATAAGCACCTCAAACTCATCCTCAGGCATCTCCTGGGCAAACAGCGACTCCAGGCAGCGGAGCAGCCATTGCTCCACATTATATACCGGAACGATAACTGATAACTTCGTCATCTTTTATTGTTAGTACAGTTTAAATCCAGGCACTCTCTTACGATTTATGTAGTCTGCCCGCAAAAATCATGACTGCCATATTGAAAAAAATCCTGTTGGCGCAACTAATATAAAGCACGGCTTCTCTCACATTGCGCGGTCTCGGCTTGTGTTTTGAAAAAACGGGATAAACGGTTGAAAATACCTTGCGGATACCATCTTTCTGAGCCTCGGTATATACATCGCCACACGTTCTGAACGTCGATTTCAGATACAGGAGCGAACTGATGCAATAATAGTGGAACTTGCGCAGCCTATCGGCCGAAATTTCAGCCGTTGACGCAGCATCGAGCAGTCGCCGGTTGGTAAGGAGCGAGTGATAATGATATGGCTTGAGGCCGGAAGTGATTGACCCCCGGGTCAGACGGTAATAAAACTTAGCGCCCGAGAATGCAACCTTCCGGCACGCATTTGCCCAGAGTCTCTGCATCCCCTCGTCGCTGTTATATGACTCCGTAGGCATACCGACCTCACGAATCAATGAAGTCCGCCACAACGCAAACCCCGGAATCGAATAGTCAAGCATAAGCTCGAAAGCCTCTTTCCCGGTAATGCATCCCTCCTGTGCTCTCGAAGTCATGTCGTTTGCGCGGTTCTTTTCGTCATATCTGTGGTCGTCAGTGTTGTCACTGAAAAAATGGCATGACGGAATCACGGCATCAGCGCCCGTCAGAGCCTGCACGTCGACAAGACTCTGCAGCAGCGACGGTTCGAGCAGGTCATCATGCGACATATATAGAGTCCATTCAGCGTCAAGCCTCGGAAAAATATAATTCCACGTAAAAGGCACAGAGCCCTCGTGAGGCTTCTCTACCACGACAATCCTGTTGTCGCCGGCGGCAGCCTTCTTCAGTATATCCACAGAGTTGTCGGTAGACCCGTCATCAACAAACAGAGCGGTAAAGTCGGCAAACGTCTGCGACAGAATGCTTCCGACCGTCTCCTCAAGATATCTCTCCCCGTTATATACGGGTATCAGAATATTCACTTTAGCCATTGCTGTCGATTTTTGCTACAAGTTCCTCAATCTCTTTCCCTTGGAGCCACAGCATGCCTTCTTTGCGGTTGGCCTTGCGGTTTCTGCAATAACGGGGAATACGCACAATCGACTTGCCGACAGCTGCAATCTGTTCAAGCACAAGCCGGCCGTGTCCCCTTGCAATCTCCTTTGGCGCAAAGATGACAAAAAAGAAATATTTGTTGAAAAACATATACAACTGTCGCCCAAGTGAATTGTTGATGTTGAGATAGACCTCTGTCTCGAGATTTCGCAAAACGGCTCCCTTCTTCGCCATAGTGGCATTCCCGAAGTCCTCTCTGTCATGCACCATCATTGCCGTAGGCACAACGCCGACTTTAAGGCCGTGGTAATTGATGCGGTAGGCATAGTGATGGTCCTCACCATAGTGAAAAAATATCGGATCAAATCCACCGATCTTTTCAATCGTAGAGCGTGGGATAAACCAGCCGGCGGCCGGTACGCATTCTACCCGATATACATCTTTGGGTTGTCCCACGGAATTATCCTCAATAAAATCAGTGCCGATGGCTCTCAGATAACCTTTAAATTGAGCGTCGAGTTTTGAACGGCTGCCGTGAACATGCAGCGGACTTAAGATGCCCAGGTCGGAGTGCGAAGGCTTCTCTGCCACTTCAAGCAGCCTTTCAAACATATCAGGGTAGATATACGCATCCTGATTAAGCAGATACACATAGTCGGCGCCATTGTCGTATGCATAACGTATGCCGACATTGTTGGCCTGACCGAACCCTAAATTCTTACCCGCGCGACACAAAATAACCTCCGGATAATTGCGGCTGATGAAATCACACGTATCATCGGTCGAACCGTTGTCAATCACAACAGTTTTGACCGGAACGGTTGACCGGCGTATGCTCTCCATGCACTCCTTCAGCCACTTCATCCCGTTCCACGTGACGATGATGATATATATATTAAGGTTCATATTTCGTTAATATTTAGAATAATAACGTGTTTTTTTGAGATTGTTTTTATAATCTCGCTTTGCGGCAGCTTTTAAAAGAACTTTCACGGTTATTCTATTGAAGAGATAAACTTGTTAAATGAATTACGTGCTATTTGTTTTGCTTTATCTCGTGCTGTTTTATCTCTATCTGTCGGGCTATTCATAAGGTCTATGCAGTTATTAATAATCTCCCCTCGACCTGTATCAGTCAGCATCTTGGTTGAAATGTCAATCATTGATGACGTTTTGTTTAAAGTCATTAGAAGCCCTTCAATCTTATGTTCATAGCTAAGAGCGATAAATGGAACAGCATTGTTTAACGCAAATACAATACTATGATAACGTGCACCAATCATGAGTCGGGCATTGCGAATTATCGTTTGCTGAATGTCTGAACCATATTTATCAGAAATGATAATGGCTCTCTGTTTGCGTTCAAGTTTTTCAACAATCTCTCTGAATAAGTGTATGTCATCAGCCGGATATCCGTAATGACAAGTTTGTGGTAGAAATACAATTTTATGGTCAGGTCGGTTGTCTAGTATCGCATTGGCAAGTTTAACATAAAAGTCAAGAATTTCAGACTTGGAAACCTTTCCTCTGTAAGCATAATGCCAAATCAGTAAATTTGGGACAAAAACAACATACTTAGTATTATCTAAAGATTTTTCTATTTCAGAGGGAATTTCTGCAACTGGAGTTTCTAAGAATGCAGTGTCCACCGTTGATGTGAAGTCAATATTTAATTCTCTTGCTATTGCTTCGGATTTCTTGTCACGTAGCGATAAAAATGAAAAATAATTCAATAATTCAATACTATATTCTCGAAATCTTTTGTTTTCCTCGGAAACAATTGGAAATGGACCGATCGATCTGCCATAATAAAAAATAGGCTTATGTAATTTCTTTGCTAAAAGAAGCAGTTTTATATGTCCCCAGTTTTGAAATCCTCCCATGCAAATTCCTCCGGGGGCATTAACTATTATATCAGCTCTTTTTATATGCAGGAGTAATGACCGGAGATGTGGGATAATATAGAATAACGGCTTGAGTTTCCCGCGCAAGATATACTTGTCCATTAAATATTTATTTAACTTTCTCATTATGCGGGAAGGACGAGGTGTTTGAACTCCGATATATCGTACATTAGGGTAATCAACCTTAAACTCATTAATGCTATTTTCCGGTTGGTTAAAGAATAGTACATTAATTTTATAATGAGGTTTTGTCTTGGATAGCTCTCTAACTAATGCTCTATGTGCCGATTCATCACCACGGTTATTAAGCGGTTGATTTATAATTAGAATATTTTTCATTATTGAATGTTCTTTTCAAATTTATTAGTTAGTTCAAACGCCCTTCTTGTTGAAATTGCAACTTTAAATTCGTTCGGATAATATCCGAAACCGATTATTACAATCGGCACTTCATTTTCCGGAACATTAAAATGCTTTAGTTCATCGAGCTTTTTTCCGTTAAATCCGCAGGATAGAGGGATAGTTCCTAATCCCAGGAAATGAAGTGCGTTGATTAAGTTCATTGCATATAACCCTCCGTCAACATAAGCCTGAAAAACTTCATAATCTAAAAATGCGCGTAAATCTGCTGTGACTAAAATTGCGCAGTGGATATCTTGCTCAAAACCGTTGGCTCCACCCTGCCATTTTAGCAATTCATGACATGCAGAGCCTTTATATACATGGGTTTTCCAACCTTGTCTGTTGCATGCCGATGGCGTTCTGGACGCCAAAACTAATGCTTTTGAAATAATTGAATCACTAGGTAATTCTGCAGTGAAGTATCTGACCGAGTGTCTACTATACAGCAGATCTTCAAAATTCCCTTTTGCTTGATTAATAATATTCTCAGAGGTACACATCTCAACACCACCAAAAACTTTAGCCGGAGAAATTAGATATTTTGCCGATAGTTTGTTGTATATCGCCTCAATATCTTCTATGTTGACATCACTCGCAGCTTTGGTGTGGGAAATATATTTTTTTATCGTGACCAATGGATATGTGAGGAATGATGAATCAATTTGTCCGTATCGTTCATCATATTCTTTTAGCTTTTTGCAAAGATTAGTGACTTTTGCAACTCCGAATCCTTTTTTTGTATTCTTTATTGACAATGCTTTCTCAATAATATGATTTTCACGCAATAAAGTGTACTGCATTTTTTGCATATCAGAGTTGGTATTAATACTTGCATTGAATCTGAGACTTCTTTTGAGTAGCCATTTGGAATTCGTTCTAATGTTATCTTGCGGACGTTGTGTCTTTCTTACAAATGTTATAACTCTCCGACAGATAGCGTTGTATATCTTGTGTATCATAACGAATAAGATTTTTTATTGAGTTTTAGAATACTTCTAATCTTATTAATTAGAAAAGACTTCTCTCTTTTGTCAATACCTAATAAATATATTGAAAATAATGTCCATATAACAGATATAGGGACTAAAAGAAAAAATCTAAGATATCCCGGTTCACAGATATAGGCTATAACTAAAGGTAATGAAAACGATACTATAGAAACCTTGATGCAGGGCACCCACACTGATGATATATAATTCCTGACAGGGAAGTTCATGAGACGTTTAAGTGCCATGAAGCGTGGTATATCCATTAAAATATATATTGTGATATACAAAATGTTCGCAATCCAGACAAACATCCCAAGTTTAAAGGCTATCCAACTTAATGGAAATACAAGGACACATATTGCCGTGACTTCTAACTGATAACGTTTCATCTTGCCTGCGGCGTTGATTAATGTTACCATACCACTCCCTTGTGCTAACGCAAGAGACTCAAACATGGCAAATCTTAGATATGTGACTGCATATTCTGGCACCGTGCCAAGCCATATTTTTAGAATAGTCTCAGTCTCAATTACTATAGGTACTAGAAATATTAATGTCATAAGCCATCTCAAGCGATCACTCCTATTTGTAAGAGCAAAGCAATAATCAAGATCTTTGTTTGCATATGACTTAACAATCTGCGGATTAAGCGCAGTGGTGAAATTGTTGATAAAACTTTGCACACAGTTCCTTACCGAGAAAGCAATTCCTCGGGCTGCATTGTAAAGAATTCCAAAGAAGACGTTTACGAGTATGTTGATACCCTGGGAGTTTAGAATCATGGCCGTTTGCCCAAAGAAAATCCATCCGGAATAAGAAGCCATTTCTTTTAAAAGCTCTTTGTCAAGAATACGCCGGTACTTTGCTTCCTCGAAGTGTCTCGAGCAATAAACACCATAAAATATTCTCATGAAAAGACTTGTCCCAACGAGTAAAATGGAGTAGAAAATTAAATGATTAAATTGTGAATTTTTTACTAAAAAGCAAATGGCCAATCTTAGAGCCGCACTTAATATACTGCTATATGCATATATCGACATGTGCTCGTGAGCTATAATTGTAGCACTGTATGGCACTGAAACCAAGTCCAATATCATAATCACTATTGAACATTGAAGAACCCAATGTGCGGCGTGAAGACTGCCTTCCGGAATTTTAGCAGAAGTGTTCAAGAACCACAGACCACCAATTTCTAATGCAATAAAAACGATGAATGATAATATAATCTGTACATTTACGGTCGTAGAAAATACATTGCGCATTCTTTCAGGGTTGCCTTCACCGAGTGAATATGTTATAAATCGGCTACACCCCGTGGATATTGCTCCAGTTATTATTGCGCCAAAAGATGTAATCCCACCAACCACATAAAATATACCATAATTGTCAACGCCCAGAGCCTCAAGCATAACTCTGGAGGTGTATAATCCGACAATTAAAGTAATGAATGTACGGAAATACAATGCAATAGTGTTCTTGAGTATGCGTTTATTCTTTACTGATGAACTTTCTTTCATTTATTGAATTTACAATTATCTATTGCTGCGAGTTTTGTCGGTTTTGTATAAATGCTTTTGCCCTCAAAAAATCTAATCGATTGCTTTTTTTATCGGTTGTTGTTGCATTCTGTCCAATGCGTTTATTTACCGTTTGTTATGAGACACCCTCTTATTATGTTGTATGTTTCCTTCTTGCGGTCAGTCGAGGGTTTCGATTATGGCGGTCGGAGGGAGGGTGAGGTCGATGTAGGCCACGAGGCAGTTTTGCAGACGTACGCGCAGGCGGCGGTAGCGCGAGCCGCGAACGGTCAGCAGTTCGCCTTCTATCCGGCTGTCGTTGTGTGGTATGCGCACGCGACGGCCTATGATGCGGCTGAGGTTGTCGTCGCCGGCGGCGTGAAATGTCATGCGCTGCTCTGTGGTGGTGGCGGCTATGAAGTTGTCCATCTCGGCGTCGCGTATTATCACCGGCTGGCGATAAGGCTGTCCCTTTACGTAGAGATATTCGATGCCGATGTTGCGGCGCACTATCGAGTCGATGTGGCTTATGGTGTCATTGACAAAAAATATGTCGGGGATTGCGGGTGATATTTTCCTTACCTGACGGCCGCATTTCACGGTCACGCTCTCTTTCATAGGCATGAAAAAACGGCGTACCATCCTTTGTGCCAGCTCATAGCCGTAGAGGCGCTCTGCTTTTGCGGCGGTTGTGCCGCAGCTTTGTTGCGTGACGCTGACTTTCTCCTTTCTGGAGCGCATCACTACCCATACGGTCTTTTCGCCGTCATCGTTGCCGGTGGGGGCGTTCTGAATGTAGAGGGGGCTGAAATGTAAGTTTTCGGTAGCCATTGCGGTGTGATTGGCCTGAGTGTGATCTGTGTGCGTGACCCGCTACGTGATTGGTCGGCTATGTTTAAGGCTTTATTAGGCTGCAGACAATTCTTTCTATCCCCGCTAATTGTGTATTGGCGTACAAATCAGCGGGTTATAAGGTGTGTCCCAAAAAGCTCGGGCTCAATTGTCATTTGCAAAATTTTGTGAAATTCAAGCAGTTTCATTTCGTGCCATTTTGCTGCGGCGAGGCCGCATGCGGGCCTGTTGGGGTCTGTAGTTGATAATAAAGTCCGTTTAGTCGTTATTAACGCGTTGCAAAGTTATGAATTTGTGTTTTAATTTCCAAATTCCGGCCACGGTTTTGATGCTTTTTACGGCTTTGAGTCACTTTGACTCAGTTTTGTCGGTTGTGAAGGCTTATGTGTAGCCTGTCTGATATCTGGAAATGTAGGCGGCCGTGGTGCGTCGTTTCTGTTGACGCGCCACGGCCGCTGTCAGGTCAGTGCGGCGATATATGGTCGTATCTGTTGTTATTTTACGCGGAGCAGGAAATAGTTTTTCTTTCCTTTCTGCACAAGTATGTATTTGCCGTTGAGGAGCAGGCCGGCAGTGGCGGCGGCATAGACGTCGCTCACTTTTTCCTTGTTGATGGAAAATCCTCCCTGCTGCGCGAGTTTGCGCAGTTCGGCCTTTGAGGGGAACACCGGAGCTTTGTCGGTGAGCAGGTCGGCGATCTTGAGCTCGCCGTTGAGGTCGTCGGCCGAAATCTCAAACTGCGGCACTCCTTCAAATACGGCAAGCAGGGTGTCCTCGTCGATTTTGCGCAGTGTCTCGGAGGCTTTGTTTGAGAAGAGTATCTGCGATGCCTCTACGGCCGCTTCATAGTCGGCCGCACTGTGCACCATTGTGGTGATTTCCTTTGCGAGGCGCTTCTGGAGCGGACGCTGGCCGGGATCGGCAGCCTGCTGCGCCACGAGGTCGTCGATTTCATCCTTGGGCAGATCGGTGAATATCTTGATATATTTCTCTGCGTCGGCGTCAGATACGTTGAGCCAGAACTGGTAGAATTTGTAGGGCGACGTGTAGCGCGGGTCGAGCCACACGTTGCCGCTCTCGGTCTTTCCGAATTTGCCTCCGTCTGCTTTGGTAATGAGGGGGCAGGTGAGGGCGAAGGCGTCGTCGGCGCCGTTGATGCGGCGTATCAGTTCGGTGCCGGTAGTCATGTTGCCCCACTGGTCGGAGCCTCCGAGCTGCAGACGGCATCCCTTCTCGTTGTAGAGGTGGAGGAAGTCATAGCCCTGGAGAAGCTGGTAGGAGAATTCGGTGAACGACATTCCTTCGCGCGATTCGCCCGACAGACGTTTCTTCACCGAGTCTTTCGCCATCATGTAGTTGACGGTGATGTGCTTGCCGATGTCGCGGATGAAGTCGAGAAATGAGAATTCCTTCATCCAGTCGTAGTTGTTGACGAGTATCGCCGCGTTGGGGGCGTCGGAGTCGAAGTCGAGAAATTTGGCGAGCTGACGCTTGATGGCTTCCTGATTGTGGCGCAGGGTCTCCTCGTCGATGAGTTTGCGTTCCTGGCTTTTCATCGAGGGGTCGCCGATCATGCCGGTGGCTCCGCCCACGAGAGCGATGGGGCGGTGGCCGGCGCGCTGGAAGTGCTTGAGCATCATCACTCCCACGAGGTGCCCGATATGAAGCGAGTCGGCCGTCGGGTCAATGCCGAGGTAGGCCGTAGTCATGCCTTTTTTAAGTTGTTCGTCGGCGCCGGGAGTCACTGAGTGAATCATGCCGCGCCAAGTGAGTTCCTGTATGAAGTCCATTGTCGTATGTTAGTGTTAAACGGTGTTTTTAAGGTCGTTATCTGAGTCGGGCGAGAGCCTCGCCGATGCGGCGCATGGCCTCGCGGATATTGTCGTCGGAAGTGGCATAGCTCAGGCGTATGTATCCGTCGAGACAGAATGCCGCGCCGTCGACTGTCGCCACGTGGGCTTTGTCGAGCAGATATAGGGCGAGTTCGCCTGATGTGTTTATTGTTGTCTCTCCGTCTGATTTGCCGAGGAACGAAGTCACGCGGGGGAAGAGATAGAACGCGCCCTGCGGCTCGTTGCATTCCAGTCCGGGTATCTGTCGGGCAAGTTCGACCACAAGGTCGCGGCGGCGTCGGAATGCCTCACACATTGTCCTGACGCAATCCTGCGGGCCTTCGTAGGCTGCTTCGGCGGCTTTCTGGGCTATCGAAGAGCACCCCGAGGTGTATTGGCTCTGGAGCTTGTTGACAGCCTTGGCGAGCCACAGCGGAGCGGCGCAGTATCCGATGCGCCATCCGGTCATCGCGTAGGCTTTTGACACGCCGTTGATTATGACCACGCGGTCGGCGATTTCAGGGAATGATGCCAGCGATGTGAAGCTGCCGGTGAAATTGATATGCTCATATATCTCGTCGGAGAGAACAATGATGTCGGGATATTTTGCGATTACGTCGACAAGTGCCTGAAGCTCCTCGCGCGAGTAGACCGAGCCGGTGGGGTTGGACGGTGAGCACAGAAGCACCATGCGGGTGCGCGGGGTGATGGCGGCCTCGAGGCGTTCGGGCGTGATCTTGAAGTTGTCCTCCAGGGTGGTGGGCACGAGCACGTTGGTGCCTCGCGCGAGTTTCACCATCTCCACGTATGACACCCATGCCGGTGTGGGGATAAGCACCTCGTCGCCGGGGTTGATTGAGGCGAGTATGACATTGCAGAGAGCCTGCTTGGCGCCGTTCGACACCACTATCTGCTCAGGGGCGTAGTCGACGCCGTTTTCCTCTTTGAGCTTGCGTGACACAGCCTTGCGCAGCGACATATATCCCGGAACGGGAGTATAGAATGTGAAATTCTCGTCGATGGCGCGCTTGGCGGCCTCCTTGATGTGGTCGGGAGTGTTGAAGTCGGGTTCGCCGACCGAGAGGTTGATAACATCGACGCCTTGCGCCTTGAGTTCGTTGCTCTTTTGCGACATAGCCAGCGTGGCCGAAGGGGAGAGCGATTGTATAAGCTCGGAGATATGTGTCATAACTTTACAAAATTTTCGGCAAAGATAGCATTTTTATTTTAATTAATAGCAAAACGGAGCATTTATGTCAGAATTTGCCACGCCGGGCTGCGCCACAGCCTGAGGCAATCCGCCCGCATTACCTATTTATATAAATATACCCGTCACTGCTGCAACAGAGGTTACTGTAACAGCCGTTGCAGTAGATGCAGGATTGAAGGTCAGCGGTAGAGGGCGAATTCGTAGATGCGGGCTGTGGAGCCGGTTGACTATTGCTATGTGCCACCGGTCGGATTTCACATACGGTTTCATCAGTTCGTATTCGCGGGGAAAATATTCTTTGATCCACGCATATTTCACGCCCCCTTCGAAGTTGAACACATATCCGGGGTATTTCTGAAGAAGTGTCAGGTTCCGGTTGACGGTGTTCCGGACATAGCGGCTGATGGTGGTCTGTATGTCCCATTCCCACTGGGTGTCGAGATGTGCGTCAGATACGAGATAGACGCGGGATCTGTTTTCAGCGTCGGAAGCCGCGGCCGATACGGTGGCGGCAACAGCAACAGCGGCGACGGTGGCTATAAGCAATCGCTTCATGGTGAGTCGTGTTAAGGTGATGAATGGTCTGCGAGGGCCGGAGATGTCAGGCGGTCTATTGCAAATATACATATAAAACTAAAACGGCAATCGTGGGCAGTGATAATACAAATGTGCGATTTTTTGCTCCGGCAATTGCCCAGGCGCGCAGGCGCATCGGTCGCGTAAATGTGAAATAATTATAAAGGAGCATCCCGCGGGATACTGATTTATATGAAAATGAGTATCTTTGCGATAAAATGATACGTATGCACGTGAAGTCTGTAACTTTTTGACGCATCGTGCGTTTATCTTTATGGATGCACGTTTTTTATAACGAACAACTGTTTAATAACCAATAAAATCACGTATGAAATTAAAAAGGCTTGCGCTTAACGCGCTCGGCGGACTGATGGCTGTGGCTCTGGCCGCCTGTATGCTCACTTCCTGCGGCAAAAGCGCCGGAAGCGCCGACACTCTGGTGGAGAATATTCCTTCATCGTCAGTTTTTGTTCTCAAGATTAACCCGCAGCAGGTGCTGGAGAACGCCGGATGCTCTGTCGACAACGGAAAGATTGTGCTGTCGAAGAAATACAGCGACGTAATCAAAGAGAATGCCGGAGCGACAATGCTTAATGTCGTCAATCAGTATCTCGCATATACCGAAGGCATCAAGCTCGACGCCATCATGCTCTTTTCTGCAGACGCCGGTGCAAAGAGCGCCGCTATGACAGCTCTCGTGAGTGACGCCGAGCCTGTAAAGGCGCATCTCAAAGAGCTTTTCGGAAACCAGACGGAAGAGAACGGATACACTGTGTTTAAAAACACCGGTGTCGTCATCGCTGTCAATGACAAGATGATGTGGGTGGCCGACAATATGGCGGCCATCGAGAGCATCTCTGCCGAGGCCGCGAAATCTAATCTCGCGTCGGTCGGCGGTGTGAGCGAATTCCTTGCCGACGACAATGCTTTCGCTTTTGTGGTGTCGCTTCCCGAAATCGAAAAGACCCTTAAAGCTCAGGGCATCGATGTAGCTGCCAAGCTTGAGAGAAATGACGTGCCCGCACCTCTCGCAGAGAAGATTGCCGGCGCGATGAAATATTATGCCTGCGGTTCGATGGCATTCAAGGGTAACACTGTCAGCGGTGAGTTTTTCCTCGTTGACAAGGATGGCAAACGCAGCGAGTTCGGCAAAGTGCTCAATGTGATTGACACCGATTTCCTTGCCAATGTTCCCGCCGACGCCAATGCTGTCATGGCATGCGGCAATATCGGTGATGCCGACCTCAAGAGCGCCATCGACAGCGTTGTCGCCGACTACAAGGCAAAGGCCGGAGACAGCCAGGACGCGCAATATCTTGACCTGCTTACCCTCTGGGACGGCACTGCGGCGCTTGCCTTCGAATGCAACGACCTTATTGCCATCGACCCTGCGTCGCTTGTCAATATGTCGGAGATGCAGCTCGTCGAAACAGTGTTTACCAAAATCAAGTGGGTGGCTATGGCTCACTATCCCGCTGAGGTTGTGGAAAAATACGCCGCCCGGGTTTTCGACTTCATGCGTAACACCGGCGCGACTCCCGACTACGCCGGCAAAGGCTATTACAAAGTTGACTCCGAACAGGGCTTCAGCCTCTATTTCGGCAACCGTTACGACTATCTTACATTCGCCAACTTCGACATAAAGAGCAACGCCAACACGCTTGCCGACAAGTTCGCCGGCAAACATCTGGCAATCTACAGCAAAGCCGATGCCAATCCCGTAATGGCGCGTTTCGGCTGGAACTACGGTTCGGAAGGCCTGTTGTGGCTTGATGACGACGCACTTCGCTTCAAAGTGGAGCTTACCGGCACTTCGGCCAACTATCTCCAGGCATTTATCGAGCCTCTGACCGACATGAACAATCTGCAGAATCTTATGCAGTATTTCATGGAAATGGAGCGTTCGGTTTTATACGACGAGCCTGATTTCGACGACTATTACGATTATAGCGAAGAATTCTAAGAAACTGTTTAAATTCATATGATACAGATTTTGAGAAGGATTGTCGGATTGATTTTTGTTTGTGATGAGGGAGCGTAGCCGTAGCTACGTGACCGAAGAATAAACAAAAAGACTCCGACAAGACTCTCAAAAGCAAAGTGATATGAATTTTAAACAGTTTCTAAACCCTTAGCCCGGAGCCGGTGTTGAAAAGACACCGGCCTCGCCGGAGGGCCTCGCTTCGCGGCTTTCCGGCTTTAATATTTATCTGTATATTTAAACGACTGTGATAGAGAAGATAACAATCAACAATCTGTTGCCTGAAGTTTTCGGCGACGAGAGAGACACGGAGCGTATACGCCGGTCGGATGTATGGCTTCGTCATCTGTCGTTCGAGAAGCCGCTGTCATACATGGTGTTTGCCGAGTCAGGCACCGGCAAATCGTCGTTGTGCGCCTTTCTCTACGGCAGCAGGCGTGACTATGAGGGCACGATACTCTTCGACGGAAACGATGTCAGAGGCTACAGTGCTGAGAAATGGTCGCAGCTGCGTCGTGCGGCGCTTGCATATCTGCCTCAGCAACTGAGTCTTTTTCCGGAACTTACCGCTATTGACAATGTGCTGCTCAAAAACCGACTGACCGACTACTATTCGGAGGCCGACATACGCCGCATGTTCGAGCAGCTTTCGATCGACCACCGCGCCGACACTGTGGCCGGAAGGCTGTCGATAGGCCAGCAGCAGCGTGTGGCTACAGTCAGGGCGTTGGCGCAACCGTTTGATTTCCTTCTTCTTGATGAGCCTGTCAGCCATCTCGACGCGCGCAACAACGATATCGTGGCGCAGATGATCACGAGCCATGCCGAGTCGCGTCATGCTTCGGTAATCGCCACGTCGGTAGGCAATCACCTGTCGATCGACAGTAATAAAATACTTCGCTTATGATACTTCACAATCCTGTCAGCCGGCTTCTCGGAAAAAACATATCGGTCGGGCAGCTCGCCGGATATTCGATAGCCAATTTCGTAGGACTTGCGATATTGCTCACGGCGCTGCAGTTTTACCGCGACACCACGGCGGCGGAAAATGCTGCCGACGATTCGTTTGTTTCGGCCGATTACATGATATTGTCGAAGCATGTAAGCGACCTGAACACTTTTCAGGGCAAAAGCTCCGGTTTCACCGACGGTGATATCGCCGAGCTCAGGGCCAAGTCTTGGGTGGAAGCTCTCGGAGTGTTCACCCCTTCGCGGTTTCATGTCAACGGAGCTGTCGACTTCGGCGGCCGCGGCATGTCGACGCATCTATTCTTCGAGTCGATACCCGATGAATTTTTCGATGTCAAGCCTCAGGGCTGGGGGTATAATCCGAATGACTCCACGGCAGTAGTGCCTATCGTGATATCACGCGACTATCTGGCGCTTTACAATTTCGGTTTCGCCGCATCGCGCGGCCTGCCGCAGCTGAGCGAGCAGATCGTAGGCTCGGTGCCGTTGCGGCTGTCGCTCAGCGGTAACGGCAAGCGGGTGGTGCGCACAGGCAAGATTGTGGGCTTTTCGTCGCGTCTCAACACCATCGCTGTGCCTGAAACGTTTATGAACTGGGCCAACGCCGAGTTCGGCGACAGCACCGAGGCGGCCGATGTGTCGCGTCTGATAATCAGGACCGATGACCCCGGCAATCCGGAGATTGCCAAGTATTTCGACGAGAAAGGCATCGAGGTGTCGGGTGAGAAGCTCAATCAGGGCCGCGCGGCCTACTTCCTGTCGATAGTGTCGGCGGTGGTTATCGCCATCGGGCTGGTGATATGCGCTCTCGCGTTCTTAATACTGATGCTGAGCATCAGCCTGCTGTTGCAGAAAAACAAAGATAAGATCCACGACCTGCTTATGCTTGGATATACTCCGCGTCAGGTGGCCGGATACTACTACCGTCTCGTGTCATTGCTCAACGGAGCGCTTCTCGTGCTGGCGCTTGTGGTGTTTGTCGTGGCGTCGCATCTCTGGAAGGGGCTGTTTGGCTCTCTGGGTCTGTCGACCACGGGGTGTGGTGTGACAATGCTTGCCGGATTCGGGCTGATGGCACTTGTCACGGCTGTGAATATGATGGCCATACGCCGTAATGTGAAACGTAATTTCTATAAGTAACCGCAGCCGGCTTGTGCCGGTATATGAAAAATTATGATATGAACTGCCTTAAAACTTTAATACTCGCCGCAGTTGCGGTTCTCTCCGTCGCAGGGGCATCCGCTGCCGGCAAGGCTGTGGCCGTGAAGCCTACAGCGGTACGTCCTGATATGGATATGATAAAATCGGAAGTGCTCAATCCGACAAGCCGGTTTTATTATCCGAAACTGATGGCCGACTATGAGAAAAATGACACACTGATGACTCTCGAGGATTACCGCTATCTCTATCTCGGGAGCGTGTTTCAGGAGGATTACAATCCTTACCGACGTTCGCCGTTTGACAGCGAGATAGAGCAGCTTTATTACAAGAAATTGCATACGCGTGCGGAGCTCGATCTCATTATAGAGTATGCGGAGCAGGCGTTGCTCGACGATCCGTTTGACCTCCAGCAGATCAACTTTCTGATTTATGCGCTGCAAAACCGCGGCAAGATAAACCGTGCGAAGATATGGCAGTTTCGCCTCAATCATCTGCTCGAAGCGATATTGTCGACCGGTACGGGGCTCGACACTGATAACGCGTGGATTGTGATTGACCCGAAGCATGAATACAATATTCTGAATTTCAAGAATAACCTTGCGGAGGATGTGACGTTTACCGCTCCCTATTACGATTATATCAAGATACGGCAGGACGGCGAGTCGGGCGACAAGACTCCGGAAGGATACTATTTCAATATCCGCTATATCCTTGAGGAATATTACCGCAAGCACCCCGAGGAGCGCTGAGATATCTGTCACCCGTTTGGTATAAAACAAAAGTACAGGGAAACAGGGGGGGGCTATTGACGCCCCCGTCCCGGCTGCGGCCGTCCCTCCCCCTATAATCTCTGGATCTCTTGGATGCAAAAAAAGAGACATCTGATGATGTCTCTTTTTGCGCTTCAGGATGGGCTTGAACCAACGACCCCCTGATTAACAGTCAGGTGCTCTAACCAACTGAGCTACTGAAGCAGTTTGCTTTGCCGTTGCCATTCGGATGGCTCTATCGGCTTTTGCGTTGCAAATTTACGGTTAATTTTTTTATTGTGCAAACATTTGTTTGATTTTTTTGCTGCACCGGATTATTTTTTGAGTTTTTTATGGAGAACTTATCGGGCGATGAAATGGTTTTGACAGTGAAAAATGACTATTTCATTACCCTTTAGTTACAAAGCGGTGGCATGGTTAAGATAGTGACACATTGTTGATACAATTTAATTACTAATTTCTCCGTGTGGCAACTTTTTTCTACTTTTACCGCCGGAAAGGCAACAGAATTTCCTCCGAAATAATGCAACGACTTTTTAAAGAAGATATACCGGCCGATATGGCCGTCAAAGGAAATGTTATAATATCATTCAAAGATGACGAGGTGTGTGACGCTTTGCGCAAGTGTCTGCATGACGACGGCTACGGAGTGTATATTTGCAAGACTTTTGAAGAGTTTATGGAACTCGAGCATGTTGATGTGATGTGCATCGTTGTTGATGTCACTCCGGGGCATGCGTCGACGTTTCACGCGATAGAGATAATCAAACAGACGCCGGTCGGCATGCATATACCGATACTTGTGGTGGCCGATGTGACATCGACCGGACATGTGGTGCGTGCGCTTAATGCCGGAGCCACCGACTATATTCTGCAGCCTTATTCCAACAAGGAGTTTCTGCAGCGGTTGGCGAAGCTTTCGGAATCGGGCAGGCGCCCGGCGTAGTCTAATTTATACCGGATTCACTTTTTTGAGTCAGCAGGCAGGATGCACAATGTGCATTCTGCCTGTTTCGGTTTTTTGCCGTTAGCATAGTTTCTTTGCGATTTTGGCGGCGGCAGGGACGGGGGCGTCTCGCCTCCGGGAATTGACCGGTTCGGTTAATGACGGGGATGAGCCTGCGGATCTGCGGGGTATTCACGGGGGCGAGACGCCCCCGCCCCGGCTGCCGCCCGTCCCTGCTGTTGATCGGGAGGGGATGTAAAAATAAGACGCGGCCGCTTTTTGGCGGCCGCGTCGGGTGGTATTTCTGTTTGTTGAAATTGCTGTCGGGGGAGATTAGTCGATTGTTTCGTCGGCTTTGTAGCCACCCATTTCGCGGATTGCGTTTTTGAGCATGATATACTGCTGGAAGAGGTGGTTGACGGGCACTTCGTTTTTGGTGTAGTCGTGCATGGGGCTCTTGAGGAAGAAGCTGAGGAAGCGCTGTATGCCGTAGCGTCCGGCACGGGCAGCGAGGTCGCTCAGGAGCACGAGGTCAAGGCAGAGGGGAGCGGCGAGGATTGAGTCGCGGCAGAGGAAGTTGATCTTGATCTGCATGGGGTAGCCCATCCAGCCGAAGATGTCGATGTTGTCCCAGCCTTCTTTGTTGTCGTTGCGCGGGGGATAGTAGTTGATGCGCACTTTGTGGTAGTATCCGTCGTGGTCGTTGCCGCAACCGCCGCAGTTCTGGCCGTAGAGGTCGGGTTGCTCTTCGGGCACGAGGATTGACTCGAGGGTTGAGAGCTTAGAAACTTCTTTGGTGCGGAAGTTGGCGGGCTCGTCAAGCACGAGGCCGTCGCGGTTGCCGAGGATGTTGGTCGAGAACCAGCCGGCGAGACCGAGGCAGCGGGTGCCGATGATGGGTGCGAAGCCTGATTTTACGAGGGTCTGACCGGTTTTGAAGTCTTTACCTGCGATGGGCATTTTGGTTTTTTCGGCGAGTTCCCACATAGCGGGGATGTCGACGGTGGTGTTGGGAGCGCCCATTATGAAGGGGGCGCCTTCAGAGAGAGCTGCGTAGGCGTAGCACATCGAGGGTGCGATGTTTTCGCAGTCGTTGGCTTTCATTGCGGCCTCGAGGTCGGCGAGAGTGTAGTGGATTTTCTCGTTGACGGGAACGTAAACTTCTGTTGAAGCGGCCCAGAGAACTACAACGCGGTCAACGCCGGTGTTGGCTTTGAAGTCGCGGATGTCCTGACGGAGCTGTTCGGTCATGTCCCAGCGGTCTTTGCAGGTCTTTACGTTGTTGCCGTCGAGGCGTTTTGCGTAGTTGTGGTCGAAAGCTGCGGGCATGGGCACGATTTTCTCGAGCTCATCTTTTACGGGGTTGATATCTTTTTCTTTGAGAACTTCGCATTTGATAGCTGATTCGTAGGCGTTGTCGGGATAAACGTCCCATGCGCCGAACACGATGTCGTCAAGTTTTGCGATAGAGACGATTTCGTCGTATTTGAGATATTTTTTGTCAGCGCCTTCACCGACACGCATTTTGTCGTATTGTGTCATTGAGCCGACCGGTTTTGCCAGGCCTTTGCGGGCCATAAGTACGCCGGTCATGAAAGTTGAACTAACGGCACCGAGGCCGACAACCAAAACGCCGAGTTTGCCTTCGGCTTTTTTTACATTACTCATCTTACTTATAAATGAATGGTTAAATATTTTTCTATGTTATAGATGTTTCGCAATTGACCGAATTGGAAAATTGCGTGTAAAAGTACGTATTGTTTTTTAAAAGTAAAATTTTTTAAGGTAAAAAATACGTAACTATTTGTTAATAGTACATAAATGATGGGTTATTTGGTGAATATAGGTTAAAATAGTTGGTATTTATGGTGTATTGTGCTAATATAGATTAATTATGCTTTGTGGTATAATTGCATAATAATGAGAACGCGACCGACATTCAGGGAGTGTTTGGATTAATTTGAAGTTTTTATTCTCATTCTCTTGAATTGTTAATACGGTTTAAATTCAAACACTCTTTCAGAGGCTGATTTGCAGCTGCGGAAAGCGCAGTTTGACGTAGTGGGCTACGATGCGTGCGATATTGTCGGTGGAGAGCAGCGATGTGTCGAAGCAGAGGTCGTAGGAAGAGGCGTCGCCCCAGCGCTTGTCGGTGTAGAAGTTGTAGTAGCCTGCACGCAGACGGTTGGTGCGCTGGCGGAGTTTGTCGGCTTTTTCGCGAGAGTCGATGTCGCCGCGTGCGATAATACGGTCGATGCAGCATTCGGCGGGAGCATGCACGAACAGGTTGATGGTGAGCGGGTTGTCGCGAAGTACGTAGTCGGCGGAGCGTCCGACGATGACGCATGGGCCTGTGGCGGCGAGGCGCCGGATCACGTCGGCCTGGGTCTCGTAGATTGAATCGCCTGATATGGAGGTGGGATGCTGATACCATGACATGTTGCTGAAACCCATTGAGAATGAGAATGTGGAGCTGAGGAAGCGGGGGAAGCGCTCGTCGTTGCTTTCGACAAATTCCTGCGAGAGGCCGGCTCCGGAGGCCGCGCGGCTGAGGAGCTCTTTGTCGTAGTAGGCTATGCCGAGCAGGTCGGCGATTTTGCGTCCGAGTTCACGGCCTCCGCTGCCAAACTGGCGTCCGATGGTGATTACGAGATGTTGCGGGGTTTCGGTAGTAGGGTTGTCCATGGCTGTTGCTTAGAGTATGTTTAGTTTTAACCGTATTGACAATTAAAGAGAACGGGAGTTAAGCTTCAAATTAATTTGATTTATATCCAAACACTCTCTTATTTGTCAACGAATATAGATAAAAAAAATAATTATGCCAAAATGTTGTCAAATAATCTTGCCCTGTGCGGTATAAAATGATAAAATCTGTGGGGCGAGGATATTCCCGATAAATTGATTATATTTGTATTTTTGACTGATGAAGCGGTGGTGTCTGACGCTGGCCGGCTTTGAAATATAAAACTACAGGAATATGAATCGAATGGCGATATTTGCGTCGGGCGCCGGCTCGAATGCTGAAAATATTATAAGGTATTTCAATTCACGTGACATAGGGTGGAAAGTAGCCGTAGTGGTTTGCAACAGGCCGGGTGCCGGTGTGATTGAGCGGGCTGCGCGTCATGATGTGCCAGTCGAGCTGATGCCGAAGGCTGATTTCAATGATCCGGAGAAGTTGCTCGGTGTGATGGACAGCTATGGTGTCGACGCCGTCGTGCTGGCGGGGTTTCTGCTTATGATACCGACGTTTCTGATATCACGCTATCAGGGGCGTATTATAAATATACATCCGTCATTGCTGCCCAAGTATGGCGGCCGCGGCATGTATGGCCGTCATGTGCATGAGGCTGTGGTGGCGGCCGGCGAGCGGGAGAGCGGAATTACGATTCATCTTGTCAATGAGGAGTGTGACGGTGGCCGTGTGCTGTTTCGCGCTGCTACGGAGGTGTCGTCCGACGACACTCCGGAAGATGTTGAGGCGAAAATCCATTCGCTCGAACGCCGCTATTATCCGGCAGTAGTGGCATCGACGCTGACTGCTCGTCCGCTCGATGATTTTCTAGCCGACGATTGACTGTGGTTCAGTTGTTTGTCGTGTTTCTGCAGAGGATTTGGGATAAAAAAATTGTTAGAAAGTTGGTGGAATGGAAAATTAGTTGTAATTTTGTGGCCGGGTAAGTCCTACACGGCATGCTCCCCCTGAACTCCGCCAGGTCTTGATCGAAGCAACGGTAGGGCGGTTGTAGCGGCGCGATGTAGTAAGCTTGCCCATTTTTTAGTCACATAGTTTTGCTATATATAGCTCCGCCCCGGTTTTGCCGGGGCGGTTTGTTTTATATGTCGGCTGGAAGGCCGGGTTGAAATAAGTTATAAGGGGAGATATCTGACTTAAGTCAGGATGTGAGCCTATGTAGGTGGAACTACAAGGTGGTGTAAATCGGCGTCCTTCGGAAGCCTCTGTTTTTGTTTGCTTGGTAGCCCCGCAAGCCTCGCCGGGCTCGGCGTGCGGGGTTACGCATAATCGGCGTCCTTCGGAAGCCTTTGGGATGGTGGTCGTGGGGGGGGGAAGTAGCTTTGTTGTATGTCACGGTACGCCCTTCCCGGGCTTTGGTTGTGTGGATGTGGTGTTGCCGGGGTCTGCGCCCGCTCCGCGGTCTGCGAAGCACGGTTAATCACGGCAAGAGCCTGCGGCTCTTTGAGTTACTCACGGGGGCGAGACGCCCCCGCCCCTGCTTCCGCTTTGCTGTGCGGTTGTTTAATCCGTGCATTGACAGTCGGATACTGTATCGATTTGCTCTTTATTTCAATTGAGAGCGAGTGGGGATGTGGAGGGGTGGGTTGGGGTCAGTCGGTTGTGTCGGTTGTGTCGTGGAGTGTGGGGGTGTTGTTGTCGGGGTTGTCGGTTGTTGTTGCGGGGAGGGATGCTGCGGTGTGTTTGTTGTAGGCGCGCACGCCGACACTTTCGAAGAATGATGTTACGGCAAATGTTATCATTGAGATGCCGGTGAGGAGTGCTACTGTGGTCTGATTTTCAGGGGTGCGCAGCGACGGGAGGAAGAACAGGACTCCGGAGATTGCGATTATGGCTACGGGGAAGATGTAGGTCCAGAGGTCGAATGTGACGGGGCGGAGTCCGCGCAACATCATGTAGATGTGGTAGATGCCGCCTACGAGTATGAATATTGCGAAGATGTAGATTAGCGGGGTGCGGAATGTCTCGGGTGTGAAGCACATCATTGCTCCGAGAACGACGGCTGCGATTGATACGGTCCAGCTGACGAAGCGTGACCATACGGTTGGCCGGTGTTCTTTTTTGCCTGTCTCGGGGTCGTATTTCTCTTTTTTGTTTTCGGTGAGGAAGAGTGTGAAGATGTTTATAACGCCGGGTATTATGAAGGCGATGCCGGTGAAGAATACGAGGGCGTGGATGAAATCGGGCCGGCGGCATGCTGCGATGAAGAGTATGCCGATGCCGAGAATGATTAGGTTGATGAGTGTAAAACCGCTACGCTTCATAATGTCAAAATAATTTAAGTAATTAGAAATCAGTATTGTTTGTCGGGTCAGACAGCTTAGGGATGTCGGACGGCTGATTGAGATGACATCTCACCGCAGATTGGGATTGTCATTTCGCGGGCTACGGTGTCGGTGTCGCATGAGCGGGCGAGGAGGTGCATCAGTTTGGTGATGGCTGCCTCGGATGTGATGTCGGCGCCGGATATGGCTCCGGCTTCAAGAAGGCGGTTGCCGGAGTAATATCGTTTGGTGTGTACACCGCCGGCAATGCATTGTGTGACGTTTACGATGATTTTGCCACGGTCGACGGCAGCGCGTATGGCGTCGTAGAACCATTGTGTGGTCGGTGCGTTTCCGGCGCCGTAGGTGCGGAGCACTATCGCTTTAATGCCGGGCGTGGCGAGCTGGTGGCGCAGAGATGAGTCGGAGATGCCGGGGAATAGGTCGATGAACATCACTGAAGTGTCCATTGCGGTGAATACTTCGAGCGGCCTGTGGAAGTCTGGACGCCGCAGCACGTCGTGGTTGTAGTTGATGCCGAGTCCGATCTGGGCGAGAGGGGGGTAGTTGTAGCTTTTGAAGGCGTTGAAGTTGTCGGCGCTCTTTTTTGTTGCCCGGTTTCCCCGCCAGAGGTAGTTTTCGAAAAGTATGGCGACTTCGCGTATCATGGGGCCGTTGTCGACGGGGTCGACAGCGGCGGCAATCTGGAGGGCGGTGATGAGGTTTTCCTCACCGTCGGTGCGCACTTCGCCGATCGGGAGCTGTGAGCCGGTGATTATGACGGGTTTGTCGAGGTTTCGCAGCATGAAGGAGAGAGCCGAGGCTGTGTAGGCCATTGTGTCGGTGCCGTGGAGCACGACAAAACCGTCGAATTCGTTGTAGTGCTTTTCGATCTGCGATGCGATGTCGGCCCAGTTGGAGGGCTTCATGTCGGAGGAGTCGATCGGCGGGTCGAACTGTATATGCTCAATGAAGTAGTCGAGCATTTTTATTTTGGGGACGTTGTCTATCAGGTGGTTGAAGTCGAAGGGGCGCAGCGATTTTGTCGCTGCGTCCTCTATCATGCCTATAGTGCCGCCTGTGTATAATATTAAAATGCGAGGCTTCATTGTCAATTTATAATTCATAATTCACAATTCATAATTGTCGGATTATGGTTTGGCTGTCAGCAGAACTGTTACCGGTCGGCTGTCAGCAGATTTTTGAGCCGGGAGTGAGAGGTCCTTCGGGAGTTATAACAGTGAGTGAGCCGTCGGGGTTTTCGGCTGAGAGTATCATGCCTTGCGATTCGACGCCTTTGAGTTTGCGCGGGGGGAAGTTGGCGATGAAGCAAATCTGCTTGCCGACGAGGTCTTCGGGTTTGTAGTATTTTGCTATGCCGGAGACGATTGTGCGGGTGCCCATGCCGTCGTCGATGAGGAAGCGCAGGAGTTTGTCGGCTTTTGGGACGGCCTGGCATTCGAGCACTTTGCCGACGCGGATGTCGACTTTGAGGAATGTGTCGAAGTCGACGGGAGCGGCCTGTGGCTCGGGCTGCCATGCCTTTAGGCGGTTCTGCTCCTTGATGGCAGCGAGTCGGTCGAGCTGAGCCTGAATGACATCGTCTTCAATTTTCTCGAATAGCAGTTCGGGCTGATTGAGCTGAGAGCCGGCGGCGACGATGGCGTCGGAGCCGAGCATGCTCCATGATATCTCGCCGAGGGCGAGCATATTGCGGAGTTTTTCGCTCATGAAGGGGAGGAACGGCTCGAAAGCCACAGCGATGTTGGCGCAGAGCTGCAGGGCCACGTTGAGTATTGTCTTGACGCGCTCGGGATCGGTCTTGGCAACTTTCCAGGGTTCGGTTTCCTGGAGGTAGCGGTTGCCGATGCGTGCGATGTTCATGGCTTCGCGGAGAGCTTCGCGGAAGTGGAATGTGTCGAGGGCGGCGGTGAGTGCGTCGACTGACTGACGCACTTCGGCGATGGCGGCGTTGTCGATGTCGTCGAGCTGTCCGGCCTGCGGCACTATGCCGTTGAAATATTTGAATGTGAGCACCATCGCGCGGTTTACGAAGTTGCCGAGGATGGCTACGAGTTCGGAGTTGTTGCGGGCCTGGAAGTCACGCCAAGTGAAGTCGTTGTCTTTTGTCTCCGGGGCGTTGGCCGTGAGGACGTAGCGGAGCACGTCCTGTTTTCCGGGGAAGTCGCGGAGGTATTCGTGGAGCCAGATTGCCCAGTTGCGCGATGTTGATATCTTGTCGCCTTCGAGGTTGAGGAATTCGTTGGCGGGGACGTTGTCGGGGAGCTGGAAGTTGTCGCCGTAGGCCATGAGCATTGCGGGGAACACGATGCAGTGGAACACGATGTTGTCTTTTCCGATGAAGTTTATGACGCGCGACTCGGGGTCTTTCCACCATTTCTGCCAAGAGTCGGGGAGGAGCTCGATGGTGTTGGAAATGTAGCCGATAGGGGCGTCGAACCATACGTAGAGCACTTTGCCGCCGGCACCTTCAACGGGCACGGGGACGCCCCAGTCGAGGTCGCGGCTGACGGCGCGGGGCTGCAGACCGAGGTCGAGCCATGACTTGCACTGTCCGTAGACGTTGGATTTCCATTCCTTGTGTCCGTCAAGAATCCACTTTTCGAGGGCAGACTGCCAGCGGTCGAGGGGGAGGTACCAGTGTCTGGTTTCGCGGAGCACGGGAGTGTTGCCTGTTATGGCGCTTTTGGGGTTGATGAGGTCAGTGGCGTTGAGCGATGTGCCGCATTTCTCGCACTGGTCGCCGTAGGCGCCTTCGGCGTGGCAGTGGGGGCACTCGCCGGTGACGTAGCGGTCGGCGAGAAACTGGTTGGCTTTCTCGTCGAAGAGCTGCATCGATGTTTTCTCGACGAACTGGCCGTTGTCGTAGAGGCGACGGAAGAATTCGGATGCAGTGCGTGCGTGAATGTCGGAGGTGGTGCGTGAGTAAATGTCGAATGATATGCCGAGTTCGCTGAAAGAGTCCTTTATGATGGAGTGGTAGCGGTCGACGATGTCCTGGGGGGTGACACCTTCGGCTTTTGCCTTTATTGTGATGGGCACACCGTGTTCGTCGCTTCCTCCTATCATGAGCACTTCGCGGCCCTGGAGCCGGAGGTAGCGTGCATAGATGTCGGCGGGGACGTAGACTCCGGCGAGGTGGCCGATGTGCACGGGGCCGTTGGCGTAAGGGAGAGCGGTGGTGATTAGCGTGCGCTTGAAATCTTTCATATTAAGGAACTGTTACTTATTCGGTAATTTTGTTGACTGACTTGTTGCAGACCGTCGGAGATGTAAATCCAAACGGTTGCTTTATAATCGCAAAGGTATAAAAAAAATCAGTGCTTTGTATGAATTTGACGCATTTTTAGGATAAGCCGACAGTAATTTTGTGTCTGAGTCCCTCGCTTTGCGGAGCGGGTGATTGCATTGAGAGAGTGTTTGAATTTAAACCATTAACAAAAAAAGGGAATGAGAGTAAAAACTTCAAATTAATCCTGGTTTAAATCCAAACATTCTCTGAAAGAAAGAGATGAAAGTTTTGTGAATAATTGTGGAGTTATGATTAACAGGTTTACGGGAGAGAAGAAGCCGGGATATAAGGGAAATCTGACCGGAAGGGGAGTCGGCGGAGCGGTGATGATGAGAGTCGGAGCGGGCAGTGCGAAGCGTCTGCCTATGTGCGGAGAGAGTGATATCGCCGGAGTCAGTGTGGAGGAGTGTGCCAATCTGCGGCGTGACGCGAGCGGGAGGTGGCTTGTGGCTGCCGGCAGGCCGGCGCGCAATGCGAAAACGGGTCGGTTGCCGGTGATGACGTGGCTCGACAGCGCGGGATGCCGCAACGGCATTGTGAAGGATGGGGGGCGTCTGCGGCTTGTGTGTCTTGACGGCGAGGATCCGGGATATGACATCGGCGGAGTGTCGGGCGATGTGAAGTGCGCGGTGATGCTTGGCGCGGGACGCGGGGCTGTGATGACTGATGTGGACTGCTACAGGCTTGAGGAGAGAGAAGGGGGATGGCGAGTGACGGGGGGACATACGTATCCGTCGCTGCGGTTTGAGGCTGCCGATGTGATGAGGCTGAGCGCCGATGCAGAGGAGCGGGAGCTGTCGGGAAGCTACACCACACGGTCGACGGTGCTGACCGATGCCGACGCCGACCGTCTGGGCAAGGATCTGCTGCGGTGTTACGGGGAGCTTGCCGACAAGACTACGCGCGGGGGAATGGAGTTGCAGCCGGTGCTGGCCCGATATCGTCTGGAGGGGGAGGGCGGAGAGGTGCTTTACCGTTCGGCGACAGTGCAGGTGGGAGCGCCGTCGGGGGTGCAGTGTGTCGACGAACTGCGTTGCGAACTGAGCGATGACGGGAGACGGCGCGGCACGCTCCGTGTGGCGGCCGATGTCTACAGGCTCAGACTGCGCAGGGTGACAGCCGACAGCGTGGAGCCGGGGCGAGTGAAGCGGCTTGTGGTGGAGACGTCGTTGCCGGTGCATCCGGTCGATTACGGGGTTATAGCGGCGAATGCCCTCGGGCGGTCGGGCACAAACGGAGTGATGCTGCGTTGCTTTGTGCCGGGGGCTTCGGTGACGATGGTGTCGGCTCGCCGGCATGCGGCCCGCCGGCTTTATGAGATGGCTCTGAAGGGAGATGCTGCGTTTCGCGAGGCGCTGGTGGTGCAAAATCCTTTTGACGGCGACGGGGAGTTTGTGGTAGATGTGCCTGTGGCGCGCGGCGGGGTGCAGGGGGTTGAAGATGAGATTGCGTCGGTTAAGGAAATACTTGGCCGGAAGGTGACGGCGGTTGCGGCGGAAGTGTCAGGCTGCCGGGTGCCAAACCGGTTTATCGCCGACAGCGTGTGTGTGGCCGGCGGAAAGGTGGTGTGGGGCGGAATAAGGGAACGTCCGTTCAGCGGCTACCGCATAGAGGAGTTTGCCACGGCGGTGACAACTGCAGGAGAAGAGCATCCGTGGCGCTGCACGGTGGTGACCGAACTTGCTTCGGGGGCACGCTGCGTGGCGACATCTTGGGGCACTGAGGGAGCGCCGCTGAGACTGTCGCCGATATTGTGCAGCGCGCGGGGCGATGCGGTGAAGATGACAGTCACACTTGAGCGCGACGGTGTTGTCTACAAAGGGGAATTCGGACTTACGCCCGACGAGAGCCGCACGGTGTCGTATCATTTCAGCGGCGACGGGCTTGATACGGAACTTGAGGCGACCGACGAGACATTCGGTTATGTCAGCGAAGTGAGGGTGGATAATTATCGTCCGTCGGGGTTGCTTGTGGCTGATGCGGTCAATCCGGGCGATGTGTCGGTATCGGCAACAGCCGGCACGGGGAGCATCGCCTCACTGATGGCCGTAGACCGCCGCGGCAGTGCGTGGGAATTCGGCACTCACCGCGTGTATGTGATGACCGGGGCGGGTATATGGCTGCTCAGCATAGGCGGTGCGCTGAGATGCAACAGGATTGACCGCCGTGGAGTAAGCAGCCGCGGGGCTGTGGCCGAGACCGACGACGACCGTTATCCGGTGGTGTGTGTGGCGTCGGGCGACCTTGTGGGGCTTAGCCGTGGCAATGTGGTGACGCTTGAGAGCGGAGCAGGGGCGACTAAGGCCGGCTGGGACAGTGTGGCGAAGGAGCTGTGGCTTGCGGGAGATGACGGGAGCGCCCGGGTGAGGCAGTCGCTTACCGGAGGGTGGCGAAGTGTGGACGGCCTGGAGGTGCACGGCTTTCATGACAGCGGGCGCGGACTTCTTGTCGACAGTGATCTCGGGATCAGGGATACGGCGAGAGGCGAGGGGGAGATGGCAGAGTTTGCCTACAGGCTGCGGTTTGACATGCCGGCTCTCGAGCGCTACAGAGGCGTCAGCGGTGTGAAGCGGGCAGGGGCGGAACTGCATTCGCGCAATGTCAACGGGGTTATGCGGGTGGTGTCGCGAACGATAGCCGGGAGCGATGCGGGGCGTGTGGCCGAGATGGAGTTTCGTGGTGAAACGAACGCGCCGCTGCTCCTTGGACTCTGCGGGAGCAACGGTGCAGTGACCGAGATAGAGCTGCGCGGAGAGATGGAGCGCGGCAGCGCCATCAGGGAGGTGCGGCTGGAATGAACAGCCGTCAAATGAGTCTGATGCCTGCTTTGGCGAGGGCTTCGATCTGTTCGTCGGGCCATATCGAGGCTTGTACCTCTCCGATGTGGGCTTTCTGTAGAATGAACATGCATAGACGGCTCTGGCCTATGCCGCCGCCGATGGAGAGTGGGAGCTTGCCGTCGAGGAGCGCTTTGTGGAATCGGAGCGAGGCGCGTTCGGGGCATCCGGCTTTGTCAAGCTGGCGACGGAGGGCGGCAGGGTCGACGCGAATGCCCATCGAGGAGAGCTCGAAGGGGCAGTCGAGCACGGTGTTCCAGACAACGATGTCGCCGTTGAGGCCTGTGGAGCCTTCGCCGTTGTCGGTCGACCAGTCGTCGTAGTCGGGGGCTCGTCCGTCGTGGGGCTGACCGTCGGCGAGGGTGTCACCGATGCCGATGATGAATACAGCGCCGTATTTCCTGGTCACTTCATATTCGCGCTGCTTCGGAGTCAGGCCGGGGTATTCTTTCTGAAGTTCGGCGGCGTGGACGAAGGTTATCTCTTTGGGGAGAGTGGGAGTGATATGAGGAAAGCGCCTGAAAATCATATCCTCGGTGTCGAGCAGTGCCCGGTATATTTTCCAGACTACATCTTTTAGGAAGCCGAGGTTGCGGTCAGAGGCTTCGATTGAGCGCTCCCAGTCCCATTGGTCAACGTAGAGAGAGTGGAGGTTGTCGAGGTCTTCGTCGGCGCGAATGGCGTTCATGTCGGTGTAGAGTCCGAAGCCGGGGGCGATGTCGTAGTCGGCGAGTTTCGCACGTTTCCATTTTGCGAGAGAGTGCACGACTTCGGCGTGGCGTCCGCCGATAGCTTTGACGTCGAAGCCGACCGGTTTTTCGACACCGTTGAGATCGTCGTTTAGCCCGGTGCCGGAGAGTACGAAGAGAGGCGCTGTGACGCGGCGCAGGTTGAGGGCTTCGGAGAGCTTTTCCTCAAAGAATACTTTTATATCTTTTATCGCTATTTCCGTGGTTTCGGGCAGCAATTTGAGTTTATACTTAGGTGGAATGATTACAGCCATGCGTTAGATGTTTAAATTCGATTGCAAAATGTAAATTGAATTGATGCAAAGATAAGCATTGTGCTTTTAATTTCCAAATTTATTTTGCAAAATGATATGGGCGGGGCTGGTCGCTCTGTGGATGGGGGTAGGTCGGGCAGAGGGGTTGTTAAAGTCGTTAAGGTTGTTAAGGTCTTTAGGATTGTTAAAGTCTTTAAGGTTTTTATTTATGTGTGTTTTTTGAAAAATCATTATATTTGCCATGCATAATTTTTTATACAAGCATAATTATTTTATATCTGTTTTAAAATCATGAAAACTAAAGCTATCATTCTTACACTTTTCGCTTTTATTTTCGGGAAAGCAGTCGCTCAGGTGACTGACCCCCGAGCACTTACAATCTATCAGATAATGGTGGCGTCGTATCAGCACGATGCGTCGGGCGCACCGGGCTACACTGCGATGTGGGGACCCGACGATGCGCGCAAGAACGGCAATCTGCGCGGCATCATCAATTCACTCGATTCAATAAAGGCACTTGGCGTGAATGCTATCTGGATGACGCCGATATTTGACAGTTCGACGGCTTCGGGCGGCGAGAAGCTTCAGGCCACGGGCTATTTTACCAATGATTTCTTCTCCATTGATCCGCATTTCGGCACCGAGGCTGATCTGAAGGAGCTTGTCGACAAGGCCCACAATAAGGGTATGTGTGTGATACTCGACGGCGTTTTCGGCCATCACGGCGGTGTCACCACCGCGTCGCCCTCAGGCTATATGCTCGACACCCGCGAGGTATATTCCGACCGCGGCGAGCAGGGTGGCACCGGCAATATCGCCTATCCGGGTTCGCTTGACTATATCAAGGAGGTGGCTACATATTATATCGACCGCTTCGGCATTGACGGATGGCGCCTTGACCAGGCGTATCAGGCCACACAGGGCGGACACAACTACTGGCTCGATATACGCGGCGCTGTAGAGGATCTTACGGCAGCCCGCAAGGCACGCGGCGAGAAATGGGGCACGCTGGGATATATGGTAGGCGAGGACTGGGGCGACGCCGATGTGATAAACCGCGGGGTCTATCGTGACGGCGGCCTGCTCAGCGCGTTTGACTTCGACGGCAAGGAGCGCATCTCAGGCGCGATGCAGGATGTCGACAGCGAGGGTCTTGAAAACGGCTGGGCTGATATAATCACTACGCTTGCGCCCCCGACCGCACGCGGCTATCTCAACGACAGCGTCATGCCCAATCTCTATCTCTCCAACCATGACGGCTACCGTCTTGCCGACCATTTCGATCCCGCCGACCCGCAGTATTACGCAAAGCTGAAGCTGCGCCACGGCATCCTTGCGGCATATTCCGGTCCGATTACGCTCTATTACGGCGATGAGTTTGCCGACCGCTCGCTTGAGTCGAAGGGCGCGCAGAAGGACAACATTGCCCGCACCACCGGCCATCTGTCGCCCCGCAACAGCGCCGAGACCGATTTGCGTGACTATGTGGCGGAGGCAATGAAATTTCGTGCGGCCAATCCGGCGATGTGGCGCGGCGAGGCATCGTTTGCCACGATGCGCGGCCATAACGGCGCCGATATACTCGTAGTGACCAAGCGTGACCCCGAGTCGGCCAACAAAGTGGCAGTGGTGTTTTCCGACAAGCCGGTGACGCTGAAATTCCCGTCGAAGAAAGATGCGGTCAGAGTCGAGGCGCTTGTGCCGGCATTCGTTACGCTCTGATGGCACGCAATCTACTGTCACGGTATATATGGCTCGTCGACACGATACGCCGGCGTGGCAGCATCACGCGCCGCGAGCTCGACGAGGCGTGGAAGCAATCGATATATTCCGACGGCAATCCTCTGCCGCGGCGCACATTTTATAATTATCGCGCCGCGGTGGAGGAGCTTTTCAATATCACGATAGGCTTCAATCCGTCAGACAATACCTATCATATAGCCGAGGACCCGTCGTCGGAAGGTATCACCGACTGGCTGCTCAACTCCGTGGCGATGACCAACATGCTGAGCGACTCGCGCGATGTGGCCGACAAGATATTTCTCGAGGAGGTGCCGTCGGCGCGCGAGCATCTGCCGTCGATGGTGAGCGCACTCAAGGAAGGGCGCACCGTGGAGATGGACTATCAGCCCTACACGCGGCAGAACCCGAGCCGCGGCATTGTGCTTCACCCGTATTTCCTCAAGATATTCCGCCAGCGGTGGTATGTGACGGGGCTTAATGTGGCAGATGACCGAGTCAAGACCTACGCTCTCGACCGCATAGTGTCGATGCGTGTGACCGGCGACACTTACACGATACCCGACTATTTTGACGCTCCGGCCTATTTCCGCGACAGTTTCGGCATCATTTTCAACCGCGGTGAGGTGAAGGAGGTGATATTGCGAGTCGACGCGCGGCAGGCGAAATATTTCAGGGCGCTCCCTCTGCATCACAGCCAGCAGGAAACGGTGTCAGACGGATATTCGCTGTTCAGCTACCGGCTGAAGTTGTCAGACGACTTCGTGCAGGAGATACTTTCACACGGGCCGTCGGTGACGGTGGTGCGTCCGGCCGAGCTTCGCGCGATAGTGACGACGTCGCTTCGCGCCACTCTTGACAATTATGAAACATAGCAGGCTCCGCTCCTTCTGCTCCGCGCCGCTACATATTAAAATTCTTAAATTTTTGTAATGGGACACCCTCTGAATTCGATAGCAACGACCGACAGCCGTAGCCGCCGGCAGCTGTTCGGCCTTAATCTCATACGCGCGGTGGCGATAGTGATGGTGATGGTCGATCACAGCATGCGGGCCGACATCAGTCCGGATATCAGATATCTTGTGCATCTGATATTCAATCCTGACGCGGTGTTGTTTTTCATGGTGTCGGGGGCGCTGCTTCTGCCGGTGACGGGCGGTTATGCCGATTTCGTGCGCCGGCGTGTGGTGAGGGCGTTTGTGCCGTTTGTGGTGTGGGTGCTTGTCTATGCCGTGGCATATTATCTGTTAGGCATGGTCAACGGGTATTCTCTCGCTATGCAGATACGCTGGAGCTGGATGTCATATAATTTTGATGCTGGATGGTTTGTGCCCGCCCTGATGGCGGTTTATTTCATTATGCCGCTTCTGTCGCCGTGGGTCGCGACTGCCTCGCGCAGGCATTTCCACTATGTGCTGTTGCTTTGGGCTGCGAGCGGGCTGCTGCCGCTGTTTGGGGCGCTCGGTGGGATACGCACGGCCGGGACGCCGCTGTCGCTGTTTGCGTCGGCAGTGCCCTACGCACTTATAGGGTATTATCTGACGCGTTACCGCTATCGCGGAGCGTTGCTTCCGTCGTATGTTGTGCAGGCGTCGGCCGACAGCTCGCTGTCGCGTCGCAAGGCGCGCAGGGTGCGCCTTGCGACGCTCTATACGCTGATGCTGTCAGTTGGTGTGGTTGTGCCGTATGCGCTTCGTGATGCGGCCAATACGTTTGACATGCGCATGCTGTCGATGGACTGGACCGGTCTGCCCGCGATTGCGATGGCGGTGTTCTGGTTTTCGTTGCTGGTGCGGGTGCGCAGTGTAGGCGCTGTGGCCGACCGTGTGGTCAATTTCATAGCGCGCTATTCCTACGGCATCTATCTCAGCCACTGGCTGCTGGGCGGACTGCTTCTGCCGCGTTATATGCCGGAGTGGTCGGAGTCGACGGCGATGGTGTTTGCGGTGTCGATGGGTGGTGGTCTGGCAGTGTCGTTTGTGCTGCGCAATATTCCGTTTCTGGGGCGCTATCTGGTGTGAGCCGGCCGCCTGGTAAGTATAAAAAAAGAGTCGTTTCACAACGACTCTTTTCCTTTAAACCTTTATCTTAATCTAATACTATGAAAAACACACATGCAAAAGAAGTAATAATTTTTGAATTGACAAAATCTTTTTATGCATTTTTTTTGTGTGTGGTGTAAGTATATGTCGCGCTACATACGGCATGAAAAGCGGTATTTTCGATATTTTCAGCATGTTATGTGTATATGTGCATAAAAATGTAATAATCATGCATTAACTTTGTTTAACAATATTGTGTGTCAGTCTTTTGCTATAGAAGGGGAGATGTAGGTAATAAGCGAGCGGGCGCGGGTGGTTGCGGTGTAGAGCCAGCGGTAGAAATCGAGGGTGGTGACTGCGTCGTTGGAGATATTTGCCATGTCGACAAACACCGAGCTCCACTGGCCGCCCTGCGCCTTGTGACATGTGACGGCATAGGCATATTTCACGCGCAGCGCATTGAAATAGGGGTCGGTGTGAAAGACCCTGCGGCGCACTGCCGGATCGGCCGCCGAGGTGGGGTCGAGGCCGGCGAGAGCACGGGTCATGAGCATCTGCTCGTGCTCGGGATTGAGTCCGGCCGTCACCGAATTGAGGGAGTTGAGTATTAGTTTGGCGTCGAAGGTGATGTCGCGGTCGGGCAGCGACAGCTCCACGTCGGCGAAACGTAGAAAACCGATTATCTCCGTGCCGTATATCTTGTTGACCTTCACCACATCGCCGTTGGCCACGAAGTCGGCGCCCTTGACCTTTGAGGTCCAGAAATAGTTGTTTTTGGCTATGAGCAGCGGTTCGCCCCGCGAAATGACGTCGTTTTTCTCGAGTATGGATTTGCGTATGGCAAGATTGAATTCCATCGCACGCTTGTTGGAGCGTGTGATCAGCAGGGTATCGTCGATGCCATAGCGGGCATACGACTCCTCGAGGGCTTCCTGTAGCTCCTCGCCACCGATGGCTCTGACGTCGGCAAACGGTTTGACGCGCAGTTCGGGCACCGGCAGCGTCTCCTCATTCATGGCGCGGCGCAGAGTTGTGGCGTTGTAGAGAATGCCGCTGCGGGCTTTCTGGCGCACTGTCTGGGTTATCACGGCGCGTGTCACACGCAGTCCGAGACCGCGCAGCCTTTCGGCCGACATCGCCGGTGAGCGGTCGCAGCCCACGGGTGGCAGCTGGGCGCCGTCGCCGAGCAATATCATGCGGCAGTCGTGGCCTGAGCCGTAGACGTAGTGAACGAGGTCGTCGAGCAGTGAATCATGCTCGCCTTCGCCTATCATCGACGCCTCGTCGACTATAAATATGGCGTTGACATGTGGATTGTCGGCGACTCCGGCTACTGCCGCAACGTCGCCCAGGCCTTTGTAGATTTTGCGGTGGATGGTCATCGCCTTCTTGCATGCGAAGCCGCTCAGCACTTTGGCTGCGCGGCCCGTAGGGGCAAGCAGCACTGTCGGGCGCCGCATCGCGCGCAGAGCCTTGACGAGCGCCGCCACCACCGATGTCTTGCCTGTGCCTGCATAGCCGTTGAGCAGAAACACCGAATTATAGGGCACGACGTCGCTGCAGAAACGCGAGAGGGCGTCAATCAACGCCCTCTGCTGTTCTGTGGGGGGGGACCCCATTTCTGCTGTTATTTTTTCGGCAAGCACTCTCTTAATTCACAGTGAATTATGAATTATGAATTGATTAGTCGATGATGTCGAAGCCGGTGTATTTGCGCAGGCACTCGGGCACTACGATGCCTTCGGGTGTCTGGTTGTTTTCGAGTATGGCCGCCACGATGCGCGGGAGAGCGAGAGCCGAGCCGTTGAGCGTGTGGCACAGGCGTGTTTTCTTGTCATCGCCGCGGTAACGGCATTTGAGGCGAGCCGCCTGATATGTCTCGAAGTTGGATACCGACGACACTTCGAGCCAGCGTTGCTGTGCAGCCGAGTAGACCTCGAAGTCAAATGTGATGGCAGAAGTGAAGCTCATGTCGCCGCCGCAAAGGCGGAGTATGTGCCAGGGGAGTCCGAGACGCTCAAGCAGCGACTGCACGTGGTCTTTCATCTCCTCAAGAGCGGCGTAGGAGTTTTCGGGCTTCTCGATGCGCACTATTTCCACCTTGTCGAACTGGTGCAGGCGGTTGAGGCCGCGCACATCCTTGCCGTAGCTGCCTGCCTCGCGGCGCCAGCATGCCGAGTAGGCGCAGTTCTTGACCGGGAGCTGTGCGTCGTTGAGAATGACGTCACGATAGATGTTGGTCACGGGCACTTCGGCGGTGGGTATCAGGTAGAGGTTGTCGAGAGGCACGTAATACATCTGACCCTCTTTGTCGGGGAGCTGTCCGGTGCCGTAGCCCGATGCCTCGTTGACGACGTAGGGGGGCTGCACCTCGGTGTATCCGGCATCGTTGGCCGAGTCGAGGAAGAATTGAATGAGGGCACGCTGCAGGCGGGCACCTTTGCCGATGTAGACAGGGAAACCGGCGCCGGTGATTTTCACGCCGAGGTCGAAGTCGATGATGTTATATTTCTTGGCGAGCTCCCAGTGGGGAAGCGCGTCGGCCGGAAGCTCGGGCATCACGCCGCCGCTTTTTTCCACCACATTGTCTTCGGCGGTCTTGCCTTCGGGCACCGCCTCGCATGGTATGTTGGGGATGGAGAGGCGTATTTCAAGTATCTCCTTCTCCACGGCATCGAGTTCCGACGCATATTTCTTCATATCTTCTTTCGCCTTTGCTACTTCGGCCTTTGCCACTTCGGCGGCCTCGCGCTCTCCGGCTTTCATGAGCTTGCCTATCTCGGCGGCCTGCTTGTTGAGCGAAGCGGCGATAGTGTCGGCCGAGAGCTGCAATGCGCGGCGTCGCTCGTCGAGAGCGAGAATGGCGTCAATCTTTTCCTTTCCATCAAATCCCTTGACCTTCAGGCGGTCTACGATATATCCGGGATTTTCCTTGATCTGTTGTATTGTCAGCATAATGCTTATGTTTTTTTATCTTATAAGATTTATAAATCCTATAATTCTTATATTATTACGATAGCAGCTCTTTCACTTTAGCGGAGATGGCGCGACCGTCGGCACGACCGGCAAGCGCCTTGCTTGCCACGCCCATCACCTTGCCCATCATCTTTGCGTCGGTGGCTCCGACCTCGGCGATGATTTTCTTAAGCTCGGCGGTGAGTTCTTCGTCGGTCAACTGCTTGGGGAGGTATTCCTCTATCACTGCCATCTCGGCAAGCTCGTTGGCGGCAAGCTCGGGGCGGTTCTGCTCCGTGTAGATTGCAGCGCTCTCGCGGCGCTGCTTTGCCATCTTCACCAGCACCTTTGTCGCGGCCTCGTCGCTCAGAGTGCCGTCGCCGCCTTTGGCGGTCTTTGCCTCGAGAAACTCTTTCTTGATGCCGCGCAAAGCCTCCAGACGCACACGCTCCTTGGCAAGCATCGCCTTCTTGATATCTTCTGAAATCCTGTCAAATAAATCCATATCTGTCATTATATTTATATGTAGCGCAAAGTTACGCAATTTTTCTTTTTCAAGATGTAATTTCTCTCATTAAAAAACAGCAAAAACGCAATTTATGCATCCCGGCCGCCCCCCCCCGGCCAAGTCGCTGCGCTCCATGACCGGGCTAATCGGATAGACGATGCCTGCCGGCAACGTCCGTGGGGGGTATGTGCCTCCTGTATCCCGGCCAAGTCGCTGCGCTCCATGACCGGGCTAATCGGATAGACGATGCCTGCCGGCAACGCCATCCGGGGTGTGTGCCTACTGTATCCCGGCCAAGTCGCTGCGCTCCATGACCGGGTTAATGGGATAGATGATGCCTGTCGGCATCTCCGTCTCAGGGCACATCCGGGTCATCGCCTCCGAGTTAATGGGGTAGACGATGCCTGTCGGCATCTCGGTCACGGGGCACATCCATGTCACCGACCCAGGGCTAATGGGATAGATGATGCCTGTCGGCATCACGGCCTGATATGCCATTTCATCGTACGGTCTTGCTGTGGGTCACATTGGATCTGTTGACGGGTAGGGAGATGCCGGCAGGCATCATCAATCCGATTAGCCCGGTCACGGCGCCTGTGGCTTGGGCGGGGGACTGAGGGGGAGATGCCGACAGGCATCATCTATCTGATTAACCCGGCCATGGAGCGCAGCGACTTGGCCGGGTATAGGTGTGCACCCACAGACGTTGCCGGCAGGCATCGTCAATCATCGTCAATCACCGGTGTGGTCAGGGTTGATGCCCTGCGCCATCAGCATATTACGGTATTCATCAATAAACTGTTGCCCTATATGATGTGATTTTTGATTGATGATATATTGTCGCACATTTTCAAGGGCATCACGTGACAGCGACTCAAGGTAATATCCTTCGCTCCACCCCGGCCAATCATGGATTATGGCATTACTCCTTATAAAAAGAGAACTCTGGCGTTTCAGTTCGCCGACGAGTTTGGCAGGAGCGATGTTTGGCGATGCATCAATCAGAAGATGTATATGGTCAGGCATTCCGTTTATCCGATATATATAACAGCCTTGTTTGTTCAGGATATGGAACAGGATTTTATAGACACTTCGCTCGCAGTCGTGACTGATTGCCATTCTGCGCTCTTTGGTGGCTATAACGATGTGATATAGTAGAAATGTATGGCTCATAGGACAAATGTACGTCAAAAAATGCGGGATAAAAAATGTTAGTGTACATTTATTTAGAGAGTGATGCGAGTTAATCAGATTGACGATGCCTGCCGGCAACGTCGTCCGGGGTGTGTGTCTCCTGTATCCCGGCCAAGTCGCTGCGCTCCATGACCGGGTTAATCGGATTGACGATGCCTGTCGGCAACGTCTGTGGGGGTGTGTGCCATCCAGTCCCCGGCCAAGTCGCAGAGCGCCATGACCGGGTTAATCGGATAGATGATGCCTGCCGGCATCACGGTCTCGGGCACATCCGGGTGACCGCCCTCGGCTAATGGGATTGACGATGCCTGTCGGCATCATGGCCTGATATGCCATTTCATCGTACGGTCTTTCGTTATACGGTCTTGCTGTGGGTCACATAGGGCTGTTGGCGGTAGAGAGATGCCGGTAGGCATCATCTACTGATTAACCCGGTCATGGAGCGCAGCGACTTGGCCGGGGATAGGGATGTGCACCCACGGACGTTGCCGGCAGGCATCGTCTATCCCATTAGCCCGGTCATGGCGCACCGCGACTTGGCCGGGGGGCGGTTGGCCGGGATACATCGTCAATCCCATCCGATAGATGTGTCACACCTTGTCTTCAGGGAATTTGCCTTGGCGCGCATCGCGGCGTTTGCGCCAGTCGTTGCGCATTTTCATAACGAAGATTATGGCCGAGCAGAGGCCGGTCACCACATTGGTGATAAGCAGAGGCCAGTTGCCGAGCAATATGCCCTGTATCACAAAAAACACGCTGCCCAATCCCATCAGCAGGAAGGTCGGCACCGCGATACTGTCAGTGTCGTTGGTGCGGATTGTATATATAGCCTGCGGCAGATAGCCGAATATCATGCATACGCACGCGGCGTAGCCTACAATTGTCGTTATCATGGTTATCAAGTTTTATGTCGTGAAAAGCGTAAATATACGCAATATACTTCATCAACACAAATTTTCATGCATTTGTTGCACGCGTGCGGCGCGGTCATTCAAGCCTTGCCGGCATCACCCCCTTTCCGGCATCAATCTCTATGACCGCTTTAAACACAGACTGCGCACGATTATGTGCAGGCCTGTGCAGGCTAACATTGAAAGGCTTCAGATAATTGCGGCTGAATTGCTCCGGCTCATAACGTCTAAACATCATATTTTCACAATATGAGCTCGAATGCAGATTATATGACCCGACAATCACTTCCACGTAATCGTCATAGACCCCGGCATAGAATTTCGCATGCGATTTATGTCTCCCGGGTCATTGCATGAACGATACACCGTATCTGTATATTCATACACGTGATTGCAGCTTTGCCCGGAGCATTTTAGTTTCATCCGGCGTGAAGTTGAAAATTTCATTAATGTTAAATCTCTATTTGAGTTAATAATTAGTATCTTATATTGTTGAAATTTAGTTTTAAATTTCTTACCTTTGTGGCATTAGTTATAGTACAAATCCTTCCGAAAGTTTAAAAAATCGTTATCACTTTCTCCAAATTAATAATATAAACTTGAATTAATTTAGGGATATTCAGTTAATGGCTTGATTTTTCAAGCCCAAGATAGGCTGTG